>MDTE01091996.1_pt1 | contig 11507 bp, 13 predicted proteins | sample 811231 | NCBI WGS metagenome assembly MDTE01 (sample SAMN05326651, study PRJNA326480) | marine metagenome | isolation source: seawater | place: Indian Ocean: Red Sea | collected 2010
CACTTGAATTTTTTTTGCTCATACTGAGCTTTTTGTAACACAGACTTGCTAGCTTTTGGGTATTCTTTTTTTAAACCTGAAATCATTTTACAACCTTGATCTTTTTCACCTAGTTGAACCATTGTAATACCAAGCTTTAGAAGATTGTCTGGCGCTTTCATACTTTTTGGGTAATTCTGATAACCATCCAAGTAAGCGGTAGCAGCGTCTGAATACAATTGCCGAATTCTAAATGTCTCCCCATACCAGTATTGTGCGCTTCCAGCTAACTCATGTTCTTTGTTTTTATCTATAAACTCTTTTAATGCAATTTCGGCAGTTTCATAATCTCCAATTTTCATAAAACTTACTGCAAAATCATATTGTTCGCTTGCCGACTTATTAGTTGGAAGTAAAGTCTCTTTTTTATCTGGCTTCTCGGATATAACAGTTTGTGCACTTTGAATAGAGTTTATTGTTTGTTGTTTAGGTAAATTTGAGGTTTCATAACCTGGATTGGCTCCAAAATCTTTTGGCTTACTTGATCCTGGAAGATTTACTTTTTTTTGTTTTTGACCCTCCGAGTCGTTGTTCTCTAAATCTGAAAATCTTAATTGTGTGTCTGATTGAATTTTTGTAACTCTACTTGAAAGTTTATCTAATTTAAAATTTACTTCCTCAAATTTATTGGTTAATTCTCTGAATTGATCTTCGATTTCATTTAATTTCAACAAATGTTTTGTCAGAATATCTTCGTTTAAACCATCAGATTGAACAGTTTTTAAATTTGATGAAGAGGAAACATCGGATTTTTGATAAACAGCTTTTTCAAGAGTTTTAAGGTCTTTTGTAATTACTTGTATTTGATCAGAAATAGCCTTTAGATAAATTTCCTCTTCTTCTGCAATTAAAAAATTGAAAGAGAAAATAAAAAAAAATAAATAAAACGATGATAAAATTTTTAAACTTTTAAACATGATTCTTTTTTATTTAGATAAGATGGCAAAAAAAAGACCCTTTAATAAGTTGGTTATTAAAGGGTCTTAATTATTTAATAAATTTATTAATTTACTTTGACTGTTACAGATCTTCTGTTTTGCGACCAAGCAATAGGCGATGATTTTGGATTAACAGGCTTTTCTTTCCCGTAACTTATTACAGAAATTCTTTTTCCTGAAATACCATAAGTCATAAGGTAATCTCGAGCAGCGTTTGCTCTTCTTTCACCTAAAGCTAAGTTATATTCTCTAGTTCCTCTTTCATCAGCGTGACCCTCAATTGTTACATTAAGATTTTTATTTTTTCTTAAAAATGTAGCTTGTTTTCTTAAAGTAGCTCTTGAAGCAGTCGTTAAAGAGGATTTGTTTGTTGCAAAAAATACTCTGTCTGGAACTCCTGTAGCTAAAAACTCAACAGTCTCTTTTCCCGTGTAAACATCCCCGTCGATATCAGCAGACTTTTTTGCCGTTGAGCAAGCACTTAGTATAAATGTTGCAAAAATTACTAATAATATATTTTTTAAATTCGATTTTAGTGTCATTTTTTCCCCTAGGTTTAAATTATTTATTTCAAATTATTAATGGTTATTCAAGTATATTTTACATAAAATTCAACCTCACTTAGATAATAATGAGGACCAAGATGGGTCTGAACCGTCTGTTTTAGTAGAAAGCTTTCTTTCATTATAGCCCGTAATATCTATTGACCATAATTTAGCAGAAAATCCTTCACCTTTTGGTCCAGCCTTAGTTTCTCTATAAAAAACTAAAACCCTACCGTTTGGAGACCAAGATGGAGCCTCTTGATAGTAATTTTCCGTTAATAATCTTTCTCCACTTCCATCGGTTCTCATAACACCAATATAAAATTTACCTTTGTGCATTTTTGTAAAAGCTATCAAATCACCTCTTGGAGACCATACTGGAGTTCCATAAATCCCTTTTCCAAAAGTAACCCTTTTTACATTACTACCATCACTTCGCATAACATATATTTGTTGTAAGCCACTTCTATCAGAGTTAAAGGCGATAAATTTTCCATCTGGAGAAAAGGATGGAGAAGTATCAATTGATGAGTGTTCGGTAATTCTTTCAACAACCCTTGAATTTAAATCCATTGTAAAAATATCAGAGTTCCCATCCTTAGCAAAACTCATAATTATTTTTTTTCCGTCTGGTGAAAATCTTGGTGCAAATGTCATTCCAGGAAAATTTCCAACAACTTCTTGTGTACCAGTTTCTATATCCAGCAGATAAACTCTTGGCATATTTCTAAAGTAGGACATATAAGTTACCATTTGATTAGTTGGATTAAATCTTGGAGTTAAAACTAATTCATTTCCTAAGGTAAGATATTTTGTATTCGCTCCATCCTGATCCATTATTGCTAGTTTTTTTACTCTCTGATTTTTTGGACCACTTTCTGCAACATATATTATTCGTGTATCAAAATAACCTTCCTCACCGGTTAATCTTTCATAAATTTTATCTGAAATTATGTGTGCAACTCTCCTCCAATTAGAGGGAGTGGTTGTAAAAGCTAAAGCTGTCATTTCTTGAGCAGCGGCTAAATCCCATAACCTAAACTCTACTTTGAGCTTATCATTTTTAATCAAAAGTTTTCCTGTGACTAATGCCTGTGCCTTAATTAGTCTCCAATCTTCAAATCTAGGCTTTAGGTGGGCTATATCAGGCTTTTGAACAAAAGCATCTTTTTTTAATGGATTAAATAAACCTGTATTTCTAAAATTATTTTCAATTATTTTTGAAATATTTTCTCCTAAAATTTTTACTTTTAAGTCTTTGTAATTTTCAGATTTTATGTCTACGTGAAGCGGAGAAATCGCAATCGGTAAAGGGTCAAGATTACCTCGAGTAATATCAACCTCAATTAAAGCAAAAGTTTTAGGAATTATTAAAAAATAAATACAAAAAATAAATACAAATTTTTTCATTTTATCCTCTCAACATTTCAGTTGGATTAAAATTAAGTTGCAAATCTTTCCACTTATCATATCCTGTGGGTGGAACCTTCAGCGGCTGACATATTCTTACAGCTCTCAAAGCACTTTCAGCTAAAACTTTATAAAACTTTTGACCAGGTCTATTCATCCTTTCATGATCTAAAATTTCTGACTTCATTATTGTTCCGTCTTTTTTTAACTGTAGTTTAATTCTTACAAGTAAATTTTCATCATAAGGTAATCCTAATGGCACACTCCAACACCCAAAAATTTGAGCTCTTAATGCATCTTCTTCAGAAAGTGTGAGTCCGCTTGCAAATGAATTCTTTTTATTGCTTTGAGTAATCTGGTTGTTCTTTTTTTGCTCTTCTGCCTCCACTTCTTTTGCTTTGTCAATAAGTGCTGCAATTTGATTGGTATCAACAATTTCTTTTTTTTCGAATTCAGAGGACTGTCTAATTTGAGGTTTAATCTCCTCTGGATTTTGTTTCTTCTTTACTATTTTTTTTTCCTCTTTTTTATCGCTTGGTAAGGGTATTCTATCTGGTTTTTCTTTTGCTTTTGCTGCAGGAGGTGCTTGCTCAGACACTACCCTCTCTTCTTCTTTTTTTTTTGTTTCTTGAATAATCTTTCTTGCTTTTGGAGCATATGGGATATTTGTTTTATCTGAAATTTGAATAAGTTCTACTGATATAATCGGAGGAAGATCTACAGGATCTCTAAGCATAAATGGTAAGCTTAATATTGTTAGTAAAATCATTAATGCATGAAAAGATATCGAATAAATTAAGCTTCTTATCATATTTCATCCTAACTTTTATAAGGCTCGGAAATGAGAGCTACTTTTGAAAACCCTGCTCCAGATAATGTACCCATAACTTCTAGAACTCTTCCATAGTTAATATTTTTATCTCCCCTTACATATATTCTAGTATCAGTTCGATTTTTTGCAATTGCCAATAATTTTGGTACCATTTGCTGATAAGTCACTTGATGTTCCTGTATATAAATTTCACCTTTGGAATTAATACTTATTGTTAAAGGCTCTTGATCATCAGGTAAAGAGTCCGCTGCAGACTCTGGTAAATCAACCTGAACACCGACTGTTAAAAGAGGTGCAGTAACCATAAAAATTATTAATAAAACAAGCATGACATCTACAAAAGGTGTCACATTTATTTCACTCATAAGTTCTTTTCTAGAGCGATTGAATTTAAAAGCCATTGCTTAAATTATTGTTAAAAACCTTTTAGAAAAGTTTTCTACTCTTGAAAAATATTTTTGAGAGTCGCTATTAAATTTGTTATAAGCCACTACTGCTGGTATAGCAGCTAATAGACCTAGTGCAGTTGCAAATAATGCCTCTGCTATTCCAGGAGCTACTATTGCTAAACTTGTATTTCTTGAAATTGCTATAGATTGAAAAGAATTCATAATCCCCCAGACTGTACCAAATAAACCAATAAAAGGAGCCGTGGAACCAACAGTTGCTAAGAAAGTAAAATTTTTTTCAACTTTTTTAAGTTCTTTATCTGTTGCAATCTCTAAAACTCTTTCAACTCTAGCTGCTTGTACTGAAGAAGATTGTCTTTTAGTTTTTAATAGTTCCGCCATTGCAGCTTTAAATATTAATGTTGCTGGATCTGTAGAATTTGCAGGTAAACTATTATTGAAACTTTCTGCTGATTTTGCTTTCCAAAATTTTTTTTCAAACTCCTCTATAGAGCTATTTATATTTTTAAATAATTTAAATTTATCAAAAATTAATGCCCATGAAAAAATTGAACTTGCTATTAATAAAATTATCACAAATTTTACTACAAAATCTGCTCTCAAAAATAATTTCCACAAAGAAAAGTCTGTTGCCCCGCCTAAGCCGACAACTTGTGATGCGATATCTTGTTCCATTTAAGTTGATTACTTTTAGAATGTGTCATGAATTTGGCGTTTTTCAATAATTTATATCAATTTTCCTTAACTCTTATATCATCGAAGTATCTAGCAATTAAGATAGCATCAGACTTGTTTACATCCTTTTTTTTTGTTAGTTGATTAGATAAAGAAGGATACATCTCAATTACTTTGGTTCTACTCGCATCCTTAGAAGAGTTTATCAGTTCAAAATGTTTTTTCCATTTTGAAGGTCTTACAAAAAAAATTGGTAAATTTAGTGCAGCACATACGCCTTTGATAGCTCCAAAAGTTTGGCCAAAATTAAACATACTAGTTACACCTTGACCAGGCATAGCATTTACTTGCTCTACTACAACAGCAATATCCTCATTTTTAACTGTATTTTCTTTAATTATATTTACAAGTTGAGCGCTATTTAATTGCCTTTTATTTTTTTTCCCTTCAGCCATTACAGGCATATCGAAAATGCTAAGTACCTTTTTATCTTTTAAAATAGCTATCGCTCCACTTAAACCTGGATCTATACCAACAATTTTCATAGTTTGCTCTCTAAATTTGCATTAGTAAATATGTTTTGTACATCATCTAATTCTTCGAGCGCGCCTAAAACTTCTATCATTTTTTCACTTTGGACTTTATTTAATTTTAAATAGTTTAATGCCCTCCACTCTATTGCAGAGTATGCAAAATTATCTATTTTTTTTTCCAACTCTGTTTTTATTTTATAAAAATCCTTTTTTTTTGTAATGATTTCATGAAAATCTTTTAAACTTATGCAATCTTTAGCTCCAGAATTTATAGCTATTTCAAATGCCTCCTCTTCGCTAATTTTAGTTTTTTCGACATGAATAATTCCACAACTATTAAACATATGCGTTGTAGATCCTGACTCTCCTAGCCTACCTCCATTTTTCTGTAATACTGTTCTGATGCTAGATGCAGACCTATTTTTATTATCTGTTAAAGTATCAATGATTAAAGCAATATTAAAAGGTCCAAAACCCTCATATCTTAAACTTTCATAGTTTTTCTCTCCAGAAATTTCTGATTTACTTATCGCTCTTAATATATTTTCTTTAGGCATGTTAGCATGTTTTGCTGCTTGAATTGCTGTTCTCAATCTAGGGTTCATATTTGGATCTTTATCACCTAGCTTAGCTGCAACAGTAATTTCTCTTGAAAGTTTAGAAAATATTTTTGATCTCTCTTTATCTGCTCTTCCTTTTTTATGCTTAATGCCAGCCCAATGAGAGTGTCCTGCCATAGTTGATTATTTTTCTAATTCTCCTCCAGTAATCAATCTAGTAATTTTATTAGCTAAACCAGTTTTATGATTACCTTCAACTATTACACCTGACAATGTCCCTTCCCCGCATGAAGGAAAATGACTAATTGCATTTTTATCTTTAAAAAATCTTTTTAAAGAATTTTCTTTATTCATTCCAATTACTGAATTGTAGTCTCCACACATACCTATATCCGTTTGATACGCTGTACCTTTTTCTAAGATTCGAGTGTCTGCTGTCGGTACGTGAGTGTGAGTGCCTACCACACAAGTTGACAAACCATCAAAGAAATAACCTATAGCCATTTTCTCACTAGTGATTTCTCCGTGAAAATCAACTACCAAAAAATCAACGTTTTTTTTTAAAATAATCTTTTTACAAATATCTTTTGCTTTTTTAAAAACATCATCTGTTTTTCTCATAAAAACATTACCCATCAAATTTATTACTCCTATTTTAAATTTATTATTCTTAGTGGCGTAAACCCCAAAACCATCACCTGGTGTTCCTTCTGCAAAATTTGCAGGCCTTAACAATCTTTTTTCTTTTTCTATAAATTTTGATGTTTCCTCTTTATCCCAAATATGATTTCCCGAAGTAATTACATCAATACCTAATGAAAAAATATCCTCTGCTACTTTTTTAGTAATTCCTTTGCCGTCATCTGATGCATTTTCACCATTTATAATTGAAAAATCAATTTTATATTCTTTTATAATTTTCGGAAGTTTCTTTTTAATAACCTCTCTACCGGATATTCCCATAAGGTCTCCTAAAATTAAAATTCTCATCAAAAAATTCCTTTTTCTGTAATTATATAGTCGAGTCTAAAGTCTTTTTTAATTACTGGCAGGTTATGGGATTTCTGAAAAGAAAAAGCAACACCAACTGCGAGAATATTTTTATGTATTTGAAAATATTTGTTAAGATATTTATCGTAGTATCCTTTTCCGTAACCAATTCTGTTTTTTTGCTTATCGAATGCTAATAAAGGCACTAAAACAATGTTGGGAACTATTTTTTTTGTTCTTAAAGGTTCGGGTATACCATATTTGTTTAAAACTAAAATTTCATTTTTTTTCCATTTATAAAAATTCATTACGCTGTTCTTATCAATAATTGGTAATGAATAATTAAAATTTTTAAAATATTCTATGTCAAATATTTTTAATATATTTACTTCATAAGAATTGGGATAATATAATGAGATATTTTTTTTATTTTTTAATTTTCTTTTTATTAAATTAACAAGAGGCAAAAAATAATTTTTGTTAATGTCGAAATATTTGATTTTTCTTTTAAGAAAAAATTTCTTTCTAATTAAACCTTTTCTATCCATCTACTGAATTTTTGATAAAGACTCTGAATTAGAAATAATCTTCTCGAGTGACTGTGTGGTTTTATCGAGCATTGTTTCGTAAAGATGATTATTTTTTTCAATTAATTTCTTAAACATTTCTAATTCTTTATTTAACTTATTTATTTCATTATCTTTATCATTCTTATATTCTATTGCTAATGACCTAATTTCTTTAAATTTACTTGAAATTTCGTCTAATTTTGATTTTTGTTTTGAAACCTTTTGTTTTAAGTCAAAATACTCATCAATTAATTTAATTGTTGTAATTAATAAAAGTTTATTCTCCCCAATATTTCCAAGTTTTTCCTTTAACTCAAAGTATTTTTTATCTAAAAATTTAGTTAATCTTTTAAGCGACTCTTCCTGGCCATCATCGCAAGAGAGTAGATAGTCTTTATTATTGAATTTAATATTTACATTTGCCATTTTTCTATATCAGATACTAAATTTTCTGTTTCTTGAGTTAATTCCTCTATTTCTTGGTTAAAATTTTCCTCAAGCTCGGACCTTTTTTTTACTTCTTCTTTAAGGTTTTGGATTTTTTCTTTTAAATATTTATGTTCTCTCATTAATTCTTGATTTTTTTTCTCTAGTTCATTTTTTTGTCTTAATATTTCACTTTTTTCATGTTTTATTCTTTCGACTTCATGGTTTGGTTGTGAATAAGTTAGAGTTATAGAATTCAATTTATTAATTAATTGATTTAGATTTTTTTCTTTCTTTTCAATTATGCTCATAAAGTTTTATATCATAATATTGATATACTTTCTCTAAGTCTATATAGGTTATTAAAAGTGAGCATAAATTTTAATCAATTATCAAACGCAGTAAGATTCTTATCAATTGATGCTGTACAAAAAGCAAACTCTGGGCATCCCGGAATGCCAATGGGCATGGCAGACGTTGCAACTGTATTATTTAAATACCACCTCAGGTTTAATCCAAAAAATCCTAACTGGATTAATAGAGACAGGTTTGTATTGTCAGCAGGACACGGCTCAATGCTACTTTACTCTTTGCTTCACTTAACAGGTTACAAAAGTGTTTCCATAGATGATATAAAAAATTTTAGACAACTAAATTCTATTTGTGCAGGTCACCCTGAATATAAAAAAGGAACTGGAATTGAAACAACTACTGGTCCATTAGGTCAGGGATTAGGTAATGCGGTTGGTATGGCAATAGCTGAAGAAATTTATAGAAAAAAATTTAGTGCAAATATTATTAATAATAAAACATACGTAATTGCAAGTGATGGAGATCTTATGGAAGGGATAAGTCACGAAGCTATGAGTTTAGCTGGACATCTAAAATTAAAAAATTTAATAGTTTTTTTTGATAATAATAAGATTTCAATCGATGGCTCTACTTCTTTAAGTGTTTCTGATAATTACAAGAAAAGATTTGAGTCATATGGTTGGAGTTTTTTAGAAATAAATGGACATAATGAGAAACAAATAACAAAAGCTATTTCTAAAGCGTCTCGATCTAACAAGCCCACTATTATATCTTGTAAAACTGTTATTGGTTTTGGATCACCAAATAAATCTGGTAAAGCATCTTCACACGGCTCACCTCTTGGTGATGAGGAAATAAAATTAGTTAGAAAAAAACTTAAATGGAAAAGTAATCCCTTTGAAATTCCTCGAGAAATATTAGAAGAGTGGAGAAAGATTGGTAAAAAAGGTGAAGCACTAGAGGAAAAATGGGTAGAAACTCTCAATAAGAAAAGTCCAAAAATAAAAAAAGAATTAGAAAAAAATTACTTAAATTCTGACTTAGGCAGTTTAACAAAATTAATTGAAAACGAAAAAACTAAATATTTTGAGTCTAAACCTAATCTAGCTACTAGACAGTGTTCAATGGCATCTATTGAGAGCATTTCTGGTTTACTACCACAGCTTATAGGTGGTTCAGCAGATTTGAGCGGTTCAAATAATACAAAAACTAATAATTCTAGAATTATAAATTCTAAGAATTTTGACGGAAATTACATACATTATGGAGTAAGAGAACACGGTATGTCAGCTATAATGAATGGAATGGCTCTTTACGGAGGTTTAATACCTTATGGTGGAACATTTTTGATTTTTTCTGACTATAGTAAACCTTCAATAAGATTGTCTGCTTTAATGGGTCTAAAAGTAATATATATTTTTTCTCATGACTCCATTGGTTTAGGGGAAGATGGGCCTACTCACCAACCTATAGAACAGCTTACTGGACTAAGGTCAATTCCAAACTTAAACGTATTTAGGCCTGCCGATATCAATGAAACTTTAGAGTGTTGGGAGTTGGCAATAAAAAGCGATGGAACTCCTAGTGCGATTGCTTTATCGAGACAAAAAGTTCCTTACGTCAATCCTAAAAATACGAGGGAAAATAAATGTGAAAAAGGTGCATATGTAGTTAATATTACCTCTCATGAAAGTAAGGTTACATTAGTTGCATCCGGTACTGAAGTAGAACTAGCTTTAAAAGTTCAAGAAAATTTAAAACAAAACAATATTCATTCTAAAGTTGTCTCAATGCCATGTATGGAGATCTTTGATAAACAGCCAGACAGTTTTCGCAAAGATATTTTAGACGAAAACTCTTTAATTGTAACATTGGAGGCTGGGAGTATTATTTCTTGGCAAAAATTTGTTACAAAAAAAGGAATTAATATTGGTATAGACCAGTTTGGAGAAAGCGCACCTTATAAAGATGTTTATAATCAATTCGGCTTATCAGAAGAAAAGATAACAAATTTAATTCAAAAAAAATTAATAGAATAATTCAAATTGATAAATAAGATAAATTTTTTTCCAGATAGTTTAAATGTTCAAAATAAAAAAATAATTTTAAGGTTAGATTTAAACGTCCCTATTAAAGATAAAATAATTACGGACGATACAAGAATTTCCTTATGTTTACCTTTTATAAAAAGGTTAATTGAAAAAAAAGCAAAAATAATAATTTTAAGCCATCTTGGTCGACCGAAGTTAGCAAGGGATCCTGATTTGTCATTAATTCCCATTTATAAGTATCTAAAAAATAAACTTCAGACTAATGTTTATTTTTTCTCAGGAGATTTTGATATCGAGATAAAAGATAAATTTTCAAAGTTAAAAGAGGGTGAGGTGATATTAGTTGAAAATATAAGATATTTTAAAGAAGAAATGAATAACGATGAAAGTTTCTCAAAAAAGTTGGCTGCGCTAGGCGATATTTATATTAATGATGCGTTTGCTTGTTCTCATAGAAAGCAATCCTCGATACATAAAATTACAAAATTTGTAAGTAAAAAATACGCTGGTCCTCTTATGAAAAGAGAAATCGACTCTATAAATTTTATAATTAATGGAAAGAAAGATCCAGTAACATGTATTATTGGAGGATCGAAAATTTCAACAAAAATAAATGTAATTATAAACCTTATTAAAAAAATTAATAATCTTATAATTGTTGGCGCAATGGCAAATAATTTTTTTGTTTATAAAAATTTTAAGGTCGGAAAATCTTTAGTAGAAATTAATTCCAAACAAGTTATAAAAAAGATTTATGAGGAAGCTAATAAAAATAATTGTGAAATTTTAATTCCTGAAGATTGTGTTGTTGGAACTAGCTTTGAGGGAAAGGGGCAGAATAAAAACTTAACACAAATTTTAGAGGGTGATCTTATTTTGGACATTGGATCTAATACAATTAAAAAAATAAAACAAATAATTGATAAATCAAACACTGTGTTATGGAATGGGCCAGCAGGGTATCTTGAAAATGAAAACTTTATAAAAGGTACTATTTCAATAGCAGAAATCATTTCAAATAATACAAGAAAAAAAAATTTGATTTCTGTTCTTGGTGGAGGGGACACATTAGCTGCGATTAATAAGAGTGAAAATAAACTTTCTTTTTCTCACTTATCAACAGCAGGAGGAGCATTTTTGGAGTACTTAGAGGGAAAAGACTTGCCTGGTCTTAGTGTTTTAAAATAAATAATCTTTTATGAATTTAAATGAAATAG
>MDTE01160091.1_pt1 | contig 11507 bp, 8 predicted proteins | sample 811231 | NCBI WGS metagenome assembly MDTE01 (sample SAMN05326651, study PRJNA326480) | marine metagenome | isolation source: seawater | place: Indian Ocean: Red Sea | collected 2010
ATGCTGGTGAGACATCGGGAGTGGCGACTGAGCAACCGGAAGTGGATGTTGATGAGATGCCCGCATTCGTGACGAAGAAGGTGCCGGAGCCGGCAGAAGGCCCTCCTGAGGCCGATAAAGCAGAACAGGAAAAAGCCGTCGGGGATTGATCCTCGCTAGCCTTATGATTTCGCCGCAGAGGGAAATTTTTCCAGTTTATTGCGATTTGGGGTTATGCGGTTAGGAATCATGTGGGTGGGCAAAATAAAATCCATCCATCTTAAGTTGTGTTTCTAGAGAAAAGAAATTCACATGCTTTGGTTAGCTAAGCAATTTTGTCGCTTGGGCTAAGTGGGAGAAATTTGTTTTTTGGAATACAGGCTCAGACACTTCGTTTGAATATCTCCATTGGCTGCGCCGAAGCTATTTTTGATTACAGAATAATGGATGGTTGAGCCCAGACTTAGCGGAGGCCAAATCTAGTTAATTAATCCCTTTAGGAGATATTAGAAAATTTATCTTAGGGAGATTTTTATGCGAGTAAGCGGGCTTGCCCGTTTGCAAACTGTGAACAATCGGGGACTAACTAACGCGATCCTGAGGTGCAACTGCCTTCGGAGAGAACAAAGGTGCCACCTTGGTAAATTTCATCTGGAGAATTGGGGTTGGTATTAGGCTCTTTGGAGAGCAATCCTTCGGCATAAGGTTCGCTTTGATCTTGCGGGCGGTAGCCGTAAGATTCTGCGTTTTGGTTGTCGTACCAACTGCGTGCATTTTTTGAGATACCATAGAAAGTTTCGAATCGGATATCTGGATGTTCAAGCGCGATGATACAGAGTTGCGCCAGGTCACGGGGGCTGATCCAGATCGAAAGCCGACGTCTGTCCACGGGCTCCGCCGAAACGTTGCCAATTCGAAGATTAACGACCTCTAGTCCATATCGATCGACATAAAGGCTGCCCATCGCCTCGCCAAAAACTTTAGAAACACCATAGCGGCTGTCGGGTTTAGGATAGACTGTGTGATCGATGGTCACGTCCCGGCGGTAGAAACCGACCGCGTGGTTGGAGCTGGCCCAGACGACCCGCTTTACACCGCAGAGTCGCGCTGCTTCGAAGATATTTCGCATGCCGATAATGTTGGCATCAAGGATTGTGTCCCACGGTGCTTCGCCTGCACATCCGCCGTAATGTAGGATAGCGTCGACGCCTTCAACCGCGGCGCAAAGCGAATTGAGATCAGTCAAATCCGCTTTGATGAAGCTTTCGCCTTCGTCGAGTTTGTTGATTATTTTACGATCCGAGAGCCGCAGCGCGTATTTACCTTTGAGTTCTGGCCGCAGATAGGTCCCTATACCGCCTGCAGCACCGGTAACAAGAATAGTTTTCATGGATTCAGGCTTCCTCTTGGCACATGTGTGAATTAAAAAAACTTACCATGAGCCGACTGAAAAACTAAAACTGTAGCGCAGGAGGATAACAAACTGTTTCTTTGAATATTAGTGTAAATTTGCGTCTCTTCATTGGACAAGGTGCAGGCTATTTTCCTAAGGCGGATAACCTCACAAGTTATAGGGTGTATAGGGCAAAGAGTGGTTGGTTTTTTGAGGATCCTGCGCCAAAGGTAGTAACATAAAGATTATAGGTATTATGGGTGGCTTCGAATATCTAAATGCAACGGGAGTTGGATGAAATGAGCGAAATGATGGATCTGGTGATTCGTGGTGGGACTGTAATCGATGGGACCGGTGCGCCAGGGCACGAAGCCGATGTGGCGATCTCAAATGGTCGGATTATGGAGGTCGGGCAAGTTGCTGCGCTCGGGCGGGAGGAAATGGATGCTTCTGATCGAATCATTACCCCTGGCTTCGTCGATGTCCATACTCACTACGATGCACAGGTAACCTGGGCGAACCAGATACTGCCATCCTCGGCTAACGGTGTGACGACAGTCCTGATGGGCAATTGTGGCGTCGGTTTTGCACCAGTCCGTCCCGACCACCACGACATGCTGATCAGCCTGATGGAGGGGGTGGAGGACATCCCGGAAGTTGTAATGAAGGAAGGACTGCCCTGGAACTGGACGAGCTTTCCTGATTATCTCAATTCATTAGAAGGAAAGGAATACGATGTGGATGTGGCGACACAGGTCCCCCACGCTGCACTTCGTGTCTTCGTGATGGGTGAGCGGGGCGCTAACCGAGAGGAGGCTACGACCGAGGACCGGGCTAAAATGGCAAAACTTGCGGCGGAGGGAATGCTGGCTGGCGCTTTTGGGTTTTCGACTTCACGTTTGCTACAACACAGGACGGCAGAGGGTAAGCCAATTCCGTCTTACGGTGCGGCACAACAGGAGCTGCTCGAAATTGCGGATGCTTTGGCGGAAGTTGGTCGGGGTTGGATTCAGACGGTTGGTGATTTTGAGGATGCAATTGATGCGGAATTTGATCTGCGCCGGGAGATGGCGGCTCGTTCCGGTCTGCCTCTGACAATGACATTGCTACAAAAAGAAGGCCGACCGGAGGAATGGCGCGACTTACTCAGCCGTATAGAGGAGGCGAATGCCGAAGGTTTGAAAATCACAGCCCAGATACGCGGCCGGCCGACGAGCGTATTGCTAGGATTCGAATTGTCTATCAATCCATTCAGCGCATGCCCAAGCTGGTCCGAGGTCAAAGACCTCGATTTCGAAGCACGGATCGTCCGTTTATGTGACCCGGCTTTACGTGCACGTCTCATTTCGGAACCGTGCGGAGACGTCATTCGCAAACGCCGCTTCCAGCAATGGGATCGGATTTTTCCATTTGGCGATCCACCTCAATATGAACCGGATCCGGATACCAGTATCGCTGCAGAAGCGGCCCGCCGGGGCGTGAGCCCGGCAGAACTAGCATATGACTTGATGTTAGAAGGAGCGGGCCGAACCATCCTTTACCGTCCGACAACTAATTATGCTAATGGTGATCTGGCTGTTGTGCATGAGATGCTTGAACATCCAAATACACTGATTGGTCTCGGTGACGGTGGGGCCCATGTGGGTGTGATGTGTGACGCAACTGATTTGGCGCATACGATCAGTTTCTGGACGCGAGATCGCACCCGTGGCCCGAAACACCGGTTAGAACAGATGGTTCGTCGACTGACATGGAACAATGCGGCAGCTATTGGCCTTTCCGACCGCGGCCGGATTGCGCCAGGATTCCGGGCGGATATTAACGTAATTGATTACGATGCACTCACATTGCAGTCACCGGAAGTTCATTACGACCTGCCTGCCGGCGGCAAGCGCCTATTACAACGGGCAACTGGAATTGACGCCACATTGGTGGCTGGCCAACCGGTTTGGCTCGGAGGCGAAGCCACAGGTATTCTGCCGGGCCGCTTGCTTCGGAGTGGCGGTTCGCGGATCTAAACCGCCGCCCCTTGGCCCGCGGCGGCGGCTTTCTTAATCATATCGGCTCCTTTTTCCGCTATCATGATTGTTGGCGCATTTGTGTTTGTTGAGGTGACGGCCGGCATAATGGAGGCGTCGATCACACGGACGCCAGCTATGCCATGCACGCGCAGTTGGTCGTCCACAACCGCCAATGGGTCGTTTCCCATTTTACAGGAACAGGTAGCGTGGAAAACAGTTGAACCCATTTCTCGGGCGTAGGCGAGCAGCTCGTCCTCACTTTGAAGTTTAGCGCCTGGAAATTTTTCGGTTCGGAGATATTTTTTTAGAGCGGGTGCGTTAAACCAATCCCGGACCATGCGCAGTCCGGCAACAACTGTACGACGGTCACGATCTTCGGCCATGTAATTCGGATTGATCGCCGGCTGGGTGTGCGGGTCTTTCGAAACTGCTTTGACATAGCCTCGACTCTCTGGTCGCATTTGCCAAACGCCGGATGTCATGCCTGGTGTTTTGTCCAAGATGCGTTTCGGGCCTAACGCGAAACTTGCGGACGAGAACAGCGCTTGTACATCTGGCGTAGCTGATTCTGGCAGGACCTTCACGGATGCGGCTAGCAGCGAAGCTGCATAGGTTAGCATGCCGGTTCCGTTGAAGGCGTATTTCATCAATTCCCCAGCGAAGCGGATGCCCCGTGAACGCTCATTTAATGTGGCGATGTTCTGGACGTCGGCTTGGACGCGGACAATGAAATGGTCTTGGAAATTCTTACCGACTCCAATCAGGGGATGTTTTGTTTCAATCCCGATCTGGGACAGATGACCAGGATCACCGATGCCAGATAGTTGCAGGATATGCGGTGAACCGATGGCGCCCGCAGAAAGTATAACCTCTGCGTTCGCGTCGACATGTTCAATCCTGCCGTTGCGAGAGAACTCAATGCCGGTGACGCGTTTGCCGTCAAGTACCAATCGATGCACTGTGGCGTTGGTTAACACAGTGAGGTTGGATCGGCTTATCACGGGGCGTAGGTAGGAACGTGCCGTGCTGGCACGAAACCGTCCGCCCCGGGTCTGCTGCACCCAACCGACATGATCACCGAGCCCATGGGGCAGGTCATTAAGGTCCTTTCGGAACGTCCAACCCATTTGTTGACCAGCTTCAATTGCGGCTTCGCAAAGGGCCGGTTTGTCCCGGTTCTGTGAAGTAAAGAGCGGCCCACCTTTAGAATGGACGTTGTCCGCCGGCCCCTCCCAATTCTCCGCTTTGCGGAAGTAAGGATAAGTTCCAGCGGCGTCCCAGCCCCGATTGCCCATCTGTGCCCAGTGGTCGTAGTCCTCTGGCTGTGAGCGGATATAGATCATTCCGTTTATAGAGCTTGAGCCGCCGAGCACCTTGCCGCGGGGATAAAGAATCTCGCGGCCGTTCAAACCAGAATTCTTATCTGCCGTGAAACCCCAGGTTAGCTTGGGGTGGTCCAGTAGTTTTATATAGCCAGCGGGTATATGGATATACGGATTGGTGTCCTTGCCGCCAGCCTCTAACAAAAGAACACGCGTATCCGGTTTCTCCGTTAACCGGTTGGCCAACACGCATCCGGCTGATCCGGCGCCGACGATTACATAATCTGCTTTCATTGCAAATCCCCCCTTGTCGAGCCATATCTGGCACCACGGTCATCACTATAGTTTTAAATAAAGGGCTGCTAAACGTTTATCTCCAAACACTGCCTAGATAATAGGTTAGACAAGCTCGATAACTGATTTGTGAAGCAGGGGTATATCTTGGTACTGCACCTACGCTTAGCTCCTAAAAATACATTAAAATATCATAATGTAACCTTTAGTTCTTAAGGGTAATATCTAAAATTGGGGGGATATAAAAATGGATGCTAAGCCAATCCCGGTCACTCTCCTGACCGGGTTTTTTAAAAGTGGTAAATTCACTTTGTTGTCCCTCATTCTTAGTGATTTTCGAATCCGAAGTACTGTGGTTGTGGCCAATGAATTTGGCGAAGTGGGGCTCGATGGTGAATCGATCCGACACAGCGAAGAACGTTTACGTCAGCAAATTTATTAACCCACATTACGGTGTTCATTTGAGGAGCATTAGTTCCTGTATTAAAACGTTATTCCGGGGGCAAGGTTATTGGCGTATTTTTGTTAAAGGGGTGGAGGTAATGTTTGCTGATCGAATTGAAGCAAAATGGATTGACTCCTTTAAGCGGGTCTTCACGCTTTGTGGTGTTAGAGAGGGTGTGACTGCAGCGATCCTTTCGGAGACACAGTCTCGTGAGTTGAATATTCATATCGCGGAATTGGCGCTACAGCTGCTCGGTGCACGCACCTTCCATGTAGTTATGCCGACACCGCCTCAAAGCGCGCCTGTACCGGTCCGCTCAACCGGTGCCAGCAACTCTCTTCAGGGGCTAGGTCCGGCGATTGCGGCATTAGCGGCGAGTGAATTGGTGGTGGACCTAACGGTTGAAGGCTTGCTGCATGCCCCCGAATTGCCGGATATTCTTAAAGGTGGCGCGCGGGTCCTGATGATATCAAATGAGCATCCGGAAGCACTGGAGCGGCTCGTACCCGACGAATGTCTTAAAGATTCTGTCCGTGCCGCCGTTGCGTGTTGCCGCGAGGCCAGCACGATGACGGTGATGTCGGAAGCTGGCAGTAATCTGAGGATTGATCTTCGTAATAGCCCCGTGGCCGGCGTTTGGGGTTGGACGGACCGGCCAGGAACCGTGGCCCATTGGCCAGGCGGCGTTGTTGTTGTCTTTCCCAAACGCCACGCGGTCAACGGACAATTGGTGATGAGCCCGGGAGATGTAAACCTGACTTTCAAAAGATATCTTGAGTCAGCTATTACGCTAACTATTGAGAACGACTTTGTCACAGAGGTACAAGGAGATGGTCTCGATGCGGCGTTAATGCGCGAGTATTATGCGGCTTGGGATGATCCTGAAGCTTACGGCGTCTCCCATGTAGGCTGGGGCCTCAACGAGGCGGCGCGATATGAGGCGCTGACTATGTACGACCAACGTGATACCAATGGCACGGAACTGCGCGCGCTTGCTGGGAATTTTCTGTTTTCGACTGGGGCCAATGAAGCGGCGGGTCGCCACACCCTCGGCCATTTCGACCTACCCATGCTTAGGTGTAGCATCGCGCTGGACGGTTTGTTAGTGGTCGAAAATGGTAAACTGGTAAATTAGATGCACCATCACTAACAAATCCCTTGGAGTATTCATGACCTCGATGGTCCACAAGCCCGATTCCCCAATGTTTGAACCCGATGCCTGGCAGCTAAGTGAACAGGAACGCAACCTTGCCTCGCTCGCCCGGGATATTGGTCAGAATAAGATCGCGGACCGCGCTGCCGAATACGATCGAAACGCGACCTTTCCTGTTGAAAACTACCGCGATATGTACGATGCGGGACTGATGGGGATTTGTATTCCCAAGGAATATGGCGGACATGGCGTGGATTTGCGCGGTTATGCGGTAGTCGCCGCGGAAATTGGTCGATACTGCGGTTCGACCGCTCTCACGTGGAATATGCATGTCTGCTCGTGTCTCTGGTCTGGAGCTCTTGCAGACGATTTGATCATGGATGAAGCTGACCGACAACGTCATCGGATGAATCGTGCAGTCCACTACCGCCGGATACTCGACGATGGTGCAATCTATGCCCAGCCCTTTTCGGAGGGAGGTGCGGCAGCAGCCGGGAAGGCTGCCTTTGGAACCACAGCTTTAAAGGTGGATGGTGGTTGGCGAGTCAACGGCAAGAAAATTTTTGCCTCGCTTGCGGGCAATGCGGATTATTATGGTGTTTTGTGCACTGAACTGCAGAGCTTAGACGAGCGGGCGAGTCGGGGAAATACGCTTTACCTAGCCATTTCGGCTAAGTCGGAGGGAGTGACGGTCGTTGGTGATTGGGACCCACTTGGCATGCGTGGCACGGTGAGCCGAAATTTGTTGTTTGAAGACGTCTTTGTGGCTGATGGGTCGGAGTTGATGCCAGCTGGGCTGTATTTCAAGGCGGCCAGTCAGTGGCCGCATATGTTCATGACATTGACGCCTGCTTATATGGGCCAAGCCCAAGCTGCTTACGATTTTACCGTCCGCTACCTGCGCGGTGAAATGGAAGGTGTGCCTCCGGTTAAGCGGCGGATGTATCCGACGAAGCAAATCGCGGTTGCGCAGATGCGGGTTATGCTCGAGCAGACCAAATCAGTTTGGTTTCAGGCGATTTCGGAGGCGTGTGCAAACCCATCTAAAGATCAGGTTATGAGGGCCTATGCTGCCCAGTATACGGTGATGGAGAATGCTAATGAGTTGGCCCAGCTAGCCATTCGCACCTGTGGCGGCCAATCGATGTTGAAGAACTTGCCACTGGAGCGAATTTACCGCGATAGTCGGTGCGGCTCGCTAATGCTACCCTGGACTGCCGAACTCTGCCTCGACAAGCTCGGCCGCGATTGCCTCTACGAGGTGGATGAGAGCGACTAGGTATAGTTCGCATTGTTAACTGGTTGAGTATCGCATTTCTTGCAGCTTCCGTTTATAGCGCAAATTCAGTCCACGTAACGGCCAAAAGCCAGGGTCCTGTTCACGGTTCGCCTTGGGAGTAAGAATTTTGAAACTCCAAATACCGGGCCTGACGTATTTTGTGCGCAAGGGTCAAGTAGAAATATTCACCGGCGTGTTTTAACTTGTCGAAGTGAGCAAGGCCGACATGATCCGCCCTCTTTTCAGTGGCATGTCGTATATCCTCTGGCCAAGTGCGTGGGCTACTGCATTGCCGATAGCGGCGCAAGTCGGCCCGATTGTGCATTCACCCATGCCGAGTGGTGGATCTTTTGGTGAGTTGATTATTTCGACATTGACGGGTGGCACTTCGCTGAATCGTAAAATTGGATAGGTATCCCAGTCCCGAGACGCAATACCGGCACCTTCAATTTTCACCTCTTCTTTTAGGGCGAAGCTAGCCGCTTGCAAAATTCCGCCTTCCAATTGGTTACGTGCGCCGTTTGGGTTTATTACCAGCCCGGCGTCGTTGGCGCTCCAGATGCAATCCAGTCGCACATCTTGTTCCACAGTCACCGCGACGGCGACCGCGGAGTAGGCCGCCGTATTCTTGTAACGCGCGAAGGCAATTCCCAAACCTGTGCCGTTGCCGCCTGGGCCCCGATCACCCCACCGGGCCATAGCCCCTGTCCGTTCAAGTACAGCGTAGGCGCGTGTATCGTCTAAGAGTGATAGCCGGTATTCCAATGGATCCTTTCCAGCGCGGCTAGCTAACTCGTCTATCATGCATTCGATCGCAAATACATTGGTTGGTGCACCGAGCCCGCGGAGCGCAGAAGTCCGGACTGGGCCCTCCGTCACGAGGTGATGTTCGATGCGGTGGGCGGGGATCCGGTAGAGTGGGACTGCATTTCGCGTACCGCCGCCTCCGCTTTCCAGCGGTGGGTCGGTGACCTGCACCTTCGGCGGTGGGTTTTCCAACGCCTCGCTTGCGAGCAAATAACCACTGCCGGAACCGGGACGCTGGACATGGGTGGCGCTCCAAATTGTTTGGTTCCAATCCAAGGGGTTGCCGTGAATATCGACGGCAACCTGGATGGTTACCGACATAGCTGGACTAACGGGTTCATAGGCAAATTCTTCTTCACGCCGCCATTGCAGGCGAATTGTTTCATGGGGAAGAGCCATTGCTACAATGGCGGCGTCTGCCGCTGCATCGTCCGCTCCGTTATGGCCATAGCAACCAGGACCGTGACGATGACAACAGACAACTTTCTCCGGATCGAGTGCCAGCATTTCCGCAATGTTTCGCTGTAGCGGATGCATGCCTTGCCCGTGCGACCAAATCAACATGGTCTCGCCATTGTAGCGCGCTACTGCGGCTGACGGTCCCATCGATGCGTGGGCAATGTATGGGCGGGTGTAGGTTGCTATGATCGTGTCCGAGGCCCCCTCGATATTGGCGACGGGCAAACCAAATTTTCGTATTTCGGCAGGCTGGCTCACGAGCCATGCACCCTCCTGTTCGTATCCGCGATAGTTTCGTAAACCTGACCATTTGGCATTTGCTTCGGCATAGATAGCAGCGGCTTCCGCCCGACTTTCCTCTGTGCTGACGAATGCGGCAAAATTGGCGCGTTGAACGATGCGCAAATCTTTATCACCGCTGGCGCGCCGCACGGCATCTTCATCCAGTGCTTGCAAAGTTGCGTTTGGGCCGGGCTGGCGCAGAGTTCGGGCGTGCAGTACGCCGTCTGGGTAAAAATCATGAAGATAGGTCTCGGGGGCACCTGTTAGCTTTCCCAGAAGGTCTGTTCGCGGTACTTCACGACCAACGATTTTATAGTCATTGGTTGATTTGGGTGTGGCAGACCCGGAAGGAGCTTTGCTCAGATCGATTGTTGAGGCGACGTCCCAGTAGTCGAGACCAGTTATTGCGCCATTCTTGAAAAATGCGCCATCTACCACGTCCAGATCGTCTGGTGCGCAATTTAGCCTCAAAGCAGCCTGTTCCGTAAGACTGGCACGCACCTCGGCACAGACCAGTTTGATAGAAGTCCCGGAAACCATGACAGATAGACTAGAGGACGTATAGCGTTCGTCGGGTCCATGTTCCGTACTCCCGGAAAGCAATGTGACCCGCGCTAACGGCAGGTCGAGTTCCTCCGCTGCAATCTGTGTAAGGGCGGTGACGATGCCTTGGCCGATCTCAACTTTGCCAGAAGCGATCCGCACAGTGCGGTCAGCTTCAAATTTTATCCAGCGGTCGAGGCGTGGGTTGGCGGTTAGGCTGAGTGGCAACTGGTTAATCTGGCTCACAATTCAAGCCTCCCTACGGATCATAGCGGCGGCCCGTGTCACTGCGTCTAGAATGCGCATATGCGAGCCACAGCGGCAAAGATTGTTATCGAGGGCTAGCGCTATCTCATGTCGTGTTGGGTCTGGGTTTCGATCCAAAAGTGCTTTCGCCGAAATCAGAATGCCCGAGAGGCAATAGCCACATTGGCCAGCTTGTTCATCCAGGAAAGCCTGTTGCAGCGGGTGTAATTTGCCATCGGTGCCACGCAAGCCTTCAACCGTGGTAATTTTCTTCCCAACGACCGAGTCCAAGGCTGCGTTGCAGGATTGCTCGGGCGCTCCGTCTACGAGAACCATGCAGGCCCCGCATTGCTCCAATCCGCAGCCGAAACGGGTGCCCGTCAGACCGAGCCTATTGCGCAAAAAATCTAGGAGCGAGCTCTCTAACCCGACATTCTCCGGTAATGGCCGGGTGACACCGTTTATGGTGAGGGAAGTTGTCTTAGACATTTGTTAAATCTCCGTCCCGGTAATTTCGCGCGTCTCCAATTCTAAACAGTGTTTCCCGCGTCGTGGCCGCTTGCCGTAGCAAATAGCATTTCCTGCGGTGCTCTGGCATCGCCAATGGGGATGACGGGTATACCTGCTTCTTGCAGTGGGGCGAGTAGCGCATTGTTTGGCGCGCGCGGGCTGGCGAAGGTAATTAATGCGAGGCCTTCGATGGTGGTAATATCGCCGTTGTATATATTGACCAGATCGAGTTTTCCTTCGGAGATGCTTTCGTTCCAAAGGGGTTCGGTCATTGTCACCAGCTCGATGCGCAGCTCTGCCATCCGCCGTACAATTCCCTGTCGGGATACTAAGGGTACGTCGGTCGCGATAGTGTCTCGTGGCGTTACGATGACGGTTCTGGCAAAGCGTTTCTGGAGCGCTTCAGCAGCAGCGTAGACCGCCTCTGTGTGATCCGTGTCGCAGATCACTGCGGTGCCGGGACTTATAACGCCACTCTGCAGTCCACTATGCTGTAGCACTTTCTTCAACGCGGTTCGGAGGTCTACGACCAAGCCATCTGCATGTATCTCCTCTGGCAGCCAGGAAGGTCGAATCATATGTGATCCGGTCGCCAGGATTACGCGGTCTGGCTGAAATGTGATCAACTCGTCAAGCGTTACTGCTCGTCCCAGGGCCAAACGGGCTCCTCCCCTTTCTGCTGCAACGGTTTGATAATCGTATATTGACGATATGGTCTCCCCGCCTGGAAGTTTCCCCCCCCCCCATGCCTCCCCGCCGATCTCGTCGGACGCC
>MDTE01159924.1_pt1 | contig 11506 bp, 5 predicted proteins | sample 811231 | NCBI WGS metagenome assembly MDTE01 (sample SAMN05326651, study PRJNA326480) | marine metagenome | isolation source: seawater | place: Indian Ocean: Red Sea | collected 2010
ACCCATGGTCTCCTCGCTTTTAAGCAGCAGCGGGAGCAGGAGCGTCGCTTCGTCGTCGTCGTCGTTTACGTCGTCGTCGTCGTTTCGTGGGAAGAAGATTTCGCTGCGCGCGAGAAGAACACTCGCTGCGGAAAAAGAGCAGAAGAACAGAATTGTCGTAACGACTTCGTCGTCGTCGAGTCAGCAGAGTGGTGTGTTGTTTGAGTTGGCGGCGAAAAAAGCACCGGTGGTCGCCGCGAAACCAACCATGTGCGCAACAGTAGCGGCGAACTTATCGGCGTCGAGCGCCTTGGCGTTTCCTACGTTTACAGCAGTCGCCATTTTGCCAGTCACATTGGCGTACATCAACCCAGTGTATTCTTTCTCAGTTGGTTATGGGTTATCGGTCGCCGCGAGCGCGGGGTTGTTGTTGAAATCAGCCAGCATCAGTGGTATCATCCTACCACAACTCTGTCAGTTACACTTATTCGGAGGTTTACTCTACGGTTTACGATTGGGTATTTTCTTGGCAATTCGCTCGAAAACGTGGAAAGATTGGGGTAAACGGGCGGAAGCATCGCCCGAGGCGCAAAACAGCAAGTCGCTTTTGCAAAGAACGATGGTCATTGTAGGGTGCGGTTTTATTTACGCCTTAATGGCGTCGCCGATGTTGTTTCATTATCAAAACGCGAACGTTGTCGCGCACCATGAGATCTTGAAAGCCGGTGTTGTCATGCAATATGTCGGATTAGTTTTGGAAGCCGTCGCGGACCAGTGGAAGTACCAACATTATCGGAAGAATGAAGGCAAGTTTTGCCAAACAGGCCCGTACGCGTTTTGCAGACACCCGAATTATTTGGGAGAAATGCTCTTTTGGCTTGGGTTATACATCGCCGGCGTGCCAGCTATGATGACGAAATGGTCCTCATTTATTCCAGCTTCAATCGGATGCGCATTCATCATGTGGTTGATGACCATGGCGAGTAAACGAGGCGATAAAAAAGCGCTGGAGAAGTACGGCGATGCCCCGGGGTATAAAGAGTACAGAGCGAAGAGTTGTTCGCTCGTTCCAGGGTTTTAAAGGTAAGAAGAAGGTGTGAGTGCATGTTGATTCAGTCGATTCGCGAGCGAGTTTCTGATGTGCGATGATGAGTGCTTAATAATAATATTCAAACAATTACATTTTGCCTTTCGCTTTCATTTCCGCTTCCAACTCCGCAACCGCCGCCAAATCGTCCTCGCTCAAGTTATCCAAATCTAACTTCCCTTTGATCGCTTCCTTCTCCGCTCTTGTCGTCAGCTCGTCGTATTTTTCCGGATACGCCACTTTCGCAATGGTTCCAAAGAAGAAAACAGTACCGACGAAGATCCCCCATGCTGGGAGAATGAACGACGCGACGTTAACAAACATCTGATCGAATTCGGTGGTGTCCACTCCCGGGATGCCACCGCCTTTGGCGAGATTGGAAATGACTTCAGTCGCGTGTTGATCGATCAAAGAAGATCTGGTGACGGTGTTATCCCTTTTCGTGACGGCTTTTCTTTTTGTTATGACGATGCTCGAAGATGTGCGCGGAGTGAAGGATGAGCGGGAGATCTTCTTGTTATTCGAAGACACCGACGAAGACGAGGACGCGATCATCGATGAAGAGGCTTGGGCAATCATTTTGATGCGTGCTTGAGTGGTATTCGAGAGTCTGTGCGATGTGAAGAAAACGAAGAAAGGTGACCAAGAAGGATTGGAATTCTATCTAAAAGAGATATTGGAAAAATCCAAAAGATCGGCTTTTGGGGACGGGAGTCAAGTGTCAAGGAGTAGTCAAAAATTAAAAAAATCTCTCTCTCTTTTTCTCTCTCTTTCTCCCTCTCTCTCTTTCTTTCTTTCTTTCTCTCTCTCTCTCCCTTTCTCTCTCTCTCTCTCTCTACCTCTCTCTCTCTCTTTCTCTCTTTCCTCTCCCTCTTACATGTACACGCAGAAATTTTAAGCGTCTGCTAATTCCTCTTCATCTTCTTCGTCGGCGTCCATGTCGTCCTCGTCGTCTTCCTCCATGTTTTCGGCGTCTACTGGATCATCCTTGCTGTCGCTATCGTCTATGATAATCGGCACAGACGCAGCTGGTTCTTGTTGTTCTTTTTGTTGCTGCTGCTCTTCCATCATTTTCTCGTTGAGAGCGGCGTAATCGACCGCACCGCCACGACGACGACGTTTGCCTACAATTTCTCCAGCCGGTAGTTCTGGTGCCTCAGCTGGTGCCGCTTCAGTTGGAGCGCCACCTGCATCTTCAGCTTCAACGCCTCCATTTTCTTCGAATTCTTGCAACCGCAAAAGTTCTCGTTCTCTCTCCTCTTGTCTTCTGCGCAACTGCTCGGTTTCTCGCTCTAAGCGTTCTAAACGCGCCAACTCTCTTTGTTCTCGTTTTTTCGCGACTTCTTTCTCCAAAATTTGAGCGTTTATCTTTTCGTCGAAATAATCGGTGTTGTGCGTGGCGAACAACGCTTTGCAGTGCGAAGCAACCGAGCGACCAAACGCAGACACAGCTTTGCCCTGGATACGATATCCACCTTCTAAGACAGATACGACTCTCCCATCGGCATGCTTGTTTGCAATTTCACACAATTCGCCCGTCAACCACTCGTAATCTAATTCTTTTACGCCTAAATTAACTGGTCCTTGAATGGCATCCTTGGAGTGCGCGTCAAAACCAGCGGAGATGAACACCAAGTCCGGTTTGAATTCATCCAGAGCGGGTAAAACTTTTGCCCGCCAAACGCGTCTCCATGAACTTCCTCGTTCGGCGCGTTTACCTTCACCAACCATACCGACGTCTACGATTCTCGGTGGCGGCTTTTCAAACGTCGCGGTTTCAATTTCCGCCAACACTTTTTGATCATCTTTGACGACGCCGTCGGCGGCTTCATCTTCCGCAGAGGAGTACCCAGAAACGTATCCAGTACTCGTGTAATCATTTTCCGTGCTATTATTATTGTCTTCGTCTATTTCGCTTTGCTCTTGTCTTCGTATCTTCGTATCTTTCGTTGGTCCCGTCCCGGGGTAGAAGTTTGACATTCTCCCGTAGCCGTGCACGGACGCGAAGAAAATCTCATCCTTATCCGTATCCGGATCCAACCACGGTTTACAAGTATTCGTCGTTATTTCTCCACTGCTCCATGGCGTGGATATTTTAACTTTTGGCGCGCTCGGTGCCGTATTCGCGACCAGCGCTTCGGTACCGTTGCCGTGATGGACGTCGAAATCAATAATCGCAACTTTCTTTATGCCTTTGTGTCTGTGCACGCATCTCGCGTAAGCTGCCGCGACGGCAACGTTATTGATTAAACAGAAACCGTGTGAACCTTGTCCGATTGGATCGCCAGGAAGGCCAACCGGTCCTAATGGCCCCGAATGATGTCCTGGAGGTCTCACCGCGCAAAATACACGTTGACACTTTTCATGCTCATCTCCAACGACAACCGCATCGACTGCTTTGATTGCCGCTCCAGCGGCGCAAAGCGCCGCGTGGAACGAGTGCGAGCACACCGTGGTGTCTCCATCGATGGTTCCAATCGCGCCGGAATGTATTCTCACATCTGGAAGAGATTCACAAATTTTTTGCACCTTTTTAATGTAATTATATTCGTGGCATCGCAAAACGTCCGCCATTTGCGCCGGCGACTCTGTTGTGTCCACGCTCACGTCCGCAAAATCTGCCGCACGTAACGTACCATTCACTGGGTTCATGATACACGTTAATCTTTGAACATTTTCTGGAGGAACATCAAATGGACATCCGCGCTTAATCGCAGGACACGAATGGTGTAACAAACACGCGTCCGGGGCAATAATCAAGCCATTCATCCCTGTACCTCCTTCCGTCGGTGTCGTTTCCTTTTTACTTCCTTTTTTAGCGGTTCCTTTGCCACTCAACAAGGAAACTAAATTGTCGTACCCTCTTCTTTTGGCGATATCTTTCGCGCCTTCTCCTTTTGCATTTGCGATGTCTGCATCTGCATTCCTCTTTATCAAAGCTTTCACACACTCCGCGCTGTTATTTCTCACCGCGTGAATCAACGCCGTATTCCCATCCTTATCGGAACCATTGATCATACTCGCGTCGTTCTCCAACAGAAGTTCCAAAACTTCCGCGCGATTATAATTAGCCGCCCAAATCAATGCCGTCCTTCCCGATCGATCTTTCTGATTCAAATACGCCTTCAAATCATCCTCCTCGTTCGGTGCTTCGTAGTTTTGAATCAAAAACTCGCAAATTTCTTTACTTCCGTGTTGCGCGGCAATGCTCAACGCCGTTCTGTGGTAATCATCCTCCAAGTCGTGTCTGGTCATATGTGGCAATAATAACTTCACCATCTCAAAACTTGCCTCCCGAAACTTGGCAAACGACGCCATCGTACACGCGATGTGCATGGGAGGAGACCCTTCCAAAGTTGCATACGGATCCGCGCCTTTCTCTAACAACATCTCAACCATTATGTTTTGACCACTTAAAATTGCGCAATGTAAAGCTGTTTGCCCATCGTCGTCCCGACGATTCATCTCGTGCTTCAGGTTGGTATTGAATTGCTCCTCCGCATCGTTGCAGTCGTCGTTGTCATTACCACCATCGTTTCGATTCTCCTCATCATCATCACCATTTTCTTCTTCTTCTTCTTCTTCTTCTTCTTCTTCGGCGTCTGGATCGAAATCTTTCCCGTCGTCCGAGAGGTCATCCTCGTCTTCTTCTTCTTCTTCTTCTCCGTCGTCGTCGCCGCCTTCTTCTTTTTCGTCATTTTCATCGTCCAATTCACCAGCATCCTTCGCATGTGTCTCTGCTTTTTTAAACGTCAGCTTTTTCCTCAGCCGTTCCACGTTCTCTCCGCTTTCGCACAAATCGTGGATGGTGAATCGAGACCCCGCGTCGTCCTCGTCCGACTCGTCGCCGAACGGAAAAAGCATTCGTCGTCGTCGTTTTTTTGTATAATTAGTGGTATTCAATGAGTGTAGTAGTTTTAGAATTTAACGACGGACAAGACCTCTTCTTCTCTCCCGATTGAATAAATACTGAACGAACGAACGATGAAATAAAAAAACGAAAACGAAAACGAAAAAAAAAAAATTGGAAAAAAATTCGACGTTCTTCTCGACTTTTTGCTCGAGCGCGACGAAAAAAAAAAGCGACAAAAAATTGGATGTGAGAGAAAATAATGCGCGCGCTCGAAAAGCTGCTGCTGCTGCGTCGAGCGAGAGGAAGAAGGGAAGGAGGAGGACGGTTGCGCCTCTCTCGCTTGGCTCTCGAGGAGGACGCGACCACCAGTACAACGAGCGCGGCACGCGGATGGTCAAAAACATCATCAACCCCTGAACGTTGTTCGTTCGCGTGTTTTACGACAACGGCAAAGACGGGCGAGACGAATGCCGAGAGGTACACCAACGCCAACGCGACGGAAGAAAAAGACGCGCTGAACGAGCACGCCATCGCGAGTGAATGGGATGAAAACGCGCCATCGATGAATACCAATGAAAATCCAAACGAAAACAAGTGGAAACGAATGCTGCGAGAAGCGGACGAGTTCGTGTTGCCCCAGGCGTTACGATTGAAAACTGTGACTGAAAGCGGCGGACCCGATGGAAAACGCGCGTCGTCGTCGTTCATCTCAAACGTTCCAGCTAAAGCGATTGTACGCGAAACCAATCGACTGATGAATAGAAAAGGCCTTGGCTTCTACAACGATATCAAAAGTGAATATAACATCAAGAATAACAATAACGAGAGCAACGGGAAGCACTCGATACAGTTGCCGAAACATTTCGAGAAAGCGTTGAAGAAAGCCATACAATCGGAAGGGAGCTCGAACAAGCAATTGGCAAGGAAAGGGAAAAACTTTCTAGAGGTGTTAAAAACCGCCTCAAGAGGGTTTCCTGACGAGGGAGAAGATTCGGAAGACTTTCTTGTGAGGAGTTGGGTGAAAGAAGGGTTGGGTGTTAAAGGGAGTAAGAACAGTAGTCACAGGACGCGGATGAACGATTCCGCGACGGAGCTATATGAAGACGATGCTGAGAACGAAGATGAAGTAGAAATCATGAAAAAAGATTGGGACGCGGATATAGATTGGGGAGCGAGACTATCTGTCAGGAAAATACGACGTATGCAAATGGAAGAAGCGGTTTTTGTGGATAAAGCGCGGACTCGAACAGGAGCAAAGAAAAAATTAGCAAAATTAGGTAATTTCGCATATGCCGCCGATCCACTCCAACAACAAAATCAAGTAGGAAGGAGTGTGCCTAAATACGATGAAACCGAAGCCGCGGCGTATGCCATAACGCGTGCACCGATGACGCTCGGTGCAATTACAAACGTTTTGAACGAGGTACACTTGCGATTGAACGGTGGGAGTACGGATCAGAAAGTGGCTTCGTTTTCTCCCAAGACGCTTCTTGATTTTGGATCGGGGAGTATTTTCGTCGGCGCCATGGCAGCTCGAAACGTCTTTGGAGATCACGTCGGTAGAAATAAAAGGGGTGAAAAAGGTTATAATAATGACTGTGATGACGCGACGAGGAACCGTGTAGCGTTTGCCGCCGTGGACAAGAGTTCTCACAGCATGGTGTTCGCCAAACGCGTGGAAGAGTACATGCAAGATGAAGCCAAAAAACAGGAAGAGGATGCCAAATTGGAGGCAAAAGAGGATGACATGAAGGTAGAAAATGAAGACAATGATTATGATGATAATGTGTTATTACCTATACAATGGTCCGAAGACACGCTCGTTCCAGAAAGCGTGAGAAATAATCTGAGATTCCCAAGGCCAGAAGCGTGGTCGGAAGGTTCCAATGAAAGGTCCGTCGCTTCTTTAGCCGCGTTGCAGGATAGAAGTGCGTCTTCATTTGACCTCGTTTTGGCATGTTATTCCCTCGGTGAAGTCATGGTCGAAGCGATGAACGAGGAAAGAAGAATTAAATCAGGAATGACATCGTCAAAGCACCCCAGCGGCACGAACAAAACAGTCGGCATGCGAAAAGTCGACTTGCTAGCGAGACAATTGTGGGACAAAACGGCCGATGGAGGTGTTTTAGTGATTGTTGAACCAGGAACGCCGCGAGGTTCGAAACTTGTTCGGAGAATAAGGCAACTCGTGCTAGATTACGAAGAACGCACCGCACGAAATACGGAGAAAAGAGTGAATGCAGAACCGAACAGCGTAAAGTCAAAAGCGCACGTCGTCGCGCCTTGCCAACACGATAAGAAATGTCCGATGAACATTGCGAACGAAAATAATAACTCTCAAATGTGGTGTCACTTCTCGCAGCGCGTAGAACGAACATCAATGCATCGGTTGATGCTCGCGGGAGGTAAAGGACGAACTTATCAAGACGAAAAGTTTTCGTACGTTGCGATTCAAAAATTGCCCAGAGACCAAGCAGAGGAACTCGCGGAATCAAAAGCTGTGCGTATTTTGGAAGAAGAGGTAAATATCACTCGTGACGATGTTTCAGCGTCTGAAATGTTTCCTTCGGAAGAACATTCTAAAGATGACGATGTTGGTGACAACAATATCGACGACATGTTCGAGCGAGACGATGAAGATGAAGAAACTTTAGCATTCGACGAATCCACCATTTCCAAAGCTCGTGCCATCGCTATGGCTTCTCAACCTTTATGGTCTCGAGTCGTCCGTCCACTAATCAAACGACGCGGTCACGTCGTCATCGAAACGTGCGAGCCAACAGGCGAATTGGAGAAAAGAACTGTCGCTAAAAGTCACGGCACGGTTTTCGGTATTGGAAGAGACGGTTATCGCCGTGCGAGGAAAACGAAGCTCGGCGACTTGTTCGCCTTCGAAGATGCGAAGAAGAGAACGATACGAGTAAACGATGGCACCGATTTCGTGGGCGACAACAACAGTGCCGTGCTTGACGAAGAGCAGTTCATCAGGGATTGGTTGAAATAGACCATTTACTCAGCGATTGTAGATGATAGAAAAATATAATTTGCGCGCGTAGTTTCTTGTTGTTGTTGTTGTTGTTGTTGTTGTTATTTTTCTCTTTTTCTCTCTTTTTCTCTCTCAAAAAAAAAAGGTTTCTTCACAAGTCCTCCTCACGTCCACGTCGATTTGTATTCTTTTTCCCTCTGCCGCGACGAATGAAGACGACGATATCGACGGCGTCATCTCGTGTCACGTGCTTATCGAGAAGATACCCATCTTGTACTCTTTCTAATACTTCCAATAGAATGACATCTACGCAACAACAGGGCAATGGAAGTAAACTCCGTCAGTTTATCCATCAATTCACGTCATCGAAACAGAATCGAACTACTACTACTACTACTAACAGTATTACAAAGAAAGGCGTTCATCCGCAGAGAAGAGGACTGTCGACGACTGCCAGCGCATCCGACACGGAAAACGAAGGACAAGACGCTTCTACGAAATATAAAATTCCCCCGGATGACATTTCTGTATTCGTCACGCGTCCAGACGCACCGTCGATATCGTTATCTCCCAGTCGAACGCGTGTGTTGTATTCTCACAAGCCGAAAGACAATCCGCCGGTCGCGGAATTGGCGAGAAAAGAGCTCAAGTTAGGAGGCATTCGGATAGATACGAAACAAAATTCGGGCTCTCGCATGGGTCACACGGTGAAATTATCGATTGGAAAGTTTCCAAAGACGGAGGCGGATATCGGCGTATACGAAGATATCACCGGCGTGCCAGAGAACGGGTTGATTAACTTTGTGAGTTGGTCACCGAACGGGAAGAAGTTGGCGTTTACGGTCAGATTTCATGGCGACGAGAACGAAGACGAAGATGAAGACGAGAGCTCTTCGTCGGCGGCAACTGGGAGGAAACCGCTCGAGTTGTGGATCGCGGATGTGGAGACGAAATCGGCGGCAAAAGTCACCTCGTTGGCAGAAAATTACCAATTGAATACGATTTTCGAATCCTACTCGTGGTTGAACGACGATGAGTTGTTGTGTTGCGTCATTCCTAAAGATCGTTCGAAAAAAGCGCCAAGAAGACCTAAAACGCCTCTCGGGCCGAGAATTGAGAGTAATGTTGCCGGGAATGTGCGTCAAGCGCGAACGTATGCAGATTTGTTGAAGAACGATACGGATGAAAAATTGTTTGAGTATTATTGCGAATCGCAACTAGTTAAAACGAACATTAAAACGAACGAAACGACTATGTGGTGTAACGGCGAGAAGAAGATCTTCACGCGCGTTGAACCGAGTCCATGTGGGGAATATGTCATTTTAGAATGCTTGAAGCGTCCGTTTTCGTACGCCGTTCCTTGTGGTAGATTCCCAAAGAAAGTTTGGGTGGCCGAAGCGGCAACGGATAAAGTCGTGAGAGAAATTTGCGACTTGCCTTTGGCAGAGAACATTCCTATTGTTTCAAACTCTACGAGAGTTGGACCACGAGGTGTGAATTGGCGTCCAGATAAAGAGGCGACATTGTATTGGACGGAATGCCAAGACGAGGGAGATCCGAGAAACGAAGTCGGCGAAGGAAATCCAAGAGACATTTCTTATTTGGTTGATTTCACGAAGCCAACCGCATCGACAGATGCGCCAAAAGCGTTTTATAAGTCTGGGTTACGATTAAGTGGTTATGCGTGGGGATGTGACGATTTATCCATCGCGTACGAGAATTGGTATAAAACGCGCACGTCGAGAGTCGCGCCTTTCTCTCCCAAGGAAAACACCGAGAAGGGTTCCTACGCATCAACCCCGATAAGCGATGAGGAGAAGAAAAACGTTCTGTGGGAACGAAACTATGAAGACAGTTACGGCGAACCGGGTGGATTCGTGACGAGAAGAACGAATTTTGGGACGTATGTCCTCGCGCGAGTCGAAGGCGAAACGCCGTTGGGCGAAGGCACGGCCACTGGTAAAACCGGTGCAAAATTATTATTACAAGGTTCCGGAGCGAACCCGAAAGGAAACAGACCGTTCTTTGACATTTTTGACGTCGATACAAGAAAAGCAAAAAGGTTGTGGCGTTCGCCGAAGAAGGAGAAGTTATTCACGTGTGGCGGTTTGCTTTCGGATTACGGCGAAAACGGTGAAGAGCCGATAACTTTGCAAACGATGCGCATATTGACGACGAAACAATCGCCGTCGGAATACGTGCAATATTACGAGTCTACGTTCGATTACAAGAGGAGTGAGAATTCTAAATATGCGCTCAACATTGACAAAGGTGATTTGAACATCGTCGAAGAGTTTGAAAAAGAACGAGTTGAAGGCCCATGCGTGTTGCCGGTGAAGGAGATGAGAATTTCGAATTTCCCGCACCCGCATCCGCAATTGTCTGATCCTCCAAAGGAAATCATCAAGTATAAAAGAGACGATGGCGTTGAGTTGAGCGGAACTTTGTACACCCCACCCGGGTACGATGCCAAGAGAGACGGTCCGCTTCCTTTGTTAATTTGGGCATATCCGAGAGAATTTAAAAATGCAGAATCGGCGTCGCAGTTGCGCGAATCGCCGTTTAGGTTTACAGGCATCTCTCCACAATCGTCTCTTGTGTGGTTGGCGAGAGGATACGCTGTTTTAGATGGTCCAGCACTTCCCATTATTGCCCAAGGTGACGATGATGATGCCGAACCAAATGATACGTACGTTCAACAATTGGTCGCGGGAGCGAAAGCGGCGGTGGACGAAGTTGTTCGAAGAGGCGTCGCAGATAAGGACCGCGTAGCTGTTGGTGGACACTCGTACGGCGCCTTTATGGCGGCGAATTTACTCGCGCATGCGCCCGATTTGTTCTGTTGCGCAGTCGCGCGAAGTGGCGCGTATAATCGCACGTTAACGCCGTTCGGGTTCCAAGCGGAAGAGCGCTCCTTTTGGGAAGCGCCGGATGTGTATTCTAAAATGTCGCCATTTAACAACGCGCATTTGGTGAAGAAACCTATACTACTCATCCACGGCGAAGACGATCCAAATTCGGGCACGAACGTCATGCAATCGGAAAGATTTTTTGCGGCTTTGAAAGGAAACGGTGCGCAAGCAAAATTGGTTGTTTTGCCGCACGAGAATCACGGGTATCGAGGATTGGAGTCGGTGTTGCACGTTATGGCGGAAACGAGTGAGTGGTTGGACGAACACTGCAAAAAAGAAGAAACGAACTAGGTGTTGTCTACTAAAAAAAAAAATTATTATACTCCCCAACCGCTGCCGTGGTCAAATCCGCCGCTTCTGTGTCTGCCATAACCAAAGGCATCTTCATCGGAATCGTACTCATCGTCGACATCCCACTCGTCTCTGTCGCTGTCATCATTACCGTCGTCGAAAAATCCGTCGTCGTCTTCGGTATCCTCCTCCGGGTAGTCCCCTCGATAATAATTTTCCGCGTTGCTATCTTCGCTATCGTCCTCTGAGAAATAATCATTCTCGTGCAGGTTATGCTCTATATTTGCGTTGTCTAAGAAATCAGATACTCTTACGATTGGTTCTTCGCAAATGATATCGTTTGTTTCGTTAGTGTTGTTGCGTTCCCTTTTTGGAACGACGTCGTCTTCCTCGAGCAC
>MDTE01086615.1_pt1 | contig 11505 bp, 8 predicted proteins | sample 811231 | NCBI WGS metagenome assembly MDTE01 (sample SAMN05326651, study PRJNA326480) | marine metagenome | isolation source: seawater | place: Indian Ocean: Red Sea | collected 2010
ATGGATAGGTGATATGTCCGGCATCAGTCCCCGTCGTCAAGTGTATACGTTTACGAATGCACCGCCCTTTTTTCCGGCAGGCCGGGGAGGGAGTTTTGGGCGCGGGCCCGGATCCCGTGGCATAAGGCGGCAAGCGATCCTTCTTGCCGGGGGCGCATAGGAATTATAAAAGTTCTTTCGGGTTTTCAGGTCAAGCGGTGTAGATGTCTTTGGGTCTTTTGCTTGTTGCGGTGTTTGCCTGGGGTAGGGTGGCCTGCTGGATGTCGAGGTTGGTTTTAAAGTCTGTGGTGGTATGGGGAGACGGATTTCGCAGTTTTAGGCCTTCATGGGTTGAGGTGCTGGCGCAAAAACTCATAGGCGCGGGCGCCGCTGATCTGGTGCCGGCCCGAAAAGATATCGGCTTCGACCAGGGTGCGGGCATGCCAAAGGTCGTACACCCGGCGCGCTTTGGTCAGACTGGAGCGCACTGCGGCAATGGGAAAAATGGGGTCGTGGGTGCCGGCTTCCACCAGCAGGGGGCGCGGCGCGATGAGGCCGACCAGGTCGTACATTTCGCCGAATTCGGCCAGGCCCGGGACGAAATTGCAGGGGCAGTGCGACATGGCCAGGATGCTGTGCTGGAAGGTCGAGTAATAGCCGCTGACGACGCAGGCGCGGATGCGCTCGTCGATGCAGGTGGAAAAGAAGGTGTGCATGCCGCCACCGGAAATGCCCATGGCACCCAGGCGTTCAGTGTCGAACTCGGGACGGGTCTCCAAATAGTCGACCAGGCGCAGGCCGTCGCGCACCCGGATGCCGACGACTGAGGTGCCTAGATGAAAAGCCAGCATGGCCATGTGGGTGCAGGATGAGGGGGCACCCTGGCCATGCTTTAAGTAGGAGAAATCGGTCTGGCGCTCGCCAAAGCCCGAAATTTCGGGAGCGGCAACGGCAAAACCGGCGCGGCACAGAGCGACGCCGAAGTCCTTGTGATAGCCATCGGGATCATCGCGCTCGCCGCCGTCCTCCCACAGCCCGACGATATCTTTGACGCCATAGCCGTGGCCGTGGAAGGCGACCACCACAGGCCGGGGACCGGGGGCGTCTTTGGGTATTAGCAGATATACCGGCATGTGGGCGTGCGGGCCGGTGCGCAGTATTACTTTTTCGCGGATATAATCGCCCTTGTCGACGCGCTCGACGGTGCGTGGGTTAAGCGGTGTTTGCGCGTTCTGCAGGACCAGGTGCCGGGCCAGGGCGCGGCGCGTGCTGCGTTGCCAGGTGTGGGCCTGGGCGCGGCTGGTGGCTTTGAAGGCGCGGCGGGCCTGCCCTGGGTCGTACTGGCGCCACAGCGCCGTCGCTGGTTGCAGGGTTTTCTGTTTGCTCGCATCGAGGATGGTCGAAGCCATAGTCGCTCCTAGGCGTGCAGATCTTTTGCGGCGCAGAAAATCTGCAGGGAAAAGGGTACTGCCACACTGCAAACGGTATGAACCAGGCCTGGGCTCAATCTACCGCGGGAACTGGATTCACGCATACTGTGCCAGGGCCAGCACCGTCATGGCGCAGTCGGAAGAGTAGGAGAGTCGGAGGGGGGCCGGCGCGTCGGCGTGGTCGCCGGGCCGCGGGTGCCAGAGGCCGTCCGCGCACTGGTGCCGCACCAGCACATTGCCCAGATGCCGCGCCTTTTGCAGCAGATCCTCTTCTCCGGTTTCCTCGTAGAGATTGAGCAGGGACCAGCCGAATTTGGTCGCCCGCCCGAAGTGCGCCGGGTCGAGTCGGTGCCCGTATACGAGGTCGACGTAGCGGCGGGCAGCGGCAAAATAAGCTCCGTCTCGCAGGGCGCGACCGACCCAGACCAGAGTGTTGATCACGGTGGCAAAATTGGCCGGCCGCTGTTCGTCCAGGTGCAGATCGTACATCTTCTCCCAGTCTCCGGCCGCCGCCCTGTCGACCACGGTGCCATCGCGGCGAAAGCGATTGAAATAACGCTCCGACTGCGGTTGGGCCCGGAGCAGGGCGACAAAGCGGTCGGCCATGCGCTGCGCCGCTGCCGTCTGGCCGGCCGCGGCCAGGGCCATGCCCACACCGCCGGAAAAACACACTTCCCCCACGTCCTCTCCGGCGTCGGCGTCGGGCAGCAGCACGCCGCCGCTGTGCCGGTCCTGCATGGCTTTGAGGCGAGGGATCAAGGCGCCGGCCAGGTCAAAGCGCTCGACCGCCACTGCCCCCAGCAGGAGCCAGCCCATGCCGTAGACGCGATTCTCCAGAGCGCCGGATCCGGTTAACATGCCATCGCTGTCGAGACAGTGTTCGAGAGCGAATTTTGCCGCTCGCGCTGCCTTGAGGTGCAGCCCGGCAGCGTGGAGCAAGTAGGGCGCTTTGATGTAGAACTGCACTTCGTTTGCCGCGATGGTGCTCTTGCCATCGGCGTCGAAGTGGGCGTTCAACCAATGGCGAACGCGGTCGCCGGCACGCTGGTAGTTTTCCATTTATTCTTCAATCTATCCAGAACGAGAACAGCGATGCCCGAACCAGTTCGAACTGCAATCTGAGCCGCTGCCGGTCGCCCCAACTCTTGCCGTCTTTCCAGCCGACGGTGAGGTGCAGACTATCTTCTTCGATCGGTGCGCATTGCTCCAATCCCAGTCCGGGCAAGACCTCTCCGTCCTCGTCCAGCACCGCCACCCGGATGCGTCCTCCCCGGGCTGCGGCGTTGAGGTGTAGGCGCTGGCCGGCGGTGGTCAGGGGGCGCGTCACCAGGCCCCCGGCATTTTCCAGTGCGTCGAGCGAGACGAAGCGGTCGCGCGGCAGCACCGCCAGGCCGATGCGGTGCTGCCACTCGTCGTACCCCCGTGCAGGATTGCGCGATCCCGTGTAGTAGATCCACAACTCGTCGCCCCTGTCGACGAAGAAGGGATTGGCGCAGATATTGTAGTCGGCGTCCCAGGCATCCTCGGCGCCCAGAGGCAGGAAGACCTGGCGTTCGGCGGTGCGTCCGTAGTGGCGTCCATCGCGGCTGTGGGCGAGCTGAATCTCGACGCGCTTGAAGTCCTTCCAGTTGTAGACCCGCAGGGGCGCGATCCACATGCCCTGGTAGGGCAATGGATGCATGTCGTAGAGTTGGGTGTCAGGGGCATCGTCTCCATCGGCGCAGAGCACGACGCGCGGCTGGCTCCAGTGGCGCAAATCGTCGCTCTCCAGCATGGCGCGCGCCCGCTTGCCGCCGATAAAGGCTTTGGTGTGCCAGACGTAGCGGGCCAATTGAGCGTCGAATAAAAGGGAGTTGGTATCGCCCAGGCCGATCTGCTGGCCGCGATATCCTGCGGCCTGGTGTCTGCTCATGTAGGCCAGCGGCTCCGGCTCCTTGGTCCAGTGCAGGCCGTCGGGCGAGGTGGCCAGATGGAAGGTGCCCTTGGCCTTGCCGCGCGGCACGCGGGTGATCATCAGGGCCTTGTAGCGCCGCTGCGGATCGGGTTCGTCGGCTTCGAGGAAGAGGCTGTGCACCTGCATTTCCGCGCCGATGATATTGTTGGCCGTCGAGCCCTGCCAGGCATAGAGGCCCAGCTCGGGTTTGCGCCATTCCAGACCGTCGGCGGAAGTGGCGCAGAGCAGGGCTTCCTTTGCCTGGCGCCCGTCGGCGAGAGGGAATTGTCCCTGGTTGGTGCGATACCACATGCGCAGTTGACCACTCTCGGGGTCGCGCAGCACCGGGCCGATGATGCTGCCGCGGCGGCCTTCCCACGGGCGGTCGGGCACGATGAGCGGGTTGGCCTCGGATTTGCGCGGCTGGTGCACGGTGCGGCGCAAGTTCCAGGACGAGGCCAAAAGGTAATCGTCGATCAGGAGCTGGCGCTCAGTGCCCGGGTCCAGAGGCTGGTCGGCCGCATCCACCGGGAAGAGGCTGTGTGCGTCCCCGACTACGGCGTAGTCGTCCCCGTCGCGGGGAAAGGTCAGATCGGCACTGCGATCGACGAAGGGAGGAGGAGGTGGGCGGTCTTTGGGCATGGTTGCCTTCTCGTCTATGGAAAGGGGGTAGAGAACCACTGACCCTATCAGCGCGCTTTAAACTAATTCGTCCCCGGTCTCTTGACAAGTTCGTCCGGCGGCAGGGGGTCGTTCCGGCTTTTGCAGGGGGTAGAGATAATTGCCGCTGGGGTCGCACCTGCGGCACGCTTCGCAGAGGAGGGCATTTCCCGCGGCCGCTCAGTTCTTGCTGCGCGCAACGCGGTCGGCGGAGTTCAATACTCCCTAGCCGAGGCCGTCGAGAGCCGGTAGCGGTGCGGTTTCCCTCAGGGTCTAGAGCAAAGCTGCGCCGCACCGTCTAACGGGCCGCGCCTCCCACGTTTCCTCTGGCTGGTCTACTACATAGGTTGCTCCGACTGCCGTGGGGAAGATCAGCACGCCCTCTTGCTCAACCACGTCTACCTGCTCCATTGAGTCGAAGTGACACACGCGCAGAGGGCCGTCCCCTGGCCGCACCAGTTTGCAGAGGCGTCCGGCCTCGCTGGTGAGGGCCAGGTAAGCTACCTCGTCGCCCAGCAGGAACGCGCCCGTGGTCCGTAAGCGGGCGAAGCAGGCGGTGCGCTCGAGGTGCACCGGGGCCACGCGAATGTGGCCGGTGTAGCTTTGCACCAGGGTTTCGTTAATCGCGATCGGCCAGCCCAAAAAGTGCATGAATATGAGGTGGCTGTGGCCGCTGTCCCGCGGGTAGGTTTGGCAGCCGTTCTCATGCAAGATGGATTGCGTATGGCGGGCGAAAATATCGAGCGGGTCGTGCCCTAGTCGCACCCAGGCGATCGACAGCATCACCAGGTCGTCCCACAGGTAATAGGGCGTGATTCAAGGTACTCGGCGGCGATAAGGTGCCGGTTTTTCGCGACGAATGCCTGCAGTTCCGGCGTCTGCGCCGCCGGCCTGCACCGGGGCTATCAAAGGTCTAGGTATAGCTTTATATTTTACCTGTTCTCAGGTAGGCGGGTTGAGCAGGGTGGGTGTCTTTGCATTCCCGGGGTACCTTTTCACGGCCTTTGCTCCGGCTGGGGGCCGATGTCGACCAGCGGCGTTTGGACAGCGGGTCGCAAATCGGTTCCCTTGTTACGGGGTAACGCAAGGAAGGATTATAGCATGAGTACTTTTGCTCTTTGGGCCTTTGGCGATGCCCATGTTGGCACCGATCTCAAACGCGATCGCCAGAGTCTGGCCGCCGCCTTGCGCACGGTAGAGCGGGGTGGCGATGAAGGGGGGCCGCCCTGCAAATGGGATATTGCCATCGATATCGGCGATATGTCGGGGGGGCAGGCGGTGCCCGACGATGTGGAAGGGGCGGAGGTGGTGCGGCAGTTCGGGGTCTTAGAGGAGCATCGGCGCGAGGATATTTATAGCGTTTGCGGCAATCACGATCGCAGCGGCCTGGATGAGCCGCAGGCCTGGTGGTGGCGCAAATGGGTCGATCCAACGGGTGAGCAGGGCCAGTTTTCCGGGGTGGATGCAGCCAGACGGCCCTACCCGATCGAAGGGACCTGGGAGCGCTATTCCTTCAAGGTGGGCAATATCCTCTTCCTGCTGATGAGCGATATCAACGAGCCTTCACAGAGGGTCGGCCGCGGCGATCTCGGCGGCAATCCGGCCGGGGTGGTTTCGGCGCAGACCTTTGCGTGGTGGAGGGAGATGGTCGCAGCTCATCCGGCGCACCTCATTGTTTCGGTGCATCACTATATGCTCAAGGATACGACGGTGGCATCGGGCGATTGGGAGGGGATGCGAAAGGACGAGGATGGAAATTGGCAAAGTTATTACCACGGCTACAAACCGCAGGGCGCCCCGATCGGTGCATCGTATCTGTACTTCGTCGGCAGTCGGCCCGATTCAGGCGCTTTTGAGAATTATTTGCAAGCCCATCCGGGAGCGGTCGATTTGTGGCTAGGCGGGCATACGCACACGCATCCGGACGATCTCTTTGGCGGCAAATCGCATATTGAGACCCGGTGGGGCGGCACCCATTTCGTCAATGTCGCCTGTTTGAGTCGCTACCACGGCCCGGCCAACGTGCCCAAGAGCCGGCTCTTCACTTTTGCCGAAGGCAGCGACGAGGTGCGGGTGCAGTGCTATATGCACACCGGCGAATTCTTGCCCCAGGGCTGGTACGGGGCCGCTGAGCGGGTATTGAAGCTGACTCGGCCCTTTAGCTGGACGGAGCCGGAGAGTCCTTGAAGTTGCAGCAAAATTCCAAAGCGCCGGGTCAGTACGGCACTCAGGCGCAGCGGACGGCGCCATCGAGGCCGTAGAGGCGAGCCAGCAAAGCTATTGCCCGGATCCTATTTCAGCCATACGCCCCCCTCTCGTGCCGCCCCAGCATCCGCTGCAGGCGGGCTCCTGCTCCCTCCCACACGTGCTCGGGCATGCGGTAGTCGATGAAGGGCCACAGTTTCTGCGCGACAAAGCGCTTGCTGTAGGTCACCCCGCCCAGGTAGCGCACCCGGTCGGAGTAGTTCGGGGCGCCGCGGTGCCAGACCTGGTTGTTGAAAATGTAGGCATCGCCGGCCCGGGCCAGAATGGGCACCGGACCCCGGCCATCGAAGCTTGGCTGGTCCGGGTCGTTGGGCCGGCGGCCGGCGTAGTGGCTGCCCGGCACTACTTCGGTCGGACCGTATTTGACGGCGTCGACGTCCGTTAGCGGCGTGAAAAGCTGCATCACCATCACCGGCATGACCATGCGCGGGTCGTGGCGTTCGATTTCGTCGTTGAGGGGGAAATGCACCAGATCATCCAGGTGCCAGCCGCCGTTCCGGCTGCCCGGTTCGGCCGGCTCGGTGCGCAGCGCATTTTGCGCCAGCATGTGGCAGTCCGCCCCCAACACCGCCTCGGCCAGACTGGCGAAGGGCTCGCGCACGATCAGATCGCGAAAGGCGGTGTCGTATTCGAACATCCGCATCAGGCTGATACTGTGGATCTGATGGCGGTCCTCCGCGTGCATAGCCGGGTCGGCCCACATGCGCTCCATCGCGCCGCGCAATGCCTCGACCTCGTCCGCCTCGAGCGTCGGGCCTAGATAGGCGTAGCCTTCGCGGTTGAACTCTGCAATGATCTCCTGGGTGCGCTCGGGAGAATAGGGCTCGCCCTTGCGGATTGGACTGGACATGAACAGGCTCCTTTATACTTGTTTCCTGAAGCAGAAAAGATGTAGATTATAGCAAAATAACTCTAGGGGAAATTCGTTTGAACGAAAAGGGAAAAAACGATTGGCGCAGCGAAGGTGTGCGCATCATTCCCGCTGATCAGCTCGATACCAATACCCCCCAGACGCCGGGTATGCAACGCGCCGCCGCCATCAACCAGGCCATGGCCGGGGCCAAAAAGATCTGGGCCGGCACCGTCGATATCGAAGCCAAAGCCAAAACCGGCGCCCACCACCACGGCGCGCTCGAGAGCGTTATCTACGTGGTCAAAGGCCGAGCCCGGATGCGCTGGGGCGAAAAACTCGAATACGTTGCCGAGGCCGGGCCGGGCGATTTTATCTTCGTGCCGCCCTACGTACCGCATCAGGAGATCAACGCCAGCGACGAAGAACCGCTCTCCTGCGTGCTGGTGCGCTCCGACCAGGAGCCGGTGGTAGTCAATCTGGATATCGATCCGGTTGAAAAACCCGAGACCACCCATTGGATTGGGCCCAACCACCCCGCTCCCATAGAATAGTATGGTTCACAGCCCTGACAAAGTCCTCGGAGATGCGGGCCGCCCATATTGTGCACGCCGGTGCGAGGGCCTGCCGGATGCCGACTCGCGGCCTCAGTATGGTAGAGATTATAAAAGCCCTTTCGGGTGGATGGGGCAAGTGGTGCGGGTGCTTTTGCGCGGTTCCCGAACCCGGTTGCTGGCACCCAAAGTTGCGCTTGGCATCGATTCCAAGCCATCCAGTGTTCGCGCTCACACCCTTGCAAGCCCTCCTGGCCTCGGGATCTTCCAGCATCTTTGGCAATTGCACAGATTAGATACCCGAGCCGCAGCTCTCTGCTGACGCAGGTTCGCGGGGAGGATCGCATCCATATGGGCTTCTCTTTTGCCAGCCTCTGCAGGGGACTGAAGATAGCCGGTCTGGAAATCGCCGCTGCGACGATGACGCGGTTGATCTCCCTCCCCGTTTTTGTCAGCACTGGTCGAAGTCCGTCCGTCCCAAGCGCGCTGCAGGTCAAGGGCCGGTTTAATTGCACCCCGGAACAGGGACCCAGCGACCACTGTCACCGTTGACAGGTATCCGCTCTGGGCGCTATTCTTTAAACCCCAAGCGGTCGGTCCACTTTTGCGCGTGCCTCTCAGGGGTGGCGATAGGCCAGGATTTTCCCCCGCGAGCGCATATCGAATCGAGCGCTTAAGCTATTTTCGGCCCAGGATATCCCTCTATAAAATAAGCCAATGGCTCCGTGTCACTACAGCAATAGAAGCCCGACCTGCGGGACACACTCCAAGAGTACCAGGACAATGTTAGGGCAGGAAGCTGGCGGGACCGAGATCCCGCCAGGATTTTTCCCCGCGAGCAGAGCGCTTTTGTGCTTGCTATTGCCATGCCTCCTGGCAACTCAGGTCTGGGCGCAGGAAGCTGGCATCGCGCCGGCGGGATCTCCTTCGGTATCGGTAAACCCCTGGCCCGGTTCCGCTCGGGGGGCAGTGAGCATCACTTTTGACGACGCCTACCTTTCGCACGCCGAAGTGGCGGCTCCCCTGCTGGAGTTACATGGCTATCGGGGTACATTCTACCTGATCGTGGATCGTCTGTTAGAGCGGGGGAAATACCGACGGACAAATCCCTCGGCAACTTTGTATCAGTGGCGGACCATGGCCTCCAAGGGGCACGAAATAGCGAGTCATACGCTGTCCCATTCCGCCTTGGATTCTCTCGGAACCGGCGACTTGGAGGAGGAGTTGCGCGCCTCGAAGCGGACGCTCGAGGGAATGTTCGGAGTTCCAGTCGAGAGTCTTTCGTATCCTTTTGCCCAGGCTAATGCGCTCACTATTGAAAGTGCGCGGGCCGTGTACGAGACGGGTCGACTGGGGCCTGGTACTGCCGCAGAGCCAGCTTTCAACGATCCGGGAGAGGTCGATTTGTTGAAAGTGAGGTCTCTTTTTCTGTGCTCGGGTGAGCCGGCGGACCTGTGGAACGGTGCCGTGGACAGTACCCTGGCCGGCAGGGGATGGTTGGTCGAAACGCTTCACCCCATCGACGAGCCTGGCTATTGCAGAATAAATGAGTACGATTTCTCCAGACATATCCGCTATCTGGCTCAGCTTGGCGAGAGTGCGTGGGTCGCACCTATAGGAGAAGTCGGCGAACGCATCCGCACCTGGCGAAGAACGGTAGTCCAGGTTGTAAAAAGTACCGATCAAATGCACGAACTTGCCATGAGTGGTAGCGAGGGCAGCGGGTTTACCTGGCGAGTATTCGTGGAGATCCCGCACCCGGAAGAGTGGATCGCGGTAGATGAGATGGGGATGGATTTGGCGATCATCAGGGAGGAAAATGGGCTCGGATTTGAATGGCCCGATCACGTCGATAGGGTAGTGCTGCGGAACAGGACACTCCTTAATACAGAACCGGTGATCGCGATGACACAACCGCGGCAAGAACTAAGTGTCGAGCAAGGGGAAGATGTCTTCCTTGCCTGGGAGGGGGAAAATTCAGATAGGGGCGGGGAGATAAGCGTCGTTTTGGCCTGGGATACAGATGAGGACATCGACAACGGCTTCATCCAATTCAGCTTTGAGCAGCCAATAAGCGGCTCTATCTACTGGAATGTGCCGCGTATAGCGGCGGGTGTTTATTACCTGTTGGCCATCATTACCGAAGGCAATGGGGCAAGCAGTTACGGCTATGCGCCGGGCTCAGTGCAGGTAAACCCCGTGGCCGTGGATGCTTCGAGTCCCTTCGAACCGGTCTATAGCGGCGAGCCGATTTTGCCGATGGAACTATTCGTAATCGGTGCTACAGTGGACGGCGAGCCGCTGGCAGCGGCTGATGAAATTGCCGTTATGGATGGCGTCAAGGTGGTTGGACATGCCGTTCTCGAAGGACCTATCTCAATAGTTTTGCCCATTGCGGCATCGACGGCCGAACCGGGGACAGAGAATGGGTTTGTAGCGGGCAATGCCATTTCGTTCCGCATCTGGGATGACAGTGCCGGGAGAGAGGTCGCGGACGTGGGCGCGGAGTGGCGAGATTTGAATACGTTTGAAAATGTCCCGGCCCCGGTATTCGCCAGTCGAGGTCAGGCAATACTGACCTTGGCGGGGAGTGGCCAGATTACCCCGGGGTGTACAGGCGACTTTGATGGAAATAACATTGTCAATATCATCGATTTTTTAGCGTTTGCCGATCGCTTTGGCACGGTCGTCGGCTATCCGGGGTATGAGCCGGCATTCGACTTAAAGCAAGATGGTCGCGTGGATTTTGAGGATTTCTTCCGCTTTGTCGACGCATTTGGCACCGAATGTACCGAAGGGGGCGAAATTTTGGAAAATGATCGCGACCATTAAAGTGGTTTTTGGCTCATTGCCGCGGTGCCCTGAGGGCCATTGCCATTTCCTCCCGATGAAGCGATTCTCTTCAAGATGGCGAATAGGGGCTCAAGGCCGTTTCGCTCCAAGGGAGGCGCTGTCAAACCCCGAGTTGGAAGGTCGCTCTAAGCAAGAAATGTCCTTGCCGCTGTCTCCCCGCTGTTCCAGGATGGCCAGGACGGCAGCGTGATCGCTGGGCCAGCGCACGGCGTGTTCGTTCACTACTTCCGTCCCGATGCAGCGCAGCCGACCCCGGTAGTAAATATAATCGATGCGGTCTTGCCAGGCCTGCGGCGAGCGCGGCGTCCAGGTGCGGCCGGGCATGCGCAGGGGGTCGGGATGCGAGTGGCGGTAGGCGTCGGCGAAACCGGCCTGCTGCATCGCCAAGCTCACGGGCCAGGCAAGTGCTAGACCGCAATGCCTCTCCCGGGTCGCCTCGGTCCAATCCAGATGCGATGGGCTGTTGAAATCGCCGGCCACCACCAGCGGCACCGAATCCGCCTCTTCGATGAAAGGTTCCAGGGCCCGCAGTATGCTGCGGATCTCGGGCCCGCGCGTCTCCTCTTCGGCCGCCACCAACTCGGCCGCCTTTACCCCTTGCCGCTGCACCTCGGAGCAGAAGTCGGGCAGATAGTGAATCCAGAGGGTGAACAGGCGGAAAGAGCGCCCCCCGCCCAGCTCCAGGGTGACGCCGCCGAGGCGAAAAGGATCGTCCCATACATCGTGGGTAGAGGCGATTGGGAAGCGACTCAAGATCGACAGGTTGGAACTGCGCCAATAAAAATGGAAACCCAGCGCATCGGCGATGAGCGGCCCCGAGCCGTAGGTCTCCTGCATGGCCACCATATCGGCTCCGGCGGCGGCGATGATCTGCGCCGTGCGCTCGACGCCGAGCTCGACCCCGTCCTCCCGGCCGCCATTCCAGATGTTCCAGGTCATAACCCGCAGCTGGCGCGGCGCCGCTGGCGCGGCTGGGACGGC
>MDTE01103847.1_pt1 | contig 11505 bp, 9 predicted proteins | sample 811231 | NCBI WGS metagenome assembly MDTE01 (sample SAMN05326651, study PRJNA326480) | marine metagenome | isolation source: seawater | place: Indian Ocean: Red Sea | collected 2010
CCTCGGCCGCTCCCAGCCCGTGTTCGGCGAAATGCCGCAGCGCGGCTCGCATCATATGGTCGAAGTTCGATTTGCGCGCCAGGATATGGGCGATGTCGCCATTGTCGTTGGCAGCGCGTGCATGCGCCTTTTTGGCCAGCGCGCGGGCAATCGGCGAGTGTGCGGTGGAACGGGCGGCGGCGAAATGTAGGGGCATTGCCTCTGACCTCGTGAAGCGACTGGGCTGACTGCAGTGCCCTAGCTGGTCGACACTAAGCATCGGTTCCGCGACATGGTTGTCCGAGTGTAAACGCCTTTCACCCTTCCCCCGCAGAATGTCACTTCTTGCCGGGTTCGGCGATCCATTTGCCCGAATTGGCGTATTCATCGCGCACGCGCCCCGATTGCGGCAGCGTATCCTCGCGCTCCGGAGGCGTGGTAGCCGCGCCTACGGGTGTGGCGGCGGGCCGCGCATCGAGGGCGATTGCGGCGTTCGAGGGCGGGGAGGGGCGAACCGGGCCGGGCACTTCGGCCTGCGCGCGCCGCACATTGGGCGCGGCCAGCGGTTCGCTGCCGGCATAGGTGTCGGTAAAGGCACCCGCCGTTCCCGCGCCGCCCTTCCAGCGATAGAAGCGGTGGGTGCCGATCGCGCCAATGAAGTCGAGGCTGGCCGCCCAATAGGGGTTTACATAATCGGTGTGGTAATGGGTCGCGAGCCCCACAGGTTTGTAGACCTCGCCCGCCAGCGCACCCAGCGCGATCGATTGCGCCACCGCCCAGGCTCTGCGCGAAGGCTTGCGCTGCAGCGATCCGTCGCAGGTAAAGCTGAACTGGCACCCGGTCGTCCGCTCCGACCCCTGAAACACCACGCCGCATATGCTGGCTGGATAGGCCGGATGGGCAACCCGGTTGAGCACCACTTGTGCCACTGCCTGCTGGCCCCCGAAACTTTCGCTTGCCGCTTCGTAATAGACCGCCATCGATAGGCATTGCAGCGCGCGGGCCTTGTCGAGACCGCTGCCGGCCTGGCGGAAGGCCTGCGCGGCTGCCCCCGCACCGTGACTGTCCGCGAACTCGACGGTTTCGAGTTGCCCCTCCGCCTCCCGCAGATCGGAAAGATCGGTGGCGAGGCGCGGCGCATCCTCGAGATAGTAGAAGGCGGATCCGGGGAAGCTTTCTCCCGCCGTTTCGAACGGCATCGGGGTAAGCGCGACACGTTCTTCGGCCAATCCCAGAGCCTGCTTGAAGTCCGACCACTGACCCTGTGCGGCCACTGTGGGCAGGGCGATGGCCGCCGCCAGAATACCGCCGCGCGCCAGCAACTGGCGCCGTTTGCGGCGCTTTTCGGTGAGGCGAGACACGCGAGAGGACGGCGCGCGGCTGGCGCGCCTTGCCGATCCGGCCTCCCTTTCGCGTGCGGTCAAAGCGTTTCCTTTCATCAGCCCTATAACATAGCCTAATTGCAGCCGATTCAACAGTTTCGCGTGCGGTCCATCCCGGTTTGGGACCATCGCCCCCGGCTTCGGGCCTGGCGATATATGCGGGTCGTTTGGCACCTTAGCACCGCAATGCTTAACGAAGACCCATCTTGTGCAATGCAAAATCGCAGGCTAGTCGGGCCGCCGAGTCACGGGTTGGCCTGTTTACACAGGCCCGAAGAGGGAAGAAGGTGACCCAAGGCCGCCGTAAGGCGGAACGGGAAATCCTTCGCTGCCCCCGCAACTGTGACCGGGGAGCGATCCCGCCATATGCCACTGTCCTGAGCTAGTCGAAGGGCGGGAAGGCGGCGGGAGAGTGTCGATCCGGGAGCCAGGAGACCTGCCCTTGACCGTCGTTCGGCCACGGGCGGGGTGTACCGGTGGCAAACGCGGAAAGGCGCAATTCCGCCCTTTCCCGTCATGGACGGCACTTCGTCTATGATGGGAGCTCTTGTGCGTAAATTCTTCTTTTTCTTGACTGTTTCCTCGATTTCCGTGGCCGCTCAGGCGCAAGACGGTGCCGTCGACCAATCCGACGTCGTCCTTGCGGATTCCGTCCGGCCCACGATTACTGTAACCGCCAACGGCCTGGGCACCGCTATCGCCAATACCGGGCAGGCCGTGACGATTATCGACCGCGAAGAGATCGATAGTGTTCAGGGGGCCGATGCCACCCGCGTCTTGCGCCGCACGCCTGGGCTATCGTTCAGCCGCAATGGCGGAAATGGCGGTTTTACCGGGGTCAATTTGCGCGGGGCAAATTCCCAGCAGGTCCTGGTACTGGTCGATGGCGTCCGGGTGGCCGATCCGGCCGCGCCCGGCGGCGGATTCGATTTCGGCAATCTCCTGCTCGGCACAGCGGGCAAATTCGATATTCTGCGCGGGTCAAACAGCACGATCTGGGGATCGGATGCCATTGGCGGGGTTGTCGATATCTCCACGCGGGGCGAGACCGGCTTCGTGGGCAATGCGGAATATGGCTCGCGCGACACGCTGTTCACCAGCGCGGCAGGCGGGATCGGCGGCGATGGATATTACGCTGGTCTGACCGGATCGTGGTATCGCACCGACGGTTTTTCGACCGCTGCATCGGGTACGGAGCGCGACGGCTTCGAACAGCTTGCCCTGGGCGGACAGGTCTTCGTCGATCTGGCCAGCAATTTCGAAGTCTTTGCCCATGCCAATTGGAGCGAGGGCGATCTCGATCTCGATGGTTTCCCGCCGCCGACCTTCGCGTTTTCCGACACGCTCGACACGCAGGAAACGCGCCGCCTCTGGGGCGATGTGGGTTTCGCCTATTACGGCAACGATCTCACGCTGAGGGGCTCCTACGGTCTGTCGGATACCGAGCGCGACAATCTCGATGCCGACGGCGCGACCACTTTCGCCTCCGATGGTCGCTCCGAAAGGCTCAGCCTGCGCGGGGAATACCGCGCCATCGGGCCGGTCACCGTCGCCTTCGGCGCGGAACAAGAATGGACCGACTATTCGGCCAGCTTCAGCCCCGATGGCGAGGCGGATATCTTCGGCGCCTATGTTCAGCTCGGCTTCGTGATGGGCCGGTTCGCGGCGCATATCGGTTCACGCGTGGACGATCATTCGCTGTTCGGCAGCAATGCAAGCTACGGGGCCGATGTCTCCTACGGCTTTGGCAGCGACTGGCGCCTGCGGGCAAGCCTGGGTGAAGGGTTCAAGGCCCCGACATTGTTTCAGTTGCTGTCGAATTACGGCAATGCGAAGTTACAACCCGAAGAAAGTACCAGTTTCGATATCGGATTGGAAAAGGGCAGCAGGGGCAAAGGTACGCACCTGGCACTCACCGCCTTTCGCCGAGACAGCGAGGATCTGATCGGGTTCGTATCCTGTTTCGGCATCACCGGCGGTATCTGCGCCGATCGGCCTTTCGGTACCTATGACAACACGGACCGCGCAAGAGCCCACGGTATCGAGGCCGAGGCCGGTTTCGACATCGCGAGGGGGCTGCGCCTGTCGGCTGTCTATAGCTATATCGATACGGAAGATCGCACCACCGGCCTTCGGCTCGCCCGGCGTCCGCGGCATATGGGCACGCTGTTCGCCGATTACGAAGCGCCTTTCGGGCTCACCCTGGGCGCGGACCTGCGGCTGGTGGGGCCGAGTTTCGACGATGCGGGCAACCTTGCCCGGCTCGACGGATACGAGGTGTTAGACCTGCGCGCTGCCCTGCCGGTGACCGAAACCGTCGAGATATACGGCAGGGTCGAGAACGTCTTCGACAGCGATTACCAGACGGTTGCGGGCTATGCTTCGCCGGGCCGCGGAGCGTTCGTCGGGGTAAGGGCGCGAATGTGAAACGCCTGCTGCCCGCGCTGGTCTTGCTGCTCGCGGCCTGCGCGGGCGAAGGTCCGACGCGGGTCGCCGACGGTGGACGACCGACCATCGTGAGCCTCAACCCGTGCTCCGATGCGATCCTCGCCGAACTTGCCGGACCCGAACAGTTGCTGGCCATTTCCCATTACAGCAAGGACCCGCGCTCCAGCTCGATGGAGGCGGCGACTGCGGAGCGTTTCGCAGCCACGGGAGGGACGGTCGAGGAAGTCCTGGCGCTCGATCCGGACGTGGTGGTGGCGGGCAGCTTCCTCGCGCCTGCCACCCACGCCGCGTTTGCGGACCTTGGGATCGAGGTGGTGACCCTCGGCATCGCCGGGGACGTATCGGCGAGCAAGGCGCAGGTGCGCAAACTGGCCGAACTGGCCGGGAATCGCGATGCGGGAGAGCGGCTGGTGACGCGGATCGAACGTGCGCTTGTCGAGGCCCGCCCGCGCGACGACGAGCGGGTCGATGTCCTGCTGTGGCAACCGGGCGGGATCGTGGCGGGCGAAGAATCGCTCGTGAGCGATCTTCTGGCCCGCACCGGTCTGGACAATGTGGCGCCGTTGCGGGGACTTTCTCAGGCCGATTATGTTGCGCTGGAGGATGTGGTGGCAGCGCCTCCACAGGTTCTGCTCGTCGCCGGGGGAGAAATGGGCCAGCGCCATCCCGTGCTGGATCAATTGCCGCAATTGCGCCGCGAGCGTTTCGATACCGGCCTGCTCTATTGCGGTGGGCCGACGATCATCCGCGCAGCGCGGCGACTGACCGAAATCAGGAGGGCGGCGTCATGAACCGCGCGACGCTCGTCTTCGCGGGGTTGTTGCTCCTCGCCATTCCGCTTTCGCTGCTGGCGGGGCGCGTCTGGCTCGATCCGACGAGCACCCCGAACGCCAGTATTATCCTGGCTGAATTGCGGCTGCCGCGCGCCTTGCTGGCCATCGTCGTCGGTGCGGGGCTGGGGGCCGCCGGGGCGGCGATGCAGGGCTATTTGCGCAATCCGCTTGCCGATCCGGGCCTGTTCGGCATTGCCCCGGGCGCGGCGTTGGGCGCAGTGGCGGCGCTGTGGTTCGGCTATGCCGCATCGCCCTGGCTTCTTCCGCTGTTCGCGCTGGTTGGGGCGGGCGGGGCAATGGCGTTGCTGGCCGCGATAGCGGGGCGGACCGGCGGGATCGCGCTGTTCACGCTCGCCGGGCTGATGGTAGCGAGCCTGGCCGGGGCGTTGACCGCGCTGGCGATCAGCATGGCCCCCAATGCCTTCGCCATGAGCGAAATCGTGATGTGGCTCAACGGCGCGCTGACCGACCGTAGCTGGCGGGAAGTATGGCTCGCCGCACCGCTGGTCGTGCTGGGAATAGCGCTCCTGTGGCGCAGCGGGAAATCGCTCGACGCGCTCACGCTGGGCGAGCCGGTGGCGCGATCGCTCGGCGTCGATACGCGCCTCTTGCTGTGGCTGCTGATTGTGGGCGTCGGACTGACCGTCGGCGCGAGCGTGGCGGTTGCCGGGATCATTGGCTTCGTCGGACTGATCGTGCCGCACCTCGTCCGCCCGCTGACCGACCGGCGTCCATCGCAACTGATCGTGCCGAGCGCGCTTGCGGGCGCCTTGCTGGTCCTCGTCGCCGACAGTGTGGTGCGGGTCCTGCCGCTGGTAACCGAACTGCGGCTTGGCATTGCGCTCAGCCTGCTGGGCGCGCCCTTCTTCCTGCTTTTGCTGCTGCGTATGCGGAAGGGGCTGGCATGAGACTGGCTGCACGCGATTTGACACTTGCAGGCCGCCTTTCGGGCGTCTCGTTCGATCTGGCACCGGGGAGCATCACCGCGATTTGCGGCCCCAACGGCGCGGGCAAATCCAGCCTGCTCGAAGCGCTGGCCGGATTGCTCCAACCCGATGCCGGGGACATCACCCTTGGCGGGCAGGGCTTGCGCGACATGCCGCCCCGCGAACGGGCGAAATGTGTCGGATATCTGCCGCAGTCGCATGAAATTGCATGGGATGTTCCGGTGCGCAGTATCGTCGAACTGGGACGTATGCCGCATGGCGACCGGCTGGCCGATCCGATCGACTCAGCGCTCCGGGCGCTCGACATCGACCGTTTGGCACATCGCCGTGCGCAATCGCTTTCGGGAGGCGAGACCGCGCGCGTCCTGCTCGCCCGCGTGCTGGCGGGGGAACCGCAATGGATCCTTGCCGACGAACCGCTCGCCGCGCTCGACATCGGTCACCAGATCGCCCTGCTACGCCATCTGCGCAAGGCTGCGGCACGTGGCGCCGGCGTGGTGCTGGTACTGCACGATCTGGCCCACGCGATGAACCATGCCGATCGCGCGATCGTGCTGGATCGGGGGCATATCGCCGCCGACGGCGCATGCGAAGACGCGCTCGACCGCGATACGATCGAGCGCGTCTGGAAAGTGCCTGTCCGGTGGATCGGCGAACCGGGCCACCGGGCTTTGGTCACTGGGTGATTACTGCGCATTCTCCGCCGGTAGCGCACCATCCGACACTTCGCTGTCGGCGGCTTCTTCGCCCGCGATCAGGCCGCGCGCGGCCAGCATCGGGGTTACGTCGGGTTTGCGACCGGCGAAGTTCTCGAACATCTTGAAGTAATCCATCGTGCCGCCCTGACTGAGCACGGTGGCGCGATAGTGATCGCCATTCGCACGGGTCAGGCCGCCGTTCTCGATGAACCACTGACGGCTGTCGCGGTCGAGCATTTCGGTCCAAAGATAGCTGTAATAGCCCGCCGAATAGCCGGACGGCGAACTGAAGATGTGGTTGAAATAGGTGCTGCGGTAACGCGGTGGCACCAGGTCGATTTCGAGGCCGAGTTCCTCGAGCGAGCGGCGTTCGAAGGCATCGACCTTCTCCGGCGTGTCGATCGCGGCGGCTTCTTCGGGCGACAGCGCGCTCCACTTCATGTCGAGCAGGGCGGCTTCCACGACTTCGCCGAAATCGTAACCCTGATTGAACTTGGCCGCCGCCTCGATCTTGGCGATCATTTCGTCGGGAATGGTTTCGCCGGTCTTGTAGTGCTTGGCGTAGTTCGACAGCACGCTTGGCCAGGTCGCCCACATTTCGTGGACCTGGCTGGGATATTCGACGAAGTCGCGCGCGGTCGCCGTGCCGGAAAGGCTCTCATACTTCTGGTTGGCGAAGAAGCCGTGCAGCGCATGGCCGAATTCGTGGAAGGTGGTGTTGACCCAGTCGAAGCTGACGAGCTGCACCTCGCCTTCCGGCGCCTTGGGGATGTTGAGCACGTTGTAGATCACCGGCTTGGTGCCCCACAGATGGCTCTGGTCGACGAAATTGCTCATCCACGCTCCGCCGCGTTTCGACGAGCGCTGGAACGGGTCGAAGTAGAACAGGCCGAGTTCGCTGCCGTCGCGGTCGAACACGGTATAGGTCCACACGTCGGGGTGATAGACCGGCAGGTCGGTGCGGCGCTGGAAGGTCAGGCCGTAGAGCTTTCCGGCCATGTGGAACACGCCGTCCTCGAGCACCTTGTCGAGCACGAAATATTCCATCACCGCATCTTCATCGAGATCGTAGCGTTCGGCCTTGATCTTGTTGGCGTAACGGTACCAGTCCCACGGCTTCACTTCGTAATCGCCGCCCTCGGCGGCGATCGCTTCGTTGAGCATCGCGGCTTCACGGCGCTGCGTCGCGGCGAGGGCGGGGACCATCTGTTCCATGAAGCCGAGCGCGGTGGCAGGCTTTTCCGCCATGCGGTCCCACATGGCATAGCTTGCCCAGTCGGCCTCGCCGAACAGCGCGGCCTTTTCCGCGCGCAGCGTGGCGATCTTGGCGATCAGCATGCGCGTGTCGACATCCATGCGGCCGTCGGCACGGTGATAGCTGGCCATGAACAGCTTTTCGCGCGCCGCACGGTTCTCCATGCTCGGCAGCAGCGGCTGCTGCGTGGTGTTCTGCAGCGCGATGGCGAATTTGCCCGGCTGGCCGTTCTCGGCGGCGAGGTCGGCCGCAGCCTGGATGTCGCTGTCCGACAGACCGGCGAGATCTTCGCGGCTGTTGAAGAACACCGGATTGTCGTTCATCGCCGCGCGGGCGAGCTGGCTGAATTCGGTGGTCACAGTAGACAGTTCGGAATTGATCGCCTTCACCCGTTCGCGCTGGGCCTCGGTCAGTAGCGCCCCGGCATGCACCATACCCTTATAGGTATCTTCAAGCAGCTTGGCGTCCTCGCGCGTCATCGTCATCGCGGCGCGGTTATCGTAAACCGTCTTCACACGCGCGAAGAGTTCGGGATTGAGCGTGATCGAATCCCCATGCGCGGTCAGCTTGGGGCTGATTTCCGTATTGATGTCGTCAAGCCGGTCGGTCGTGTTCGATCCGGTCAGCGCGAAGAACACGCGCGCCACGCGGCCAAGCATGCGGCCCGATTTTTCCAGCGCGACAATGGTGTTTTCGAAGGTCGGCGGGGCGGGATTGTCGATGATCGCAGCGATTTCCGCCTTCTGGATAGCCATGCCCTGTTCGAAGGCGGGAATGTAATCCTCTTCCGAAATCTGCGAAAAATCGGGGGTCTTGAAAGGCAGCGTGCTGTCGGCGGCGAAATAGCCGGTTCCGGCCGGGATCGCGGTTGTCTCGGTATTGGCTTCGGCCATGGTTTCGATGTCCTCTCCGTAAGCGGCGGAGCAGCCCGCGAGAAGTGCGGCGGATGCGACGGTGGCCAGGATCTGGGCCTTCATGATTTTCCCCTCGGAAATGGTATGCCGCGCGGACGCGCGGCGCAGAAATGCGACAATGGGTGTGCGCTTGGACCGCTCGTCACATGCGCGCAAGGCCGCACAAGTCGCCGGTCGGCGCTCCTTCTACGTTAGTCGAACGGAACGGGGTGGCCCTGGTTCCGTTCGGCCTGGTCGCGCGCCGCCGTGATCGCTTCGTCCAGAGCTTGGCGGTTGACGGTCATCAGACGCGGGCGGCCGCCATCCCGATCGACCACCAGCCACAGGGCACCGAGATCGAAAAAGGCACCCTGGTCCTTGGCAACGCTCATCCTCGAAAGATCGAGCTGTTGCAGCAAGTCGAGCATTGCGGGATCGAATATCTCGTCGAATACCGCTTCGACCTCTTGGCGATCCTCGATTTCGCGGCGATTGCCTTGTGCATCGATATAGAGCAGCGGAAGGCCGATTTCCTCGAGAATACGTGCCTTGTTACCGCTCTTCGCCGCTTCGCGCAGCGCGGCGATGGCGGCGTCGAATTGGCTGGCGCTGGTGCCCGTGGCGCAGGAAATCGCGCCGCCTTCGACAAAATCGTTTTCGCGATCGAAGTCGACCCGGCGCTCTTCTTGGTTCGACCATACCAGCAGCAGGCAATCCTCCGGCTTGGCTACCGCCTCGGCCAGGATCTGCGCGTTGGCCTCTTTTTCGGGCGCGCGTTCCGGTGCGCATCCGACAAGCGCCGCGCAGGACAGTATCAGCAGGGGCAGGGGTGGGATCTTCATGGGCCTGGTTCGAATGGATAGCGGACGACCGGTTCGTAAACAGAACCTTCGGGCCGCAGGAAAGCTTCATACAGAATATAGGCCTCGGCCTTCCATGGGCCAAGGCGCAACCCGGCATTCCTGGCGAGAAACGGTTCGAGAGGACCGGTTGCCAGATTGCATCGTGCGAGGGTGATGTGAGGGTGATATTTACGGTGTTCGGGTTCCAGACCCGCAGCGATGCAGATCCGTTCGATGCGGCGTTGCAGGCGCAGCAGTTCGGGCGTTTTTTCGATGCCCGCCCACAGCGTGTGCACGCGGCCTTTCTTTTCGAAAACGCCAACCCCGCGAATTGTCAGCGCGAAGTCCGCCCCGATGGCCATGCGCAGCCGCTCGGCCAGATCGTCGGCGCGGTGAGTGTCCACTTCACCGATGAAGCGAAGTGTCAGATGCAGTTGGTTCTCGTCCTGCCAGCGCGCGTCGTCGACACCTTCCATCAGGTCGATCAACGCATCGCGGATTGCCGAAGGGGGGCAAATACCGATGAAAAGGCGATGGGACATAGATGGGCAGCGCCGCTCGACCGGCGTATTGGAAAAGTTCAGGCGACCTGCCGCTTGACGCGATTGCGGCCACTTTCCTTGGCTTCGTAGAGTGCATTGTCGGCGCGCTGCAAGGCTTCGCTAACATGTTCTCCGCGCGGCATCGAGGAAATCCCGATCGATGCCGTGCCGACGCCGGGCGGGAGCCCGAACCTGGCGGCAACCCGATGACACGCCGCGCGCAGGCGTTCGGCAGCGTTATCGGCTTCCGTATCGTCGGCGATGGCGAGAAACACGGCGAACTCCTCGCCGCCCAGCCGCGCGGCGAGATGGCCTTCCCCGGGAAGGCTGCGAAGGACATCGCGAATGGCGGTTGCGACGCCGATCAGAACGCGGTCGCCCGTATCGTGGCCGAACCGGTCGTTGACCTGTTTGAAGTGATCCAGATCGACGATCAGCACGTGATAGCGGTTGCCCGGCGCGTTCTCGTATATCCGGTCCTCGAACAAGGCCCGCCGGTTGTACAATCCCGTCAGCGGATCGCGTATGGCAAGGAATTCAGCCCGTGCCAGCGCCTCCTCGAGATCCTCCGTCAGACGTTGGTTGTGAACCAACATATTCGCGGATTCGAGCCGTTGGCGGCTGCTTCCGATGCTGAAAATGACGATCCCGGCCATAATAAAGGTCAAACCGCCCGCCAGCCAGATTGCGGTGTTCGGCGGAATGAAAGCCAGCGCGGCGAAAAAGGTCCCCATAAAGCCGATGGTGTACGGAATGGCGATACGCTTGATCGCCGAAGTGCTGGTGATGACCAGCGCGACACTGATAAACACGCCCGCAGTCACGATATAGGATGCGGGGTGCAGATAGGGATCGAGGAATATCGGGAGGATTATGCTCGCCCAACTCGCTCCGCCAAAAGCCGCTACGGCCGACGCCATTCGCATCGGGACCAGGGTTTTTGCCCTTCCATCCAACCGTCGGCGGATCGTTTCGTAGAGCAGCGCCGTCGCGAACAGGGCGAGAAAGCGGAGCAGCATGGGAATATAGAAATCGGCGGCGTTGGGCAGCGATTGAGCGGCACCGATGACCAGCAGCGTTCCGGCGATATTGGCGGGCAGGGTCCGGCGTTCCGTCTCGGCTGCAGAACGAACAAGGAGATGCAGGCGCTCGGTGCGCCAATCCTCGTCATACTCCTCGTTCTGTACCGCCACTATAGTCCCGCGCCTGCTGCTCGTGCGAAGGAATCATTACCATGCAGAACGTAAAAGCAAGGTAAGCCGAGGCGGTCATATTAGGCGGAATTCTGCCCGGACGCTTCTCGCGGATCGTCGTAAGACGCGTCCATGAATATCTTGGCACGGCGTTCGCTGCGATATTGCAGCCCCTTGGCGAATTTGCCGCCCGCATGGGTATAATCGAGCTCGGTCGCAATACGCTCGTAATCGCCCGCATCGATGGCGGCATTGAGGCGGGGGCTCTTTTCCGGTGACACATTGCCGATACCGACATTGTAAACGAGATCGAGCAGGGCATCGAACTCGTGCTGGTAGAGCGGCAGATCGCCGACCAGTTGGCGGACCCCCTGTTCGGCTTCGGCGAGGTCGGCCTCGAGAAATTCCAAGCCCTGTTGCTCGCTAATCCGGTCGCCAACTCTCAATCCGTCTTCGGGTTCGACGAGATGGCCAACGCCGACGGTCGGATAGC
>MDTE01109512.1_pt1 | contig 11505 bp, 7 predicted proteins | sample 811231 | NCBI WGS metagenome assembly MDTE01 (sample SAMN05326651, study PRJNA326480) | marine metagenome | isolation source: seawater | place: Indian Ocean: Red Sea | collected 2010
AATACTTACCCCTATTAGCATCATAAATTAACCACTTAACATTAAAATTAGTGCGGCGGTTTCATGAAGGATAAGCGGCCCCCCTAATATGTAGGAGAGGCTGTAATGGCTATGATTAACATCACTTTACCAGATGGAACAGTAAACGAGTATGTTTCAGGAATTACCTGTGCTGAAGTTGTCACTGACGCCCTTGGTAGAAAACATGGCTGCTTGGCTGCTAAAGTTGATGGAATCCAGAAAGACATGTCATACCAGATAGAGGATTCATGTAGCGTTGAAGGGATTTTTTCTAACTCCGAAGAAGGTATTCATATCCTAAGGCATAGTGCAGCACACTTGTTAGCACAAGCAGTAATGGAATTATATCCTAATGCAAAGCCTACAATTGGCCCGGCTATCGATAGAGGATTTTACTATGACTTCGCAATGGATCCAATTACTGAGGCTGATCTAAAGCCTATTCAGAAAAAAATGCAAGAATTAGCAAGGAAAAATCTGACTGTTGAAAGGATTGAATTAACAGATGATGAATTGCAAAACCACTTTATTAGCAATCCATACAAATTAGAAATAATCAACGATAAAATCGAAGATGGCGGTGGTTCCACTATTTACAAACAAGGAGAATGGTATGACCTTTGTCTTGGACCGCACGTCCCAAATACATCTAGGCTAATGTTCTGTAAATTAACAAGCGTTTCTTCCGCATATTGGCGTGGTGATCAAGATAGAGAGCAATTAGTGAGAATTTATGGAATCGTTGAGCCTACAAAGGATGCTCTGAAATCAACCTTACATAGAATCGAAGAAGCCAAGAAGAGAGATCACAGAAAATTGGGTAAAGATTTGCAACTATTCCACATTGATGAAGAAGTAGGTCAAGGATTGATTCTATGGACTCCAAGAGGCGCAATAATTAGGCAAGAACTACAAGATTTTATTGGATTACACCTTAGACGGCAAGGCTATTCTCAAGTATTTACACCACACATTGGCAAGCTAGATCTATACAGAACATCTGGACATTTCCCTTATTATCAAGATTCACAATATCCGCCATTAGTTGAGCGTGATTTGATGAAAAAATTATCCGAAGAGGGTTGTTCATGCTCTGAATTATCTAATATGATGAAAACTGGTGATATAGATGGATACATGCTCAAACCGATGAATTGCCCACATCACGTCAAAATTTACTCATCAAAGGCTCGTTCTTACAGAGATTTACCGCTTAGATTGGCTGAATTTGGTACTGTTTACAGATGGGAACAGTCTGGAGAAATTTCAGGTATGACGCGTGTGAGAGGATTCACTCAAGATGACGCTCATTTATTCGTAACAGAAGATCAAATCGCTGAAGAAGTATTAGGATGCATTGAACTTGTTCAGATAATTTTTGACAAACTAGGCATGACAGATTACAGAGTTAGAGTCGGTCTTAGAGACCCAGATTCAACAAAATATGTCGGCGCTCCTGAACGTTGGGATAAGGCCGAGAATGCTTGCCGTGCTGCTGCAGAATCTCTCGGAGTTGATTGGTCTGAAGAACAAGGCGAGGCCGCTTTTTATGGCCCAAAAATTGACTTTGTTGTAAAAGATGTAATTGGCAGAGAATGGCAATTAGGAACCGTTCAAGTTGACTATAATCTTCCAGAACGGTTTGATTTATCTTACAAGGGAAGCGATGGTGAATTACATCGCCCTGTAATGATTCACCGTGCACCTTTTGGCTCCATGGAAAGATTTTGTGGGGTCCTCATCGAACATTTTGCTGGCAAATTCCCTACTTGGTTAACTCCTACACAATGCCATATCATAACTATCTCAGAAAAACACAAGCAGTATGCACATGAGGTTGCAAGATTGTTAAAAGAAAATAGTATTAGAGTAGAGGTTGATGATGGCGATGATACAATTGGAAAGAAAATCCGTACACATAGAAAACTTCAACCTGCATATATGATTATTCTTGGAGACGGCGAACAAGAAAGTCGAACAGTAAGCCTTAGAGCTAGAAATGGAGATCAAGTATCGGGAATTGACCTAGATGATTTTATTTCCCAAATAAAAGAAGAAATTTCAAACAAGGTATCCGTACCAAGTCTTGCAGTTAATGATGATTAATTTTGAGGTGATAAAATCGCTGCACCGCCAATAATAAATGAAATATCACCTATTATTGTAGTTCCATTCATTCTTGCAGGGATCACTTCATGGCTATTTTGGACCCAAGTCGTTCCAAGGCAATTAAGAGGTCTACAAGTAGCATTCCAAACAGGCGAAAAGAGATATGAAGTTCATAATGTAACCTCTAGTGTACAAGATGTGAAAAATCTACTAAAAAACCAAGGAATGAGATTTGGTGTTACAACTTATCTTTTTGCTTTGACAGGTGCACTGATTTTATTCTTCGAATTTATGATGACTAATTTTGAACTTTCGGATGGTTATCATGCATTATCGATTTCTATTGGTCTCTGTTTCATCGCTATTCCGGCAATAATCTCAAGCGGTTCGTCTCTTGGTGCTCAAGTTATTAAGCCAATTGGACAAGGAAAAGCCACACTACAAGATTCAAACATTTGGAGAAGTTATTCCTACATTCTTTTGACACTACTATGGATGGCATTGGTATTGGCATTGGGGTTGATTCTAGATATTTTGGAAGTTCCTGGATTTAGGATTTTTAGTATTTGTACATTCTTCGCTTTCTCTCCAGCAATTCTTGCCTATGGTAGAGTATTAGGATCTTCTTGGCAAGCACTTAGGCAGTCATCACAAAAAATTGCCAAAGGAGAAGCATCTGCTTTCCATAATCACAAGCCAAATGCTAAACAACAAGCAATTGCATTAATTGTAAATATCAACCTTATAGCAATGCCATTTGTAGCACTAAATACTATTATTTCCATACTCGCTCTATCCATAGATCCGAATATGTTCACTCATTCAGATCGAGTTCTAGGCCTCCCTGAATACCGTCCACAGTCTTCGATAATGGAAGAAGGTGGAATTCTAGGTTTTGCTCTAATTGAACTATTTTCTTTCATTCCAGAAGATGGCATTAGAATACCAATGGTGACTATGGTACTACTATTCCTTCTTCTGAACGTAGCACTTATTGGTTTCTTATTTGTCTATGAAGTGGCTCGAATCCTATTTTTAGATGTCCAGGATGTCTCTGGAAAAGGTGGTATTAAACTAGCAGATAGTCGGCTTTTGCGGGCGGAGCGTTCACAACAAGCGAAGGTACTGAATTTCTGTTTCACCGGATTTGCTGGCCAATCTATGCTTCTTCTTGCTTTGGCAATGATTACTTTTTGGGATTCCAGTTTTCTTCCTCAAGGAGAACAATGCGGGATTTGGGAAAATAGTGTTTGTAAGACTTTAACTAAGGATGCACTTGAAGAATTAACATGGATGCTATCATCTGGTGGTCAAGTTGCATTCATAGTTATCTGGGCGCGCTCTAGAAAGATTGGTTCGCGCTTAGAAGATATTTCATTTGACGCTTCTGTTGGAGAAGATCGTGCAAGAATGGCGCAGTTAGAAGATGTGATATATCTCAAACAAAAGGCAATACGTAAACTGATTATGGAAGACGATTGGGACCGTGCCCTTGTTAGAATTGATTCGGTAATGGAAGGTTATGGAGAGCAATTAGAAGGTTTAGATCTTGTTAGAAAAACTGACGCAATGATGGAAATATATGCTGCAATAGGACGATGGGATGATGCTGAAAACAATGCCGTATCCATTCTCGCATTAAGAGGAGGCAGAGAAGCACAAATTGCAAGATTGATTTTAGTTGCTGCTAGTTTAAGCCAAAGAGACTTAGCTGAAGCAAAACCCAGACTAGAAATGATTCCAGATGACGATGTTGAGTCTGCAAGATTAAAATGGGTTGCTTCATTACTACAACCTAAAAAACGAAAGTTGGGGTCATCTGTTGCTTCTCTGTTATCACTAGATCCCCTGACTAAAAGAAATATTGACCTAATCAACAGATTCGATCAAAATATAGCTGCATCATCATTGAATTTAAGGGATACTCCCGAAGATAGATTATTGATTTTAGGTGATGCCGCTAGATTAAGGTTAGAGGGTCGATCTGGAGAAGCTTTGAACATGATTGAGCGTTTTATGAAAAAATATGAAATTAAAAAATGGCCTCATGGCGATGTGGTTAGAAGTTTACTCCATTTAGATGAAGGAAGAATAAATACTGCAACAAATATTGCCGAATCATTAGGTAAAGAACGTTCAAGACATCCTCACCTGAGAAGTTTACTTCGGCATCTAGAATCTATTGGAGAAACCATATCCGCAAGTAGTGAACCTACTGGCGTAGAATGGCTGATTGATTCTGGCCTTGATTGGGTCCGAGCATGGCCGTACAGACATACTGTTGCCCCTGCTCCGGCTTTAGTCACTAAGGAACTACAAAAGCATGCATGGAATGCAAATGGCTGGATTGCACATTCGGTAGAAGACACTCTAAATAAAGCAAAAGCAAAAGGTAGTAATGGCTGGAAATTATTATCGAAATTTAAGGATGAAAGAGACTTCCCCCCCTGTGTATTCACTCATCTTACTGGGATAATAGTCACAATTGGTGGAATGCCCGTAGATTTAGGTTTGCCTGGGGACTTAAACCTCGATGCGATAAAAAATGCGGGATTATTAGAACTCTAATCATCCCCAATTACAGGGCTGAAGAATTTCTTGGCCACCCATGTGCGCCCTCAATACCTCAGGGACTACTACTCTTCCATCCTCAAGTTGATTCTGCTCCATAATTGCGACTAGTGCTCTTGATGTTGCTACAGCTGTAGAATTCAATGTATGAGCAATTGGTTGCCCTGCATGTCCAGGTTGACCATAACGAATCTGTAATCGATTAGCCTGATAATCAGTACAGTTCGAACAAGATACTATCTCCTTGTATTGTTGAGCTCCTGGAATCCAAGCCTCAAGGTCATACTTCTTTGCAGCAACTGTGCCCATATCTCCGGTACAAATGTTGACAACTTCATAGTGAATGCCTAGTTCGTCCCACAAATCAATACAATTTTTCAATAATTCTTCCTGCAGTTCCCAGGAATCTTCAGGCTTAGAAATAATAATTTGCTCAATTTTAGTAAATTGATGAACACGCCATATTCCTAAATCGGATTGCCCGTGAGAGCCAACCTCTCTTCTAAAACAAGGAGACACCCCTACAATCTTCAATGGCAATTGTTCCTCTGGTATAGTTTCACCCATGAACATAGATGTTAGCGGATGTTCTGATGTTGCAATCATGTAATACCCGTCCGGTTCAATGCCGTACATCACAGTTTCAAAGTCGCCTAAATCTGTCACTCCTTCGTATGATTGTCTATTCATCATTACAGGAGGTTGGACAAAAGTGTAGCCCCTATTTCTAATAAAATCGACAGCATATTGCTGAAGAGCAAATTCTAAACGTGCCAAATCGCCTTTGAGGAAAAAGAATCGGCTACCTGTTATTTTTGCTGCTCTTTTGAGATCTACCCATTTATTCATCTCTATCAGTTCATTATGTGTTCTAGGCTGGAAATCGAATTTGGGTTTTTTCCCATGTACACTATGCAATGTATTACCAGATTCATCAGCCCCAACTGGGACGTCATCATGAAGAATATTAGGAATTGACATTCTAATTTTATCTCGTAATTCTAGAGTTTCATCTGTTTGTTTTTCCAAAACTGAAATCTCTTGACCAAGGCTTGCTACTTCATTCAATATTTGCTCAGCACGAGCATTATCGCCTGATTTCTTAGCCTCACCAATTCCCTTTGCAGCGGTGTTTTTCTTTTGTCTAAGTTGATTCGTTTCATGTTGCAAGGATAGCCATTTTTTATCAAGGTCAATTACTTGATCTATCTTTTCATGATTGATTCCCCTCTTATCGTGGTCAGCACGGATTAAATCCGATTGTTCCCTAAACATATGAATTCCAAGCATAACTATCCTACCATGTAATTCCTAATTCAAAAATTGCAGTACCGGCGAAAATTAATCCCCCGATAATATATCCAAGTATTGCTCCTCCATTGAGCAATGGCAAACCCGCTTGTGCCTTTCCTCTGGCAACATATGTCATCAATGCAAAATATCCTAATAATCCACCAAATAATGTGAACAATGCAATCTTAAAACCGTAATCTGAATCTAACCATTGTACTGCTGAGAGTACTAACATGCCAGGGAAAATAACATCGCCAAGCCCCATAAACATGGCTTCCTTATTTTTCTTGACCTTAACTTTCTTAGTCGGTACTTCAGACATATTAATTGGTTCAACGGGGACATTATCTGAAATCGACACTTTCTCATCTTTGAATGAATATCCTTTGTCTTGAGGAGCAACCAGTAGTATTGGTAGTTGTAGACCTATCATTGTGTCTGCTAATTCAAGCATATGTTTAGACTTGTAAACTGCCCAAGCATCATATATCGCAGCAAGAATCATGAAAATTATAATCAAAGCTGGGACAAATGCTACTCCAAGCATAACTATAACTCCTGCTCCAACTAAAACCCCAACGGTATTAACAACATACCATTCGCTATGTAGATAGAGTAGTATCATCAATAAGATAGCAACAAAAATTCCGATGTAAAACGGAATATCATACAATTGTAATCCCTCTAAAGCAAACATTTCATCGGTAATTTCACCACTGATAACTTCAAACTCAGAATCAGCATTAATAGAAAAAAATTCAACTTGTTCTGAATTATTATTAGCAAAGACACCTAAAGTGAAACTTTCATCAACCGGGAATGATATTTTATTCTTCAAATTTTTAGTATGAAGCCAATGTGAGTGTTCATTTGAAGTAATTAGTAAATCAGTATATCCCGAATCATCTAAATCTGTAATTTGAACATTTTGAACCGAATCAACAAAACCATCTAGCTTCATCTTATCTTGGACAGTAAATGCTCCGTCGTCGTTTGGTAAATTATCTTGCCATTCCCATCCCGAAACAGTACCATCATCTTCTCCTATAATCAAAAGTCCCTCATCACCCATATTAGATGAAATAGTATTTTCCGACCATGGAGAGTGGCCAAAATCTACACTAGTAATGTTACTTCCACTATCATATTGGAAAATTATTTCTTGGAGATCAAGGGTTAGAGACTCTGAGTTTTCTTGTAAATGTAATACCAGCGCTGTTGACTTTGTGACGAGTAGCATTCTCTCCTGTTCAATCATAGTAGCATCTATCAATTCGTTTCTAATATCAACACTTGGCGGTAAACCCCACCTTGCTTGGAAAACCATAACTTCCGGACTCTCTTCAAAAGTTCGATGGAAAATAACATCTCCATTTGAAGAAAATGTGTATACTCCACCATCAACTACAACTGCTAAATTACAACTTGTTAATCCATCACCAACTTTTTGTCCTAAAATTACTTGACCATCTTCTACGAAATGACAGGCATAATTCTCAATCATTTCACCTGTTGATATATCAACTGAAGTAATCCATGCTCCATTCGAGAATGTTAGGTAATCTTCCGATTTAACCACTGAGAGAGTTTGTGAATCATCAGCAGGCAATCTAGACATATTGTAAGTCCATTGTGGTTGTCCTGAGGATAAACTATCTTGATTCCAAAAACTTACCGAATCTTGCCAATTAGTACTGTTTCCAAGTAACTCATGAGTGATAAAACCGTCCATACCTACATCGATTAGATAATCCGATTCGATATCGTATGTATCTGTAAATTCAAAATCATCAACTTCAAAATCAATAACAAACATATGAGCAAGAGGGACTGTCGTATACATCAAAGCAATAGCTAATACACCCATTATTCCATACTTAATCAGCCAATCTTTTTTGTATCTGGCGAGCATGATTACAAAAGCTGTAAAAATAAAGATCATCACTAGTTCAAGAAAAATATACCTTGCCTGTGTAGCTCCTGATTCTCCAAAAGCATGTAGTTCAGCGACATCATACCAAGGCCTGATAAATAGAGAAATTAGAATGGTTATGACAAACATAAACATCATACCCAACATCGATTTCATCTGTTCCCTCATCAATGAAAATACTGAGGTTTCCGATGATAATTCCTTTTCTATTTGAGCAAACTCTGGCGAGATTTGATTCTCACCGGAAGTGGTCTCTAACTGTTCGCTCATAGTATTGCGTAGTCGAGGTTGCATTTGAGTGTCTCGGATATTCGCCCCCTAAGGGGGCGAAAATAAATCGATATAATCGGAGATGCTATTGAATTAAACCTAATGGACCAATTTGAGCGAATATGTCAGATGTTAGGAACTGGTTAGAAATGACCAAACTAAATGGCATGTCTCTAGATTTAAAAAATACTTTTTCTATTATTAAAAAATTAAATTTAGATTTTCAAACCAAAAAACTCATCCATGTTGCAGGAAGTAATGGCAAAGGCACTGTTTGCGCCCTTATGTCTGCATCACTAACTCTTTCAGGCATCTCAAATTTGATGTTTACGTCCCCTCATGTATCACGTATTGAAGAAAGGTTTCGCGTAAATTGTAAACCTATATCGAAAGAGGATTTCGAATATGGTTTGAATGAGATTTATCAATTGACTCAAGGAGGAAATAATTCTGATAGAGTTGAACTTACCTTTTTTGAAGTGACATTTCTAGTTTCATTGGTTTGTGCCTTCAAATCAGAAGTTGAAGTAATAATTTTGGAAACTGGTCTTGGTGGTAGATTAGATGCAACTCGTTGCGTTCCTGCAGATATCTGCCTACTTACTTCGATTACTAATGAACACACAGATATTCTTGGAGAAAGAATAGAGGATATCGCATCTGAAAAAGCCGCTATTGCAAGGCCAAATATACCAATTATTGTTAGAGATATGAATACTTTAGAATTTAGAAATGCTGTATTGTATGAAGCAGAAAATGCTGGTAATGTAAACTTAGATGAACAAAAATCCCCTGCATTACCTAAATTTGTTGAAATTCAGGATAATGTTTCTACTCGTGAAGAGGCTCAAATTTTGGCAAATGAAGTATTGCAATTGATTGATTTACCAAATAATATGCTCAAAAAAGCAAATAGCATTTTAACTTGGCCTGCAAGATTACAGCAATTTACTCATAATTCAAATTCATATTTACTTGATGCTGCACACAATCCTTCAGGTCTTGCAAGAATTCTGCCAGAACTGAAAAAAATAATCAAAGCCTCGTCTCCTAAAGTCGATGAGAAATTAAAATGGACTCTTATTTTCGGTACTTCGCCGCAAAAAGAATTAACCAAGATGATTGATTTAATCTTCGATTTATGTAATGAGATTAGGCCAAGTAAAATATGCTTGACTAAGCCACAAGGAGGCAGATACCCTGGAGTTGAATTAGATGTCTTAAGAAGTTATAATTGGCCTGCAGATAGTGTGTTTGAATTTGAAGAAATACAATCAACAATTCAATTTATTGAATCTAATGATGCTTTACAAAATGGATTGATAGTGAGTCTTGGTTCTTTATATCTTCAAGGAAATATTCTTCAATACCTAAAATTGGATAGTGATGAACATCTATCACTTTTGCCGAAGCAATCATAGGTAAGTGCCTTGTAAGATGATTGGTGAGGGAATGAGTACAAAATGGGATCAACGATTTATTGAACTTGCCAAACATATCGCTAATTGGAGCAAAGATCCTTCAACAAAAGTTGGCTGCGTTGTTGTTGGAGAGGACAGGGAAATTAGATCTACTGGATTTAATGGATTCCCTCGAGGCATAAAAGATGATGAAGAAAGATTGCTTGATAGAGAACAAAAATATCCTTTGATTTGTCACGCTGAAGAGAATGCTATTATGCATGCAGCAAGAATCGGTGTTTCGTTAAAGGGTAGCACTGCATATGTAACTTGGCCACCGTGCTCTCGTTGCGCTAGATCATTAATTCAAGCTGGAATTAAAGAAATTGTCTATCCAAATCCTGGAGAGATTCCTGAACGATGGAAAGAAGATTTCGATATTTCAAACTTAATGATAAATGAAGCGGGTCTTTCGGTTAGAACTATTGATTCTTAACCGTTGATTTCATGGTTGATATTATCATCGCAGGTACATGGGCCGGACACTCAATGCTCTAATTGTTGTCTTACTCATGCTACTCTCGGGCTGTATCGACCCAACTGACCCACTTGGGAGAAATGAATCTGAAGAAAATGATGATTCTACTTCTGATATTGAATCTGAGCCAGAGCCGGAATCGGAGCCAGAACCGGAACCGGAACCAGAGCCAGAACCGGAACCAGAGCCAGAACCGGAACCAGAGCCGGAACCTGAACCTACAAAACCATGTAATGGAATGTTGATTCTTTGTTTACGAACCTATGATAATGTAACCTTCCCTGAAACACATAATGCATTTGCAACAGAAGATGATGGTATTTTTTATCCTGCAAGTAATCATCGTACAGGGCTTAATCCTCAATGGCAGGCAGGGATTAGAGCATTCATGATAGATACTCATTATGAAACCCTAAATGATGAAAGTGAAGATAAGGTCAAACTTTGTCATGGTGACGATTCTAGAGGTGCAAGTCCTTGTCATTATGGAAATGTTAGTGCTGTTGATTGGCTTTCTAATCTCAATGACAAAATTGAATCTGAACCACAGGATGTTGTTACAATTTTGGTTGAAAATTATGTCCAGCCTGAACATTTAGAACAGGTATTTATCGATTCGGGAATAATGGACAAAGTTTTCATCCATGAAATGAATGAACCTTGGCCTACTCTTCAGACAATGATTGATCAAAATACAAATGTGGTTGTTTTTTGGGAGCAGGGAAGCGATTCCAACCATCCTTGGATTCATGATTTTTTGACACATAGTTGGACGACAAATTATGGTGAAAGTAGTACTTCTGAAATGAATTGTGATGTTCATAGAGGAGACGGAAATCAGCAAGTTTACCATATGAATAATTGGTTGAGTAATGCTGTTGGACTCGCTGACCCTACGCAGGCAGGTGAAGCAAATGATGTTGATTTCTTAGTTGAGAGAGCTAATGAATGTTGGAACCAACATGGCAAAAGACCGACATTTATTGCAGTAGACTGGTGGCAGGAAGGAGACGTAGTAGAAGCTGCAGAAAGAATAAATTTACAAGATTCACCAAACTAACCCCAAAACCTTCTAGTCCTAGCATATTCAATTTCTGCATTGTGAATTGTTTTCAATAAATTATCGATTTCATTTCTTGGAACCTTCCTCAATATGCGTTGCGCTGTCGCTTCACCGACACCTCTTGCCATCAGGCAAAGAATTCCTTCATATCCCCGATTTTGTATAATTTCTGCATTCTTAACCATCCTTACTTGATCAGCCTCATCCTCAGAATTAATCCAAGAATCGAGCATCTTTTCTATTCCTTCTCTTGAGCAAGCAAGCATTGTGCCTTTACACTTTAAACAGATATTCTTATCCTTCAAAT
>MDTE01118725.1_pt1 | contig 11505 bp, 10 predicted proteins | sample 811231 | NCBI WGS metagenome assembly MDTE01 (sample SAMN05326651, study PRJNA326480) | marine metagenome | isolation source: seawater | place: Indian Ocean: Red Sea | collected 2010
AAGACATACATTCCGGACTCTTCGGCAACATCGTCCGCAATCCCAACCAACTTCTCGTCGATGCCCTGGCCAGACTCATCGATACCGAGGGCCGTATCTCCGTACCGGACTTCTACGCAGGAGTGCAGCCACTCTCCGCCCGGGAAAAAGACCTCTACGCCGCTCTCGATGTCGATGAGGAAGCCTACTGTCGCGAGTTAGGCGTAGCCTCACTGGTGGGCGAGCTGGAGTACCCGCTTCTCGAAAGGCGCTGGACTCGCCCCACGCTCGACATCAACTTTCTTGGCGGCGGCAGCCCGCGCACCATCATCCCGGCCACGGCCAAAGCTGCTATTTCCTGCCGACTGGTGCCCGGTCAGGATCCCGAACACGTGCTTGCCGCCCTTGAAGGACATATCCGCTCCCGCCTGCCTGAGGACACGCGCAGCGAATTCAAAAACCAGCATCTCTCGCCAGCCTACTACTTGGATCTGGACCACCCGCTGGTCGAACCCGCACTCAAAGCCATACACACGGGGTTCGGGCTTGAGCCAGTACTCACCCGCGAGGGCGGTTCGATCCCTATCGTCGTCGATATCGCTGCCAGGACCGGAGCACCAGTCCTGCTCGTCGGCCTGGGACAGATCACCGACAATTGGCACGGCCCCAACGAGTGCTTTTCACTGCGCGATTTTCACCGCGGCATCCGTACTTCGGCCGCGCTCTGGCACCACCTGGGACAAGCGGTGCCGACGTAAAAGCTACGCGCAGGTAAACTGCGACACCCATCTAACAAGACAGCAATGTGCATTGCGAAGCTCAAACCTCTTTCTCTAATCCAAATTTGCCTTATTTTATCCCGTCCATATTCAGGAGCGGCTCATGCCCCTTAGCGATGCACAAATAGACCATTTCCGGACTCACGGCTACACCGCCGTCCCCAATTTCTTTAGCTCTCGCGAAGTACGAGCTCTGCAAGTCGAAGTCGAGCGTTTTAAACGCCAAGGCCTGGTCCGCAACGTCGCCACCGACGGAGACGGCAGTACCCACTCCACGACCAAAGCCAACCTGCAACTCATCCCCCTCAACGACAAAAGCGACCTGATACGCGCTCTGCCCTTTGAAGAAAAAACCACCGCTGCCGTTTCACAGCTCATCGGTGAGCCCTTCATTCTGCAGCTGGACCAGATGTTCCTCAAACCCGCCGGCCACGGCATCGGCACCGACTGGCACCAGGACAACGCCTACTTCAAAATCGCCGACCCTTTAAAAGGCACTGCCATGTGGGTCGCAATACACGATGCCACCATCCAGAACGGCACTATCCACGTCGTACACGACTCTTTCAAAGAGGAGTATCCGCACGACCGCGATCCAAACTCCGATCACCATATACACTGCCAGGTGCCCGAAGAAAGAGCCGTACCCATCGAGCTAGAAGCCGGTGGGGTCGTCTTCTTCTGCTATGGCACCGCCCACGCCACCAAGGCCAACACCACTCATCGCGAACGCGCTGGTATCGCCTTCCACTTCCTGCACACCGACTGCGTCGAACGCGCCAACCTCATCGATAAAAATCGCGGCCAGCCCTTGCTGGTCGGACCAGAGGCATCCGGCGGACACGCAGAGTACGGCGTGCAGGTCGCCGGTACCTGGGAACAGGAGATTGAGCGCGTCCTTCAAGAGGTGACTAATTAATGCCACAGATCAAACCCGACGACCTGCGCCAGATCGGCTACCAACTTTTCGAAGCCGCCGGCTGTCCGCCCGCAAGTGCCCGCACCGTTATCGACCACCTGGTCGAGTCCTCGCTCTACGGACACGACTCGCACGGCAGCCTGCGCATCTACGAATACATCGGACAGATCCAGGACGGCATCTTCGACCCCGAGGGCCAGCCTTCGATCATCCGCGACAAACCCTGCGCGGTAGTCGTCGATGGCGGCGGGGCGATGGGTCAGATCGGCGGCACTTTCGCCACCCAGCTAGCCATTGACAAGGCCCGGGAACACGGGGTAGCCACCGCCACACTGCGCAACTGCGGCCACGTCGGCCGCGTCGGAGCGTATCCGCTGCAGGTCGCACGGCAGGGTCTTATCGGCCTGGCCTTCTGCAACGCCGGACACCTCGGGCGGCAGATTGCTCCACACGGCGGGCTCGACGGCAAACTCAGCACCAACCCCATCTCCTTTGCCGCCCCACGCCGCAACGCCGAGCCGATCCTCGTCGACATGACGACCTCGGTCTGCGCCGAAGGCAAAGTCCGCGTCGCCCACAACAAGGGCGAGCAACTGCCCGAAGGTCGGATCATCGATCACGACGGCAACCCTTCTACCGATCCGGAGGATTTCGTCGGCACTCCCCCCGGCGCGATCCTGCCCTTCGGCGGTCCTGTCGCCTACAAGGGCTATTGCCTGGGGATGGTCGTCGAGATCCTCGGCGGTGCACTCGGTGGTCAGGGTACCGCCAATGGCGAGACCGTCATGCAGAGCAATGGGCTCCACCTTACGGTTTACGATATCGGGCACTTCGTCGATGAAGACGATTTCCACGCCGAGCTCGAAAGCCTGATCAAACACGTCTACACCAGCCGCGTCGATCCGCGCATCGGTGAAATCCTCCTGCCCGGCGACCCCGAATACCGCACTGGTCGCCAGCGTCAAGAAGAAGGTATTCCAATTGACGACACGACTTGGAGCCGCATCAATGAGGCCGCGCGGAGTCTGAACGTCGATACGCAATCGTGGCCACGGGAATAGACGAAAAAAAGAGTACTGCTCGCCAAAGTCTCTGCTTCAGCGTTGAGCATCCATTTGCCTACGTCGCGCATCGACCAGCAGGTCGTCCCAAGGTCTATGCCCACTCCTCGCATCCGCGAAACGGCAGGTGTTCACCTTCTAGATAGCGCGGACGCTCCAGATACTCGTTGACCCCTCTTACCGCCTCACCCCGCAGCAAAAAGGCGCAGGGCCAGGGCTCAGTGGTGATCCGCGTCGTAGTCGGGATATAGCGGATCGTCAATCCACAGCGCCGCCGACCCGAAGTATTCGGGTTGGAGCCGTGGACTATATTGGGATGGTGCACCGAAACACCACCCGCTTTCAGGACCACATCTACCGCCCTGTCCTCATCCACCAGATCCGGATCCATCTGCGAACTCAGCACATTGGGCGTGTCGGTAGTCCGTTGCATTTCGTGCAATTCCATGTCGTGTGTCCCCGGCACCACCCTCATACACCCATTCTCCGGGATCGAATCATCCACCGCCAGCCACAGGGTCACCACCTCCATCGGCTCCAGCGGCCAGTACGAACCATCCTGGTGCCAGAGTACCGGGCGCCCTTCCTCCGGCGGCTTGGAGATATAGTGCGAGGCGAAAAGCGCAATATTGGGACCCACGTATTCCTCCGCAATGTCCAGTAACCGATCATCGCTTATCAACCGCACCCAGAACGGATCGTCCTTGACCAGCTGATGGTGCAGGTTCTCCGGCCGCAAATCCGGATTCCGGGCCGAGAGCCAATCCACATGCGCACTCGCTTCCGATACCAGATCCGCGTCCAGCACCGCGTCATAGACGGTATAGCCATCGCGGTCGAAGCGAGTTTGCTGCTCACTCTTGCCGACGTTCATTTAGACCTTCCTTAATTAGATATTATCATTTCCGCGTACACCCAAACCCGCACCACGCACCCATGCAATACCGCTCCCCAGAACAACCCATCTGCGAAGATTTCGTCTTCCACACCTCCGACGACCAGCGCCCCAACACCGGTCTGCGCGAAGGCCTTATCCACCACAGCGATGTTAACGAGACCATCCGCATGAATGCAAAGGCCATAATTTTCGGCCAGTAGACCCGTTTGCGCAACGGCGTGGCGATGACCGACGAAAGGCTACCCCACTTCCACGCCGAGTAGAATTCGCCGACAGCGCTCGCGTGCCCATCAACACCGGCGAGGGTTTCTTTGCCAAACCCGATCCCGCCGAAGAAACGAAACACCTCTGCAGCATACTGGCCCAACTCGACCTGTATCCGCTCGTCCACACCCAATTTTTACAGCAATACCGCGAGTTGTCAGGCAACGAGGATATCGTCCTCAAAGCGCTGATCGCTCCCGAAATCGAGCGACTGGCCGAATATTTGCCCGACCCGCTCCACAGCTATAGCTCCGACCCCTCCGGGGTCAACACCCGCTTTGCGATCTTCGAAAAGCTGCTCGCCCATGACCCCAACAACCCGGACCTCTTCGGGATACTAGCCGCGATCTTCAATCGACTGGACCAGAGCGAAAACTACGATCAGCTCTGCCAGCAGATCATCGACCTCGGCGAGTACGCCCGCCTCCCGCTCGAGGAAATCGTCGCCAACACCGATCTCTTCGCCGATGAACTGCGCGGGCCGATCCGCGACAAAAGCCATCGGCTCCTGGCAGAGATCTGAGTATCAAAAAAACAAACAGTAGCGTCAAATTTCTGAGGTACAAGCGACCTGAGTTGCTGTGCAGAAGCCGATACGACAAGGCGTTGCCCTTCACATATTAATCATAACATTTTTATAAACAAATCTTTATATGTGTGACGCGAAAATTCGGACCACTCTGCGGCACGGACCTTGCTATGATCTTAGATGCGGCGATCAAAACACGAGAGACTATAAAATGACCCGCATCACCTTGCAATTGCTACCGAATGCCGATTATATCAATTCAGCACTTCACAATCGGCACATACGGGTTTGGAAAGGAACACTGAATGCAAGACAAGATCATCAAAGGGCAATGGAAACCCCTCTGCCGGGTCCACAATTGCGATCAAGAGGCACGCACCGCCGGGCACTGCCCGCGCCACTATCAGCAGATCCGCCGTCACGGACGCCTCACCCCCGAGCGCGAGTACGGTCACCGCCAGGGCAAGTGCAAAGCCGAAGGCTGCGACCAGGCCGAAGTCGCCCGCGGATATTGCTTCCGCCATTACCAGCAAATCCGCCGCTATGGACGTCTCACCCCCGAGCGCGAGCGCATTTACGGTCGCACCAAGTGCCAGGTGGCCACATGCCAGGAACGGCACGCAGCACGCAGATACTGCAAAAAGCACTACATGCAGAAATTCTATTTACCACGCCGATCCGAGCTTTTAGAAGAGGCGGCGGTAGTCGCCTGAGGAAGGTGTCCCTCCCCATTCACTACGGGGCGATCTAAGCGTCTGCGTCTGGCGCCCTATCCGGCCCCTGCGGCCGCGAGTCGAATCCGTAAATTCGCCTCATCTCCGGAGTCGCCCGGGCCACGACCTCAGGCTCAACGAAGTGCACGAAATCAAACATCGGCTTCATGAAAGATCGGCAGCAAAAGCAAATCAGGCAGATCCGCGGCTCCTCGGTCTGATTGGCTCCGGTCGCATGCCAGGTCGCGCCATTGAACAAAAAAACCGATCCTTTCGGCGCATTCAACCGGATCTCGTCCGGATGACAAAGCGCCAGTGGATCTTCTGCGCGGGGCGGCTTCTTCAACCAACGGTGACTGCCCGGCACAAAGCGCGTACCGCCATTCTCCGGCGTAAAATCATCCAGCAACCACAACGTGTTGACGAAAATCGGAAAGCTGGGTAGCGGCTCGGGCATCGCGCCAAGAGCATTATCGACGTGGAAGGGGGCATCAGCAGCCCCAGGGTAGATCAGGTTCGAAGTCAATGTACTCAGCGTGTAGTCCTGACCCAGCAGATGCTCGAAATAAGGTACTACCCTGGGATGGGCTACCAGCTTCTCGAACTCCCGACCTTTGTTCATCAGCCAGCGCACGTGCTGGCCGTGATCATCGCTGTGCATTCGACCCGAGCCGTCTGCGCGTTCGGCTCCGGCCAAGTCGAGTAGCCTCGCGCGGTACACTTCGATTTCCGCCACAGACAGCACATCGGGAACGACCAGCCAGCCCTCGGTATCGAGTTGTTCTTGTTCTGCAGCGGAAATAGAATCGCTCATCAGCGCGTTTGAGTTAAAATCTGGAGTTTCGTATGTTGGGTTCGACCCCTTTCAATCTATAAACAATACGATACTCCACACAATGACCGAGAGACCCGGCCGCCATTTCCTGCATATCCCAGGGCCCACCCCGCTGCCCGAACGCGTTGCGCGGGCGATCTCCCGCGCGACGATCGACCATCGCGGGCCCGAATTCGCGCAACTCGCACTGAGCATCCTCGAACGCCTGCAGATCGTATTCGGCACTACGAGCCCCATCGCCATCTACCCGTCGTCAGCCACCGGCGCCTGGGAAGCCGCACTGGCCAACACCCTGTCTCCCGGCGACCGGGTGCTCTTCTGCCAGAACGGGCACTTTGCAGCGCTCTGGAACAAAGTGGCAACTCGGCTCGGGCTGGAAGTCGTAGTGCTTGAAGGCGAGTGGCGTCGACCGGTCGATCCGGCGGCGGTCACGGCCGAGCTCGAAGCCGATCCCTCGCTTAAAGCCGTGGCTTTGGTACACAACGAAACTTCGACCGGTGTGCTCAGCGATATCGGGGCGGTCCGTCGGGCAATCGATCAGGTGGGCCACTCCGCCCTGCTGATGGTCGATGTGGTCTCCTCACTCGGTGCAGTAGAATACCATCACGACGAATGGGGAGTCGATATCACCATCGCCGGATCGCAGAAAGGATTGATGCTGCCGCCGGGCCTGGGATTTAACGCCATCAGCCAGCGGGCATTGGCCGCAGCTGATCAGGCACAACTGCCCCGATCCTATTGGGATTGGATGCCCATTCTCGACGCTTCGCAGCACGGATTCTTTCCCTATACTCCAGCGACCAACCTGCTCTTCGGTCTCGACGAGGCGTTGAACATGCTTTTTGAAGAAGGAATGAACCAGGTATTTGCCCGCCACCAGCGACTCGCCGCTGCAACGCGCAGAGCGGCCGATACCTGGGGCCTCGAGGTCTTCTGCCGCGACGAGACCGCTCACTCGCCTACGCTCACTGCCCTAGTTACGCCGCAAGGTCACGATGCGGACTTTTTGCGCCAGCTGATCCTCGAGCGCTTCGACCTCTCGCTGGGAACCGGGCTGGGTCCGCTGCAGGGGCAGCTCTTCCGTATCGGCCACCTGGGCTCGATCAACGACCTGATGCTCTGCGGGGTGCTCTGCGGCATCGAAATGGGGCTTGAGCTGGCCGGAGTACCGCATCAAAACGGGGGGGTACAAGCTGCCCTCGGCATGCTCGCCCATGATTAGAGATCAACTCGCACCAGAGATCCTCTCCCAATTGCATGAGGAACTGGAGCAAGCACTCGAGGGCGAGGTCCGCTTCGAGCGTTTTTTCCGCGGCATGCACTCCACCGATGCCAGCGTTTATCAGATCATGCCACTGGGGGTAGTCGCACCTCGCTCGCGCAGCGATGTAATTCGCGTTGTGGAGCTCTGCCAACGATACGGTGCCTCGATCACCGCCCGCGGCGGCGGGACCTCACAGGCTGGACAGGCAATTGGCCCCGGCGTGGTCCTCGACTTCTCTAGGTATATGCATCGTTTACTCGAACTCGATGTCGAAGCGCGCACGGCGTGGGTCGAGCCCGGCCTCGTACTCGATGAACTCAACGCGCGTCTCGCGCCGCATAACCTGCAGCTACCACTTGATATTTCGACGGCCAATCGCGCGACGATAGGCGGCATGATCGCCAATAATTCCGCCGGCACCCGTTCGATCATCTACGGCAAAACCATCGATTACGTAGAGGAGCTCGAGGTCGTCCTCGCCGATGGCACGCTGGTGACCATGCAGCCGCTCGACGAAAAAGCACTGCGCGAAAAATCCGCCGCACGGGATCTAGAGGGCAATTGCTATAGGATCGTACGCGAACTCAGCGCAACGCATCAGGACGAGATCCACCGCCGCTACCCCAAAATTCTGCGCCGGGTCGGCGGCTATAATCTCGACGAATTTCTACCCGCAGATCGCCCATTCAACCTCTGTCGCATCATTGTGGGATCGGAAGGCACACTGGGGCTGACCGTAGCGGCCAAGCTCCGACTGGTACCTCTGCCCAAACACCGCCTGGTCTGCTGCGTGCAGTTTGACGACGTGCTCGAGGCGATGACGGCAACCCCGATCATCCTTCGGCACGAACCTTCTGCCGTCGAATTGGTCGACCGCTTCATCCTCGACTCCACGCGCGGCCGGATCGAGTTCGAGCCATTGCGCTCTTTTATTCATGGAGATCCAGGTGCGGTGCTGATCGTCGAATTCTTCGATGATTCACCGGAGCGAATCGACCGATTGGCTGCAGACCTCGATCAACGCGGACTCGGCCACTACCTCTACCGCGCCGAAGCGGCCGAAGACCAGGCGCGGATCTGGGAGCTGCGCAAGGCGGCACTGGGACTCACTATCTCGCAGATCGGCGATGCCAAATCGATTTCATTTGTTGAGGATACGGCTGTCGCCCCTGAAGATCTGCACGACTATATCAAGCGTTTTCAAGCCATTTTGGCCCGTTGCGAAATCCCATCCGGCTTTTACGCCCACGCCTCGGTCGGACTCCTGCACATCCGCCCGATCGTCGATATGAAAACCGCTGAAGGTGTCGAGAAGTTTGCCCGCATCGCCGACGAGGTCTCCGACCTGGTCCTCGAATACGGCGGTGCGCTCTCGGGCGAACACGGCGACGGGCTGGTACGAGCCCCTTTCCAACAGAAGATGTTCGGACCCGAACTCTACCGTGCTTTTTGCCAGTTGAAAGAGTGCTTCGACCCCGAAGGTCTTTTAAACCCGGGCAAAATCGTCCACGCTCCACCGCTGACAACCAACTTGCGCTACGGATCTGAGTACCAAACCACCGAGCCCGAGACGGCCTTCGATTTTTCCGACTTCGGCTCCATGACTCAGGCCACCGAGCAGTGCATCGGTGTCGGCTCCTGTCGCAAAACCCTGGCCGGCGCGATGTGTCCCTCCTATATGGCCACCCGCGATGAGAGCGCCTCGACCCGGGGCCGCGCCAGCGCCCTGCGCCAGGCCCTCTCCAACCGATTCGGGCCCGACGGTCTCGAAGACGACGAGCTTTTACCGATCCTCGATCTGTGCCTGGAGTGCAAAGCCTGCAAGCGCGAATGCCCCACCGGCGTCGACATGGCCAGACTCAAGAGCGAATTTCTACACCAGCGCCACAAACGCCTGGGCAAAGCGCTGGGCACACGGCTATTGGGCCACATGGATCGCGCGGCCGCATGGGGCCAGCGCTTATGGCCACTCTCCAACTGGATTGCCCACACCAGTGCGGCGCGCTTTTTCGCCAAACGCTCGCTGGGTATCGACCAGCGACGACAGCTACCGACCTTCGCGCGGCAGACCTTCATCGACAGCTGGAACCAGCCGAAGACCGGTGGCGACATCGCCCTCTTCGCCGATACATTCAGCAACTACTTCGAGCCCGAGCACCTGAGTGCCGCCACCCGCTTAGCAGCCCGCCTCGGTGCCGCAGTGGAACTGGCTCCGCGCGTCTGTTGCGGCCGACCGCTGATCTCCAAGGGTCTGCTCGACGAAGCCGCGCACAAAGCCGAGGCGACGACCCGCGCATTGCTGCCGCTGGCCGAGCGCGGCCTGCCGATCTTATTCTGCGAGCCAAGTTGTTATTCGGCCGTCTGCGACGACCACCCACTTCTCTTGCGCGGCATAGCGCAGACACAGGCGCGAAAGGTCGCCGCAGCCAGCCAGCTCTTTGACCAGTGGGCCGCCACCGCGCTGGCCCACGCGGATTTCGAGCTTCGATCTGGCCCGCAACAGGTCCTAGTCCACGGGCACTGCCACCAAAAAGCGCTGACCGGCACCGGCGCGACCGCTGCTCTGCTCTCAGCCATCCCCCAGTGCGAGGTCGTGGCCCTCGACAGCGGGTGCTGCGGCATGGCCGGTCTTTTCGGGTATGAACACTACGAACTCTCCCGCGCGATCGGCGAGCGCAAACTTCTACCCGCAGTGCGAGATGCCGGACCGAACACTGCAATCGTGGCCACTGGTTTTTCCTGCCGCCAGCAGATTGCGCATTTTACCGGGGCCGCAGCCCACTCGCCCGCGACGCTCCTCGACACCCTCTCCAGCTGACCAAGTACGTCAATATCCGCCCTATAGGAATATGAGATGGCACGTGAATTAACGGTCGCAGCCAGGCGCGGCATCGACTGGATTCTCGCCCAGCAGCAAGACGACGGCTCTTTTTGTGCAGCCAGCGATGGCAAGCAGGGCTACTACAAGGTACCCTATGCCCTCTCGCTGCACGGCAAAATGCGCGAGGCATTGGCGCTGACCAACTGGATCGAGTCCCACCACCTCCGGCCGGAGGGTGATTTCGGAGACCTTGCGCGACAGGCTCCCGAGCCCGGAGGCGATGCCTGGCCGGTCTACGCCAACGCCTGGTTGGTCCAGGGCCTGCACCGCCTCGGTCGCTGGGACCTCGCGCATCGGGGCATGGAATTCCTGCACCGCTATAGGACGCCAGCAGGCGGATTCCACGCCATCGATGACGACGGAGTGCCCTTCATAGAACCGGTCTGTACCTCGTGGGGCGGAGTGGCCGCACTCTGTACCGGCGATCTCGAGACGGCTCGGCAGGCTGGCGATCTCCTGGCGAATATGGCACTGGAACAACCCGATCCGAAGCGTTTTTATTTTCGCATGAACATTAGAGGCGAACTAATCACCAGCGCCGAACGAGGGGAAGATCTACATTATTTCGTCGACGCCGGACGCCGCGAGCAAATCTACTACAACCCGGGCATCGCCCTGATCTTTCTCGCCCACCTCTACCGAGCCACCCGTACGGCGAGACACCTGGAGGCCTGCACCGCGCTTCTGGCTTTCACCGAACGCTGTGCCGACGATGTTTACGCCTTCCCGCCCAGCGGCAAACTCGGTCTGGGCGCGGCCCTGCTCTACGAACTCACCGGCGATGGCACAGCCCGGCGCGCAGCCCTGGCGGTGGGACGCTACCTGAGCGCAACACAGACAGCAGAGGGTTTTTGGCAGCTACCCAACGCCGGACCCTACGCCGAACTCGCTGAACGCGACTCCTTTGAAGTCCACCTCGATATCACGGCCGAATTCAGCACTTTTCTCAGCGAAATCGCCGCTCGCGTGTCCTAAACCGTTTTCAACGCTTGTTCAACCGTCCCAGCGCGACCGGCGGCCCTCGAGATTGGAACGCACATCAATGAGCACCGTGCGTCCGTCGGCATTGAGGCGCTGCGCCTCTTTCAATGCCGGAGCCAGTTCGCCGACCCTTGCGACCGGAATTCCGACCGCCCCCATACTCTCAGCGATCTGCGCGTAATCGCCCTGCATCTGCGAAACGCCGTAGCGCTCGCGGGCGGTGGGAAAGCCACCCGGGTAGGTAGCCATACCACTGTTGTTGAGCACCACGGTGGTGATCGGCACCCCGGCCCGGGCCGAGGTCTCGATATCGATCCCCGACATACCAAAGGCGCCATCGCCCATCAGATTGAGGCAAAACTTATCCGGTTGCGCCAATTTGGCCCCGATCAAAAGCGGTAT
>MDTE01189580.1_pt1 | contig 11505 bp, 14 predicted proteins | sample 811231 | NCBI WGS metagenome assembly MDTE01 (sample SAMN05326651, study PRJNA326480) | marine metagenome | isolation source: seawater | place: Indian Ocean: Red Sea | collected 2010
CCTCCCGATCCCAGAACTGCAACTCTCATATTCTCCCCGAACCATTAACCACCACAATGCCTCTCTGATTGAGTCTTCCCCCGACCAAGATTGATAAGAGTCCATTCTGGCATGGGTCCGATAACGATGCAGCCTAGCGGACGAGGTTACGATCACGGGGTCTCAACATTTTCCCCTGATGGAAGGCTTTACCAGGTCGAGTATGCCAGAGAATCTGTAAAGAGAGGGACTACAACAGTAGGACTTGTCTACAAGGACGGAGTTGTGCTAATAGTAGACAAAAGGGTCCAGAGTAAGTTGGTGATTACCGATTCCATAGAGAAGATGTATCAGATAGACAACCACATAGGAATTACAACATCGGGACTTGTTGCAGACGCTAGGCAACTCGTTGACCGTGCTAGGGTACAGTGCCAAGTCAATCGAATGACATACGGGGATCAGATCCCCGTCTCGACCTTGGTGAAGAAGATGTGCGACTACAAGCAGTCTTTCACCCAGTATGGTGGGGCGAGGCCATTCGGTACCGCGCTCCTAATCGCTGGATTCGATGACGAGGGCATTCACCTATTCGAGACTGACCCCTCTGGGGCATACCAGTCGTACAATGCAGGCGCAATCGGGAGAGGGAGGTCTACTGCAATAGATCACTTCGAGGAAAAGTGGAAGCCAGGAATGACTCAAAATGCAGCAATTAAACTGGGCTTGGAGGCGTTGAGGGAGTCATTGGAGGACGATCTCAATCCTGATACGGTGGAAATCGCCAGCGTCGATAAGGACGGATACAGCAAGATGGATCATGCATCCACATTGAAGCACCTAGACAAGATGTCCTGAAACCCCACCATCTAAGCCACACCCCCCCTTGCGCAAGCATGGTTAGCCTAGACGATGCCGTTCTGGCTCGCCTTGAGAAGGGCGGAAAAAGATATGAGATCCTAGTAGACCCAGAATTGGTCGACCAGTGGAAAATAGACCCAGAGTCCGTTACAATAGACGATCTTCTTGCGACCGAAGAGGTATGGTCAGACGCTAGAGCTGGAGAGAGGCCTACAAGCGAGGCGTTGGAGAATATCTTCGGGACTACGGAGATTAACGAGTGCGCGTCTAGGATACTCAGAGATGGGAGCATCCAGCTTACCACCATGCAAAGAAGGAAGATGGTGGACGATAAGAAGCGCCAAATCGTAAATGAGATTTCCTCTACTGCAACCGATCCAAAGACCAAGCTCCCACACCCGAGAACCAGGATTGAGAACGCCCTAGACGAGATTAGGTTCCCTGTAGACCCTTTCAAATCTACCGAAAGTCAGGTTGAGGACGCCGTCTCTGCACTTAGACCGGTAATCCCTCTCCAATTTATCACGGTAAGAATGGCTTTCAAGGTACAAGGTAAGGACTATGGCGGAGTCAGCCAGATGCTTCGTCATTCAATACAGAAAGAAGAGTGGCTAAGCGATGGGTCTTGGGTTTGCGTAGTTTCAGTACCGGGGGGAATGAAGAATGACCTAATTGGCAAGGTAGCATCAAGATCACCAGACGTAGAAGTTAGGGAATTGGACTGATTTACTTTAACATGGACCACATCAACGGTTATGAACGCCAGTCCGGTCGCGCGGCTCGATAGAATGAGCGAAAGTAATGGTGCGATAGGGCCGCGTGGCGGTGGACGAGGGCAAACTCTCGTCGTACCCGGGGAAGATCTGGGTGAATCAGAGGGACTTGATCCAGGGCATGGCGTAATAGTCGTCGATGGAAGGATTAAGGCAGTAAAGCAAGGAAGAATTAGGAGTTCTGGCGGGTCCGTTTCGGTGGAACCAGTACATACACGGTACATTCCCCGACCCGGGGATCTGGTTATTGGCTACATCGAGGGATGCACAAACAACCTATGGTTCGTCGAGTTGGGCGCGCCATTCAATGCGATCTTGCCCATGAGTCTTGGTCCCGGCAAAATCGAATTCGGCGGAACAAGGTCGGTAATGGACATCGGAGACGCTATCATTTGCAGAATACAGGAAGTAGAAGAAACACACTCAAGTGTTGCAACTATGAAGGGCATGGGTCTAAGGAAGATTCGTTCCGGGGTAATTGAGGAGATTGATCCCCATTTACTCGGACGACTAATCGGAAAGGGCGGAGAATCACTCAGAAGACTGAAAGAGGAAACAGAATGCAGAATTGTTGTGGCCGACAACGGCCGGATGTGGATCGATGGTGATTTGGAAGGGATTCTGGGTGTCAGGAACCTCCTGAGTCAACTGTCTGCTAGGCACTCAGGGGGTGAAAATTGATGGGCGGATACGGAGACGTTCAGATGATAGACAAGAATGGCGTTAGGGCCGATGGAAGGAAGGCAGGGGACGTCAGGCCAATCACAATAGAAACAGGAGTTGTTCCTGTCGCCGACGGGTCGTGTAGGATGACTTGGGGGACAAATGAGGCAATTGTTGCGGTTTATGGTCCAATGGAGGCTCACCCAAGAAAGATTCAGAGGCAAGATAGGGCTGTCCTGGACGTTGCATACAACATGGCGCCATTTTCTACTACGGATAGAATGAGGCCTGGCTTCAACCGAAGAAGTAGAGAGGTCAGCAAGGTCACCAAAGACGCTCTTGAAAGCGTTGTACTCCTCGAGTTGTACCCCCGCTCTAAGATTAGAATAAGCATCGAGATAGTTTCTGCAGAGGCTGGAACGAGATGCGTCGGCCTAACTGCTGCTTCAGTAGCACTTGCCGACGCAGGAATCCCGATGACAGACATGGTCGTCAGCGTAGCAAGCGGGAAGATAAACGATGTAGTTGTATGCGACCTCAACAAGGAAGAGGACAACTACGGTGAGGCTGATCTCCCGATGGGAATCCTTCCTAACTCCGGCGAGTTGGTCTTTTTGCAGATGGACGGTGACCTGTCCCAAGAAGAGTTCAAGGAAGCATGGGAGTACAATATGGACGCGGCTCAGGCGATTCACAAAATTATGGTTGAAGCCCTAAAGGGGGGCGATTCTCAATGACAATCCCAATTGTCCCCAATCTTCTAAGGGCCCACCTTTCAGATCTTGCAGGAAACGACTCAAGAATAGACGGAAGAGCTAGATGGGAGGGAAGAGAGCTTGAGGTGGAACACTCCGTTCTTCCCAGAGCAGAGGGTTCAGCTAGAGTCAGAATGGGTGACACGATAGTTTTTGCAGGTGTAAAGTTTCAGATTATGCAACCTTATCCAGACCGTCCAAATCAAGGAGGACTGATGTGCTCGGCAGAGGTCAGACCAGTAGCTGGAAGGCACTGGGAATCCGGACCCCCTAGCCCAGAGTCAATAGAGCTCGGCCGAGTTGTCGATAGAGGGATCAGGGAGTCTGGTTGCATTGACGTAGACTCGTTGTGCATTATCCCAGGTGAGAAAGCATGGCAGGTTATCCTTGATCTGTTCGCAATATCGGACGATGGCAACCTATTCGATGCATTTGCTCTAGCCGGAATAATTGCACTACGAAATGCAGTAGTTCCCGCGGAGAGATTTGAAGTGGGAGAGGACTATCCACTACAACTTTCCAAGACCCCTATAATGTGCTCATACCACAAAGTAGGAGGTAGATTCGTGTATGATGCTACCTTCAGGGAAGAGTTGGGTGGCGATGAGAGAATCCACATCACCCTAGGGGACGACGACAACGTTCACTCTCTTCAGAAGGGTCTAAAGGGAATTTTCACAACGGAAGAATTCGCCGAAATAATGGATAACGCTCGCGAAAGGACCAAGGAATTGAGGAAATTAGTAGATTCATTGTAGGTGTAATTATGGCAAAAAGAACCCAGAAAGCCGGAGCAACCGCTCGCTTTGGTCCAAGGTACGGAGTTAGCGTTAGAAGAAGGGCAGGCTCGGCAATGGCCAAGAAGTCTAGGAAATACACCTGCCCAAGCTGTCATTATGCCAAAGTCAGAAGAAAGGCTGCTGGGATATGGGAATGCAGGAAGTGCAACCACACATTCTCCGGGGGGGTTTGGGAACCATACACTAGGGCCAGCGATGCCAATAAGAGGATAGTCAGAAGATCTATGGAAGGAGCAACTGCCACAGATATGACTGTAATAGCCCAGCAGGCGGCACTTGACTACGAAAGGAAACTTTCTGAGAGAGATTCGGATGAAGGTTCAGAAGAGGAATGAGTCGGTGGAACTCTTACTTTCGTTAGAGCATAGCCAATCCGATGCTCTTTCCTCGTCCCTCGTAACAGAGGCCGCATTCAAATGCTCAGGTGAGGAGCTGTCCATTTCCATTTCATCTGATTCATTCAGCGACTTGAGAGCAAGATGGAACTCTGTTATGAGAGCATTAATTGCCTCTGAGCAATCACTAGATTCCACTAACGGGGGTGCTTAGCATTAGCGAGAAGGTTTCAGCAGAAGAGATTCAGTCTCTAGCAAGGGACCTGCAACTATTGAGGAATCAGATACAGACTGTCTCTTCCCAGGCGTCTGAATATTCCATAACAATAGAAGCACTAGTCAACCAGGATCCTAGTAGGCCAGTTTTCAGGTCCCTTGGAAACCTGCTACTAGAGGTAGAAGACAGGGGTTTGCTTGAGTCCGAGTTGAAAGAGGCGAAAGAATCACTCGATGAGCACCTAGGAAGACTAATCGAAAGAGAAGAGAATCTTAGAGAACAGTACGAGAAAAAGGCGAGTCAGTTTGAGATTGGGTGATCCGATAGTGGAAGACATTCACAGAGCCCCCGAGAACCTATCTCTAGACTGCATTCTTTTCAGGAGTCTACTTTCAGAGGGTAAGACCGAACAAGCCCTAGAAGTCAGCAAGTCCATACTAGACCAGTCTCGAATACTTAGTGACAGACAATATGAAACCGAGGCCTGGATTAGGATGGAAAGGGCCCTTCTCGGGGCCTGCAAACCCGAGGATGTAGGTCCCGAGCTGCGTTGGTGCGTCGATATGCTAGCATCAGTATCCCCTGGATCAGCATTTCATGGGATTTCCCTACTGAACCTAGCAGCCTGGCACTTGAACAACGGAGAGGAAATGATGGCTCTGGTTACTCTTTCTGACATTTCATCTAAGGCAGGACATCCGAACGACGTCGTCGGTCTTTCTAGGCTGGAGTCAGGAAGGATACTGAGGGCCATTGGAGACAATGAGCCCGCGATGCGTCACCTTTGGACGGCAATGAGGCGACTATCTTCTGACAAAATGAGCGCAGAAGCAATGGTTTGTGGTATGGAGTGGCTTGACATAGCACTTGATGAAGTCGACAAATCGGCAGCTCTAATGGATGACAAGATTGCAAATGCCAAGCCAAGGGAAAAACCGGGAATGACCACTTCTCCATCCAATCCAAAGGACATCAGGGAAGTAGTGGAGGGAATTCTCTCTTCCTCTTTGAGTGATCTATCTGGGGAAACTAGGGATGATTTGGGTCTTGTCCTTGATGCCAGCGAGATTATTGGGGAGAAATCTTGGAGGGAATCAATGGAATCCAGAATCAAGGAGATTCAGGACTCCAGACTACTAGATGTACTCCAATCGTGATCTCTAATCCTAAGTATCTCTCTTTCCCCCCAAGAAGTATTCTCGGGTGGATTCAGACACCATCCAACCTCATCAATTGAATCGTCCTTAGAACCCCATGGTTCGGGGGATGGCTCATCTATGACATGAACTAGAACAACGCAACCCCCATCGATTAAATTTTGATCGAACGCCTTAGCAATTCCAAGTTTTCCTGTTTCCTCGTATAGCTCTCTTAACGCAGCTTCATCTGGGCTCTCCCCATCGCCGATTATGCCACCTGGTAGTTCCCAACCTCTCTGAGAATTCCTTACCATCAACCAACATCCCCGATCTTCATTACTGGGAATTGCCCAAACAACAACAAATTCTGGGTTAGACATCTAATTCACCCAGCAATTCGTCCACTAATTCGGCTGCCCCTTCTTCTCCTTCGGCAGCCATCCTTCTAGCAAGAAAAAACGCTTCTGAAAACCTTCCTGATTTCCTTAGTTGTAAGACCTCGGAAAAGGGATTATTGTTGTGTTCTGTATCAGCTTTCGGCATAATGTATGTTTCCTCCACGGCTGAGATTCTTCCTAGTCGTTCGAGGAAATCGGTCCTATCGGAAATAGGGGGAGCTTTCCAAGGCACCCCTGCTTTTCCGACAAATTGTCCTGACATCCTTTCTCTGAAATTATCTCTCGCAGAGCAATCCGGAAAAACAGTCTGTGCTTGGTCATAGCAGAGCCATGCGTCATCGTATTCCCCTCTCCTCTCGTACATCCTCCCCAACTCCTGCCAGGCTTCATGGTTAATGGGCCTGTGAGCTAGCAAGTATCTAGACAACTCAAGAAACATCTCCTCATGCCCACCCCTCCTTACTCTCTCGAGCCTTCTAGAGAAGAGTATGTTAGCCCTCTGGTCTGAAACGTCTAGACCCTTTAGGCGACTTGAGAACTCTAACAATTTTGAGCCATCTTCGCAGATACCCAACCACCAAGCTTCCGCATCCAGGGGGTCGGCATTTATTGCAGCATGAAGCAATTTTTGGTATGAATCAATTATTCTGAGGCCACTCAACTGGGACATCAATGATGGATCCCTCCCCAATACTGTGAAGAGATCTTCTAGGACAACCCTGGCACCTTCGGAATCACCCAGCTTCACCTTTATCTCCATCAGAATTTTCCAATTTTCCTCATTAGTGAAGTCATAAAGTACACTCAATCTGGCGTTCTGCTCTGCCCACGACAGATTCGCAGGATCGTTTTCAGAGATCTGTAGGAATTTCTGAGCCTGACTCCTGTGTCTGTTTCCCAGACTTCTCCTTGGGTGCTGCAGAGTCTCGGAAAGTCCCTCTTCTTCGGCCATATGGATTACTCACAGAACTGACTCGAATGGAGACCTGTCAATACCAGGATCAATGGTGGCATCAATTCCTATCTTACTGGTTGTCCCATCACCTGATCTGCTAGGATCAAGGCTTGACCCCTTTTGGTTGGATAGGATTATTGTATCTTTGTCCGGTTGCCACCGAGTCATGAGGGCCCACTCCACCCTAGACGAATCCGAAACGTCAATATCACTATCTACAACAATAACTTGCTTCATCGATTTGTGACCCTCTAGAGCAGCCTGAATGGCCTTCTTACCATCGCCCTGGTTTTTCGGATTAATCTGAACCACAGATGAAAGCCAGCCACTACCGCCCTCAGTTAGGTAAACGTCAGTACAATCCACTACCTTAGAGACTGCAGTTTTGATGGTAGGTGCTCTCGGCATCCCCATCAATGTCATGTGCTCCACTCCAGCGGGAATCAGAGCATGGAAAATCGGGGAGTCCCGGTGGTATATTGAATCGTACTCTATTACTGGCTCATGCCTAACGTCATCCACAGTGCCCGTGATGTCCACGTAGGGCCCCTCTTCATCCGTATAATTTGTGATTCTCGCCTCCATTACGTATTCAGCATCTGCTGGCGCAATCACTCCGTTGGGCAACTCTACTACATTGAATTGGGATCCATACAGCCTTTCGTGTAGAGCAGCTGCTACCCTTAACTCATCTAGTGGCTCAATGAAGGACATTGCTCCTGCTAGCAGTACAACTGGATCGGGGCCATTTACTACCGCTATGCTTACTTCTTCACCAGACTCGTGAGCCCCTTCAACCATTGTTCTAAGATGACGAGGGACAATTCTGACGCTTGTCGAATTCTCACTCTTGATTAACTGCCTGTGGAATGATGTGTTTCTCAGGCCGCCGCTCTCGGCAATAATGATCGATGCGGACTGGTATCTGCCGCCATCCTCGCGATAGTGCCATGGAATTGGGAGTGATTTGATGTTTACCTCTGCCATCTTGTTTTGCATCGCTGGGGAATCATCACTATCGACAATCGAAGGCTCAGACGGATTCTCCATGGCCCAAGCGAGGATGTCTATCAATTCACCAGGCTCAACTCCGAATGCGTCACAGAGTCGACTTCTCGTCAGGATGTTGATTGCTACTCTGTGGCCAGGGCTCTCCTTTACTTCATTGAATAGCATCGGCTCGTTCCCGCTAGAAACTGACAAATCCCTCATTTCGAAATTTGTACTGACGGGCTCGTCGATTATCCGGCTGCCTTCAATGAGATCCCTGAATCCCATGCCCCGTTCCGGCTATCTAATCCGCTTCAATGTTGGCTCGCAATACGGTTCATTGACCCGAACTATTCGGGCTAACCCCCCCGTCAGTCTCATAAACGGGCGGCAGGTCGCGGAGCCGTCATTTTGAGGTGTATGCTTGGGTCGAGGCCTTTTCTCCGGTTCGAAGATGAAGTCAGATCGTAAGAAATACCGATGGAAGGAAAGGCAATTCAGGAACAGACAGGCTAAGAGAAAGCAGGGTGGCGTTCTGAAGCATGATCCCCTGAGAGGTAGCCCACAGGCAAAAGGAATCGTCATCGAGAAAGTCGGTTTCGAGGCCAAACAACCCAACTCGGCAATCAGAAAAGCTGTGAAGATTAGTCTAATCAGGACCGGTAATAGGCTAACTGCCTTCGCCCCTGGGGACGGGGCTATTTCGTTCATAGACGAACACGATGAGGTAATGGTCGAAGGAATCGGTGGCAGCAAGGGCAGATCATACGGGGACCTCCCGGGAGTGAGGTACAAGGTGATCAAGGTCAATGGAGTTTCGCTTGACGAAATGGTTCGAGGAAGAAAGGAGAAGCCTGTCAGATAGGGTGAGAATATGGAAGATTCGAACGATAACACGCCAGTAGAATCCAAAGATTCGGAGGAAGCACCAATTGCTGGAATTGGCACTATGGTTTTCGAGAAGTGGGACGCTAGCGAAGTTGTTTGTAGCGACCCCGGGATATCGAGATACGTGAACCTGAAGATGATAGGTGCCCCTCACACGGGAGGCAGGCACGCAAACGCATGGTTCGGTAAGCAAGATTTATCGGTTACGGAGAGATTCATCAACAACCTGATGCGATCCGGAAAGTATAGTGGTAAGAAGCAGTATTGCGCCAAGTCTCTGGAAGAGGCATTTGATAGGATAAACGCGAAGAGCGGAGAAAACCCACTTCAGAAGTTCATAGACGCAATAACTGAAGCTGCCCCATGCGAGGAGACAACCAGGGTAAGGATTGGTGCTGTTAGCCAGCCAAAGGCAGTTGACTCTTCACCTAGCAGGAGACTAGACATCGCGCTGAGAAATCTAGCAATAGGTTCCGCATCAGCTACGATGAAGAGTAAAAAGTCCTTGACAGAAGGAATAATCTCAGAAATTTCCAAGGCAGCGGAGGGCGACGTGAACTCATTTGCAGTTGGGAAGAGACATGAGGTGGAGAGGATTGCCGCCTCTGCCCGATGACCCAAATCAGCTATTCTTCAAGCGTTCCACCATTCCTTCTCAATCGTCTTTATGAACCGTTTTCAGGTCGGCAAAATATCAGGGTGAATAGATGGGTCGTAAGGAGGACAACATTAAGCGTGCCACCGAGGTAATGCATATCAGAGAAAGGATTCGAAATCTGGCAATAGCTGCACATATTGACCACGGAAAGACCACCCTCTCCGACAATCTAATCGCTGGCGCTGGCATGATGTCAGAGGAACTGGCTGGCAAATCTCGTGTATTGGACTTCGATGACCAGGAAAGTGCTAGAGGGATCACAATCAATGCGGCTAGCGCTTCAATGGTGCATAGTGTGAATGAAGATGACTACCTCATCAACCTGATTGATACTCCTGGTCACGTAGACTTCGGCGGAGACGTAACTCGTGCCATGCGCGCTGTCGATGGGTGCATAATACTCACGTGTGCCGTAGAAGGTGCAATGCCCCAGACAGAGACAGTTGTCAGGCAGGCTCTGAAGGAGAAGGTACGCCCAGTCTTGTTCATAAACAAGGTTGACCGCCTGATTAACGAGCTTCAAGTAACTCCTGAGGACATGATGGAAAGGTTCCAGGTCCAGATAAAGAAAGTTAACGACCTCATCAGGGCTTTCGCACCAGACGAGCACAAATCGGATTGGCAGGTCGACGTTTCAATGGGAACAGTCGCTTTCGGCTCTGCATACCACAATTGGGGTATTACGGTGCCATACATGCAGAAGTCAGGTGTTAATTTCACTCAGATCTTCGAGTACTGCAACAACGAGGAACAAAAGGAGCTTGCCAAGAAAGCCCCCGTCCATGAAGTTCTGCTTGATATGGCAGTTGAGAAGCTACCCTCGCCACTAGTTGCACAGGAATACAGGATCCCAAATATTTGGCAAGGTGAACTTGAATCTGAAGTAGGAAAGTCAATGGTTGGTTGTAATGCAGATGGCCCCCTATCCCTGATGATCACAAAGATTTGGATGGACCCTCATGCTGGTGAGGTTGCTGTTGGCAGGGTGTATTCCGGAACGATAAAGCAAGGTGAGAAAGTGTGGGCTATAGGCTCAGGAAAGTCTGAGAGGGTCCAGCAGGTAAGTATGATGGTTGGGGGTGACAGGATACAGGTACCAGGAGTTTCAGCAGGGAATATTGCTGCACTCACAGGGGTCAGGAGCGCTGCAGCAGGCGTAACGATCTCAATGGAGCAGGACGCAACTCCATTCGAGGCAATCAGGCATTACTCCGAGCCTGTAGTCACTGTGGCCATTGAACCAAAATCAATGAAAGACCTACCCAAATTCATAGGAGCATTGCGAGGCCTCGCCAAGGCGGACGCTTCACTTTCCGTTGACACAAACCACGAGACAGGAGAGGCACTTCTTTCTGGAATGGGTGAGCTCCATCTGGAGATCACAATTTACAGGCTCGAAGAAGAGCAAGGAATCAAGGTTAACCAGAGTAATCCGATTGTTGTTTACAGGGAGTCAATTTCAGCAGATAACAAGGGCAGAGCATTCGAAGGCAAGTCACCGAATAGGCACAACCGTTTCTATGTCGAGGTCGAGCAATTGCCTGAAGACGTTGTTTCTGCACTTAGAGAAGGAATTCTCGGGGACGGCACGGTTAGAACCAAGGATGCGAAAGAGACTGGCAACAAGTTCGCGGAGTTTGGAATGGACAAAGATCTGATGAGAAAGATTTACGCAATTAACGCAACATCCGTACTAGTGAATGATACAAAGGGTATCCAGAACCTCCACGAAACTAGGGAACTGATTATTGAAGCATTCAACGACGTTTGCAAGAAGGGTCCGATTGCAGACGAGCCTCTAACCGGGGTAATGGTACGCCTTGTGGATGCAAAGCTACACGAAGACGCAATCCACAGAGGTCCCGCACAAACCATACCCGCAGTCAGGAACGCGATCAAAGGCGCCCTGATTAGGGCCAACTCTGTAATCTTCGAGCCAATACAAAAAATTAGGATTGATGCTCCCACGGAGTGGGCCGGCGGAATAACTCGTCAACTGATTACCAGGAGGGGAGTCATTGAGGACATGCCCGTTGAGGGAGATGTTACTTGCGTGATAGGCAAAATGCCAGTAGCCGAATCATTCGGGTTCTC
>MDTE01161099.1_pt1 | contig 11504 bp, 10 predicted proteins | sample 811231 | NCBI WGS metagenome assembly MDTE01 (sample SAMN05326651, study PRJNA326480) | marine metagenome | isolation source: seawater | place: Indian Ocean: Red Sea | collected 2010
AATTTATTTCAAAAATTGAAAAAAATAAAAATATTATTGTAATCTCTTTAATTGTTCTCTTAATTATAATTGCAAGCTTTTATTTGATATGAAATTTAAAAAGCACCATGACAGTGTTTATATTTTTTTCCTGAATTACAAGGACATGGCTCATTTCTACCAATTTTGTTTTTTGTAAAATCATTAATTTTTTGATTTTGAGATTGTTTAATTTTTTCTTCTTCAGTGTTTTGAATTATACTTACATTAAGTAAAATTTTAATTATATCTGTTTTTAGTTTTATCAATAAATTCTCAAATAGTTTAAATGCTTCTTTTTTATACTCAACAAGAGGATCTCTTTGACCATAAGATCTAAGACCTATTACTTGTCGCAGTTGTTCAAGATATTGAATATGCATTTTCCAATTTTGATCAATTAATTGTAAAAAAAGTCTTTTCTCAATTTCTTTAGCTGATACTTCACCAATAGAATCTATTCTTTCTTGCCTTTTATTTTCAAATTTACTTATAATAATTTTTTCAAAATCTGTATCATTTTCAGATAATATATTTTTTAACTCGTTTTCTTCAAGGGATTTCCCAAAAATATTGGTTAATTGATTTTTAAGTTCATTAGAATTTGGATTTATAGATAAGTTTTTTTTATTTAACTTTAAGTTTTCTACAACCTCTTCTAAAAATGTATCAATATATTCATTACTATTTTCACTTTTAATTATTTCATTTCTCTGGCCAAAAATAACTTGTCTTTGATCATTTAAAACATTATCAAACTTTAAAAGTGTTTTTCTAATGTCGAAATTTCTTGCTTCAACTTTTTGTTGTGCTCTTTCAAGGGCTTTGTTTATCCAGGGATGATCAATACTTTCTCCATCTTTTAAGCCAAGCTTTTCTAATATATTATTCATTGAATCTGATCCAAAGATTCTCATTAAATCATCCTCAAGGCTTACATAAAAGATTGAATTTCCTTCATCACCTTGTCTGCCCGATCTTCCTCTTGCTTGATTATCTACTCTCCTGCTCTCCATTCTTTCTGTGCCGATCACGAACAATCCACCCAATTCCTTAATTTCTTTTTTGTTATTTTCGTTATAGCCACCAAGCTTTATGTCAACACCTCTTCCAGATATGCTTGTTGTAATAATAATTGAGTTTTTGCTTCCAGCATTTGCAATTATTTCAGCCTCTTTTTCATGATTTTTTGCATTTAAAACAATATGCTTAATTCCTTTATTATTTAATAAATCTGAGTAATGTTCAGATTTGTTTATACTAGCAGTGAATACAAGAAGAGGTTGACCTCTTTCATTGCACTCTTGAATCTTATTAATTATTGCTTTGTCTTTTTCTATAGTAGTTCTAAAAATTTGATCATTCCAATCTTTTCTTATCATATTTTTATTTGTTGGAATCGATAAGACTGGAAGTTTATAAATTTCATAAAACTCTTCAGCTTCTGTTAAAGCTGTACCTGTACACCCTGACAACTTTTTATAAAGTTTAAAAAAATTTTGATATGTAATAGAAGCTAAGGTTTGATTCTCAGGATTTACTCTAAGTTTTTCTTTTGCTTCCAAACTTTGATGAAGTCCATCACCAAATCTTCTTCCTTGTAACTGTCTACCTGTTTGTTCATCTATTATAACTATCTCTCCATCTTTAACAATATAATCTCTTCCACTTTGAAAAAGATGGTTTGCTCTTAAAGCTTGGTTAACATGGTGTACAAGATGTAAGTTTTCAGGATGGTAAAAATTATTATTTTTAAGAATACCTGCGCTAGAGAATATTTTTTCAACGTTGTCGATTCCCTTGTTTGTTAGCAAAATATTTTTATCTTTTTCATCTAACTCGAAGTCGTCACTTTTAAGATTTTTTATTAACTTATCTATAGCAACATATTGACTAGTTTTATCCTCCACTGCTCCAGAAATAACAAGAGGAGTTCTTGCTTCATCAATAAGACATGAGTCGATTTCATCGACTATTGCATAATAATGACCCCTTTGAACCATTTCATCTTTTGTAAATTTCATATTATCTCTTAAATAATCAAATCCTAATTCACTATTTGTGGCATAAGTAATATCTTTAAGATAATTTTGTTTTCTTTCTTCATCAGATTGACCTGTATTTATGTAACCACAAGTTAAACCCAAAAAATTATAAATTTTACCCATATTTTCACTATCTCTTTTTGCTAGATAGTCGTTAACAGTTACAATGTGGACACCTTTTTTTGAAAGTGCATTTAAGTATGCAGCTAATGCTATTGTTAAAGTTTTTCCTTCTCCAGTTTTCATTTCAGATATTTTATTTTCGTGAAGAGCAACTCCACCAATAATCTGAACATCAAAATGTCTTTCGCCCCTTACTCTTTTTGAAGCTTCTCTAACCAGAGCAAATGCAAATGGTAAAATATCATTAAGATTTTTACCACTATTTACATCGTTTATTAATTTTTTAGTTTCTTCAGGAAGATCAGAGTCTTTTAAATCAGCATATTTTTTTTCTAAATCATTTATTTTTAAAACTAATCTCTTTATTCTATCTAATTCTTTCTCATTTCCACTTTTTACTAACTTTGAAAATAGTTTTAAAGGATTAAACATTTTTTGATTTATTAATGTATTATTAAATATATAGTAACTTTTTAATAAATTTAAATACCATGGTTTTTGGCATAAACAACTTTTTTGATGACATTAATAGAAAGTCTAAAATAGGTGATTTTCAAGACCTTGATCATTTAGATGGACTATCAATATCCTCAATTAACTGTGATTTATATGAAGGTCAAAAAAGGGATGATGTCGTCTTATTTTATTTTAGAAACAAAGCAAATTATGCATCTGTTTATACTAAATCTAAAATAATATCTGAAAATATTAAGTGGAACAAAAAAATAAAATCTAAGAAAATTAGTGCCCTTCTTGTAAATACAAGAAATGCAAACGCTCTGACAGGTACTCAGGGATATAATTCTTTAAAAGATCTTTCAATAAATTTATCAAAAGAATTAAGCTTAAGACAAAAAATTGACGAGGAAACTCCGAATAAAATTAAACCAGACGAGATAATTTTTGCATGCACAGGAACGATTGGTGAAAAATTTCCTTTTGATAAAATAAATAACAATATTAAAAATTTAGTTGGTAAAATTAAATATACTCAGAATAAACTAATTTGGATTAAGGCTGCACAAGGTATTATGACCACTGATACAAAACCAAAATTAACAATGACCGAATGTAAGATAGGATCATCCACAGTAAAAATATACGGAATTGCTAAAGGGTCTGGAATGATATACCCAAATATGGCTACCACTTTAGGTTTTATTTTTACAGATGCAAATTTGAATTCAAGTATTTTAAAAAAAGTACTATCAAAAAATATTGAAACTACATTTAATGCTATAAGTTGTGACGGAGATACTAGTACAAACGATATGGTATCAATATTTTCTACAAATATGGCAAATAATACTGAGATAAATAATATTACCGACAGAAGACTAAATGGATTTATACATGGAGTGCATGAAGTTTTGCTTAATTTAGCAAAAAATGTTGTTAATGATGGCGAAGGTTCTTCGAAATTTGTAACAATAGAATGTTACAATGCAAAAAATGAAAGTGATGCAAAAAAAGTTTGTTTTTCAGTTGCAAATTCACCACTTGTAAAAACTGCAATTTCTGGTGAAGATCCAAATTGGGGAAGAATAGCCATGGCAATTGGAAAAAGTGAAGCTAAAGTTCAACAAAATAAAACTTCAATTTATATTGGTTCATATTTAATTTTAAAGAAAGGTTTTTTAGATAAGAATTACAAGGAAGCATTAGTCAGTGAGTATATGAAAAACAATTCTATTAATATTAAAATTGATTTAGGTTTGGGAAAAAAAAAATTTACTGTATACACAATGGATTTATCCAAAAAATATATCGAAATTAATACTGATTATAGATCTTGAATAATTTAAAAGTAAAATTAAATTAACATTAATGATTAAATACTCTCTTAAATGTGAAAAATGCAAACTAGAATTTGATAGTTGGTTTGCTTCATCGAAAGAATTTGAAAAACTAAAAAAATTAAAGCTACTAAACTGTGAAAGTTGCGGATCTTTGAAGATAAAAAAATCTTTAATGTCGCCATATCTATCAAAAACTAAAAAGATTAGTCAAAACGAAAATAAAAAATTTATAGAAATTAAAAAGAAATTAAAAGATTACCAAAGATTTATTAAGAAAAATTTTGATTTTGTTGGAGATAATTTTGCTTTTGAGGCAAGATCAATACATTTTAATAAAAAAAATAAAAAAAAAGGAATATATGGAAATGCCTCTTTAGAGGAAATCAAAGAATTGAAAGAAGAAGGCATAGAAACTGAAATGATTCCTTGGATTGAAAATAAAGAAAATTAATTTTTTAAAAATTTACAAATATAATTAACTGAAATATCTGATGATATTTTCCACTGGTCTGAAATTGGATTTAGTTTCATCCCATCTATTTTTAAAAGTTCAAGAGAGTTTTTTTTACAAGTTTTTGATAGCAAGTCTGGTTTAACAAACTTATTCCAGTCATGTGTTCCAATTGGAAGCCATCTTAAAATATATTCAGCTCCTATAATTGCGAAGATATAGGATTTTAAGGTTTGGTTTAATGTTGCTATAAACATTACTCCTGATTTTTTAAGTAAACTTGAGCTAGTTTTAATAAATAGATCTAAATTATCAACATGCTCTACAATTTCCATATTAAGAATTACATCAAATTTTTTTTTATAGTTAAAATTCTCAGGCGTAGAATTAAAATATTTAATATCCAATTTATTTTTTTTTTGGTGAAATTTAGCAACTTGTATATTTTTTTTTGATGCATCTATACCAATTACGTTTGCTCCAAGTTTGGCCATTGGCTCTGATAATAGACCGCCACCACAGCCTATATCTAGAATGTCTAAATTCCTGAGTGGTTTTTCACTTACTCTTAAATTAAAATGATTTACCACATGATCTTTTATGTATTTTATTCTTATAGGGTTAAACTTGTGTAATGGTTTAAATTTTCCCTGAGGATTCCACCATTCTTCAGCAATTCTTGAGAACTTTTCGACTTCTTCTTTATTTATAGTGTTTGTTTTCATTCTTTGTTGACTTTACAATTAAGATGTATTTTATCAACATATTTAACTTTTAACAAAAAAAAAGTGATCAATGAAAATTGTCGTATTAAAATTTGGTGGTTCTTCGGTTGGGTCTATTAAGCGAATAAGAAAAGTGGCTGACACAATTGTTCTTTATTTAAAAAAGAAATATAAAGTTATTGTCGTCTCTTCAGCTATGAGTGGAGATACTAATAAATTAATAAATAAAACAAAAAAAATTAGTAAAAATTTTTCTAATGAAGAATATGACGCACTTGTTTCAGCAGGTGAACAGATGTCATGCCCTCTAATCGCTGGAGAATTGATATCAAGAGGTTTTAAGTCAAAGTCTTGGATGTCTTGGCAAGTACCAATATTTACCGAGGGCAAGCATAAGTTTTCAAGAATAAGCTATATACACAAAAAAAATTTATTAGATTATATTAAAATTGGTGGAGTTCCTGTAATAGCAGGATTTCAAGGTATAAACTCAAAGAATAGGATAACAACTATTGGTAGAGGTGGCTCAGATGCATCAGCAATAATGTTTGCAAAATTTTTTAACGCAAAAAAATGCATTATTTTTACAGATGTTGACGGTGTATATACAACAGATCCAAATAAATTAAAAAAAGCTAAAAAAATTAAAGCTATTTCTTATGAGGAGATGCTAGAAATGGCTTCTTTAGGTGCAAAAGTTATGCAACCTCATTCTATACAGGATGCCAGACTTAACAGAATAGATATTGAGGTTAAATCATCTTTTAATAGAAAAGAAGGAACTTTAATTACAAAAAGAAAAAACATTATTAATAGTAAAATAATTACTGGTATTTCATGTACACAAAATGATGCAAAGGTTACTTTGGTAGGAGTAAAAGACAAGCCAGGTATCGCTGCTTCTATATTTAAACCGCTATCTGAAAATTCAATAAATGTTGATATGGTTGTACAAAATATATCAGCAAATGGTAAAGAAACAGATCTTACATTTACAATTAAATCTGAAGACTTGTTCAAAACAAGAAAAATAATTAGCATGAATAAAAAAATTAACTACAAAAAGGTTCTTTTTGATAAAAATGTTTCTAAAATATCAATAATTGGAGTTGGAATGATTACAACACCAGGAGTAACTTATAAAATGTTTCAAACTCTTGCAAAACAAAAAATAAATATACAAGTTATTTCAACATCTGAGATAAAGATTTCAGTTTTAATAAATAAAAAAAATGTAAATAAAGCAATTAAAGCTCTACATAGTCAATTTAAATTAGATAAATAAAAATGAGCATAAGACCTTTTAGAGATATAATTAGGAAAAATACCAAAGTAATAAAAGTTGGCAAAGTTAAAGTTGGAGGTGATAACCCAATTTCTGTCCAGTCAATGACAAATACATTAACCAAAGATGTTAAAAAAACTGTTGAGCAAATAAATAATATGTCAGAAGCTGGAGCTGATATTATTAGAGTCTCTTGCCCGGACGAGGAATCAACAAAATCATTGAAAGAAATAATTAAGAATGTAGACGTACCAATTGTTGCAGATATACATTTTCATTATAAAAGAGCTATCGAAGCTGCTGAAAATGGTGCAGCATGTCTTCGAATTAATCCTGGTAATATTGGGGATGAAAATAAAATAAACGAAATAATAAAAGCTGCAAAAAATAATGAATGTTCAATTAGAGTTGGAGTAAATGCTGGCTCTTTAGAAAAAGATATATTGGAAAAATTTAAAGAACCATGTCCGGAAGCTTTAGTAGAAAGTGCCTTAAGAAATATTAAAATTTTAGAAGATAAAGATTTTTATAATTTTAAATTAAGTGTTAAGTCCTCAGATGTCTTTCTTTCAATTGGAGCATATAGAATACTATCAAATAAAACCAATTATCCTTTACATCTTGGGATTACAGAGGCTGGAAGTTATTTGCCTGGTAGTATTAAATCTTCGATTGGTTTTGGAACACTATTGTTAGAAGGTATTGGTGACACCATACGAGTTTCATTGTCCGCAGATCCTGTTGAAGAAGTTAAAGTTGGAAATGAAATTTTAAAGTCCTTAAATTTAAGAAATAGAGGTGTAAAAATAATTTCGTGCCCATCTTGCGCTAGGCAAGCATTTCAAGTTATTGATACTGTTAAAATACTCGAAAAAAAACTATCTCATATTAAACAGCCAATTACTTTGTCAATTATAGGATGTGTTGTTAATGGCCCAGGTGAGGCAGCTCTTACAGATATTGGTATTACTGGTGGCGGTAAAGGAAATAACATGCTTTATATTAACGGAATAGAAAATAAAAAAATCAATTCAGACGAAATTATAGAAAAAGTTGTCAAATTAGTTGAGGAAAAGGCAAGAAGTCTTAATAACAGTTAAATTATGCTGCCAGCATCAAAAGTAAAAAACTTAATCGATAAACACGCTTTGTTAGAAAAAGAATTATCATCAGCTGACATTGACAAAAAAAAACTAGCAGATAAGTCGAAGGAATACTCAGATTTAAACGAGATAGTTGAGTCTGCAAAAAATTATTTAAGCTTTGATGAAAAAATTGGAAGTTTGGAAAATATTCTTAATGATCAAAATTCAGATGAAGACTTAAAAGAGATGGCGAAAATTGAAATTGAAGAATTAAAAAATAACTTTGAAAAAGATGAAAAGAAAATTAAGTTATTTTTATTGCCTAGAGATGAAGCTGATACAAAGAATGCAATAATTGAGATAAGAGCTGGAACAGGTGGACTTGAGGCAAGCTTATTTGCTTCAGATTTATTTAAAATGTATGAAAAAGTAAGTAGTAAAAAAAAATGGCTTCTTGAAATAATATCAATTTCAAAAAGTGATGCCGGTGGTTTAAAAGAAGTTATAGCATCAATTAAAGGAAAAAATATATATTCTTCACTTAAATATGAGAGTGGTGTTCACAGAGTTCAAAGAGTTCCAGATACTGAGACGCAAGGAAGAGTTCATACTTCGGCAGCAACGGTTGCAGTTTTGCCAGAGGCAGAAGAAGTTGATGTTAAAATAGAAGAAAAAGATCTTAGAATAGATGTTTTTAGAAGTAGTGGGCCTGGGGGTCAAAGTGTAAATACAACTGACTCTGCTGTTAGAATTACTCACTTGCCTTCAGGAATAGTTGTTAGTCAACAAGATGAAAAATCACAAATTAGAAATAGGGAAAAAGGATTGAAAATACTTAGATCTAGACTTTACGAATTTGAAAGACAAAAAATGGATCAAGCTAGGTCACAAGATAGAAAAAGTAAAATTGGATCTGGTGATAGATCTGAAAGAATAAGAACTTACAATTTTCCTCAAGGAAGAGTTACAGATCATAGAATTAATCTAACTCTTCATAAACTTGATGAATTTATGGAAGGCGAAATATTTGACGAAATGGTCGAAAACTTAAGCCTTCAAGCACAACAAGATGAATTAGAAAATTTGGAATAAATGAATTTAAGAAAAATAATTGAAAAAAACTCAAAAAGTTTGAAGTTATTAAATTTTCGATCTCCATATTTAGATACAGAATTATTACTTTCTAAAGCTATGAGTATTTCTAGAGAAGAGCTATTAATAAATTTAGATAAAAAATTGACTAATAAAAAACAGATCAATGAGTTCAATAAATTATTTAAAAAACGAAAAAAAAGAATGCCCATAGCTTATATTTTAGGTCAAAAGGAGTTTTGGAAATATAGGTTTTATGTAAATAATTCAGTTTTAGTTCCTAGACCAGAAACAGAAACAATTGTAGATAATGCTCTTAAATTAATTGAGCCAAACCAGTCTAAAAGAATTCTTGATATTGGAACTGGTTCAGGATGTATTATTATATCAATAATAAAAGAAAGGCCAAAGTGCAATGGAACTGCGATAGATATTTCATCTGAAGCTTTGAAAGTAGCATCAACTAATGCAAAAATACATCACCTGAGTAATAAAATTAAATTTATAAACATCAATGTTGACAAATTCAATTCAAATAAATATGATTTAATTGTTTCTAATCCTCCATATATAAAAAAATTAGATTTATTTAGGTTAGAAGATGACGTTAGGCTTTATGAGCCAAAAATGGCTTTAGATGGTGGATTTGATGGTTTTGCAGAAATTAATAAAGTTATAATGTCTAGTTCTATGTTGCTCAAACCAAATGGAAGTCTAATTATAGAAATAGATGAAAGACAAAAAAAATACGTAACTAAAAATCTCATAAAGAATGGTTTTTTTATTTATAAAATATGCGATGATCTATCAGGTAAAATTAGTACAATTATCAGTAAAAGAAAATTAAAATGAACACATTTAAGAATAATAATAGACGAAGCAGATTTAGGTCAAACGGAGATAGATCATTTAGAAAGAGAAATGGTAACGGCCACAAAAACAACGGCGATTTCAACAGTAATCCTGAATTTAAAAGAAGAAATCCAGGTAGAAACAACCAAAATGCTAGCAAATTAGTTGAAAAATATAACGACCTAGCTCGTGAAGCATTATCTAATGGTGACAAGATTTTATCTGAAAATTATTTACAGCACGCAGACCATTTTTCAAGAATAATTAAGTTCCAGGAAGACAGTAAAAATATAGATCAAAGTAATAAACTAAAACAACAAGTGGCTCCCCAAGAAAACGAAAACAAGCTAGATATTGAAAGTACAGAAAAAAAAACTGAACAACAATCCATTCTAGATTAATTAAATTTTGATATTAACTCAGATTTTAAAACATCAATTTTAATTCTTGATAGTTCAAATTTTTTTCTTTCTTCATCTTTTAGAACTTTTCCTGATGGAAGTTTAAGTTTTTGTGAATTAATTTTTTTTCCATTTTCAATAACCTCATAGTGTAAATGAGGACCAGTTGATAGTCCAGTAGAGCCAACGTAACCAATAATTTGGCCTTGTTTTACCCTAGCACCTTTTCTAATACCTTTTGCAAATTTTGACATGTGGGCATAAACAGTTTGATAAACTGAGTTATGTTTAATTTTTACACAATTACCTCCACCGCCACACCATTTTGCTCTGGTTACAATACCAGAACCAGAAGCCATTATTGGTGTTCCAGTTGGTGCTGCAAAATCAGTTCCAGTATGCATTTTTGTGTACCCTAATATAGGATGCTTTCTTTTACCAAAAGATGAAGAAAGTCTCGCTCCATTGATTGGAGTTTTCATTAATGTTTTTTTTACACTTTTACCATTTTCATCAAAATAATCTATTTTATCAGTTTCATGTTCATATCTATACAATTGTAAGTTTGTCCCTTGTAAATTTAAATTTGCATATATTATCTCACCTGTATCAACTATCTTATTATTTTTGTCTATATAATGCTCATAAATAATTTGAAAACTATCTTCTTTCCAAATATCTCTTTGAAAATCTACTTGGAAACCATAAAGTCTCGCAAACTCTAAAATTATATTTGGATTAATACCCAAATCTACAGCACTGTTATAAATACTACTTGTAATTACCGCTTCTCTATAAATTGTTTCTTTAGTAAAATTTTTTTGAATTAATTTTGATGTAAATAAATTTTTGTTAGATCTTAAAAAAATCATTTCATCTTTTTTGCTTGTTTCAATTGTAAATTCTACTAGCATTGGATTGTCCAATTTATCTATTTTAAAAAACAAATTTTGACCTGGTCTTAAAATTTTTATTTCCTTATATTTTTTGATTGTTTGAAAAAAAATTTGCTTTTCTTTTTTACTTAGATTAATTTTATTTATTATACTTTCGTAAGTATCACCTGCTTTTACAGCATATTTTTTCAATTCATATCTAGGTTTTAAATTTGATGTAATTTCTAAAAAAGTTTTCTTAAAGTAAATATTTTTAGAAATATCAATTAGCTCATTTTTCTGACTAATTTGGTACTTTTCGTAAATAGAAAAAGATGAAATTGTTAAAATGCATACAAAAATTATCCATAAAATAAATGAAAATTCTTTAATTTTAATTGTTAACTTTTGAGCAGCCATAAGTATATAAGGTTAAAAAATATCGATTTATATGGCTTTTTAACATACTTTTTAATGATCTAATAACTTGATTTATTAAATTTTTCCAATATAAGCGTCACACTCAACATATAAAAAATGTTATTTATTGGGCTTAATTGCTCAATTAGCTATTAAATTTGTTAAAATTTTAAGAAGAGAAGTGTGGACGGTTAAGGTTACCAAAATTTGTCGTACACACTTCAAATTTACATGAGTATTATTCTTAGTACTTATGTAGAAGCTAGTGTGCGCCGTTTTTAAACTTGAGAGTTTGATCATGGCTCAGAACGTACGCTGGCGGCACGCCTTATA
>MDTE01115635.1_pt1 | contig 11503 bp, 10 predicted proteins | sample 811231 | NCBI WGS metagenome assembly MDTE01 (sample SAMN05326651, study PRJNA326480) | marine metagenome | isolation source: seawater | place: Indian Ocean: Red Sea | collected 2010
AGATTTTGGAGAACCAGTTTCTGGGGCAACTGTTACAATACAAGGAAATCAGGTTTCAACAAACCAAGATGGTATTGCAATGTTTTCTGCAACATATAGAAATGTTACAGAACATACAGATTCTAGCACAGGAATTTTGCAGGTATATGTGATGCGAAATGGGCACAGTCAGATTCGAAGTTGGGATCCAACGTTACCAGTAAATCTCGATGTGATGATGTCCACAGTAACAGGTGGTTATCTTGCTGAGTGGTTAAGACTGGATGCCACATTTTCTCCATATTATCTAGATGAGAACCTCACCATTATTTCTGGTACCTCCTTAACAATCCTACCATATTCAAGTTTAACCGTAAAAGCAGACCGTGGGATTTCAGTTAATGGAATTTTAGAATCGACATCTGCTACTATCACTGGAACTGATTGGAATGGAATTACAATAGCCGAGGATGGCTTGGTTGAAATGAGAAATGGCCAATTAATGGGTGCCTCATTAACCTCCGGACCTTCTAACTCACAAGTAATAATAGATGGAATGATACTTTCTAATGCACCTCTTTTAGTCAGTGGTTCAGGTGTTTTGGAAGTAGCCAATTCACTTCTTCATCAGAGTGATAATTGTATTTATGGTAATGGCGGTCATGTAACTATTAGTCATTCAATAATTCAATCTTGTAATCAGGCCGGGGCCCTATTAACCCAATCTTCAGTTAGTTTGAGTAATGTAACATTTGGTGCCGGTAACGAGCAAGGATTGCATCTTCGTGGTGCGAGTGGTACTGTAACTGATATTATAGGCACTGAACATGATGGAGGTGGCCCTGCACTTCATATCGAGATGGTCGAATCTAACCTCGAAATTTTAGGCGCCGAACTTTCAGGCGGCGATAATTCACCAGCAATTTCTGTTGAGTGGTCTGACATGTTCATAATTTCTAATAGTGTAATTCATGGCTCGCCAGGGATTATTGTTGATCATAGTTCATTATCTATTAATTCGGTAGATTTTATCGGTGATGGAAATGGAGTGGCTATCGATATAATTGGGGCCCGCTCAGAAACATCTCATATACAGGATTGTGATTTTGATGATTATGAAAATTCAATTCATTTGGTGGGTGAGGAAGGAGACGATGAAATGCCCCATCCTATTTTTACAGGTAACCACCATCATGCATCAGTTGCATATGCTTCAGAAAGACTTGCATTTATTTCATATGGTGAGACAATTGAAGGAGCGATTGAATTATTTGGTAGCAAGGCAGTAACTGCAGAAATATGGGACCCAATTTCTTTTGACTCCTCACAAATTAATGTGTCAGGAGCTGCTTCTCTGGTTTTAGGCTCAGTATGGGATATCACAGTTCTTGGCGAGGGTTCTTCAGTTCTTACTCAGGCTATTGTTGAAGTAACAATCCCATCATTTGGAGATGTAATCTCAGAGCAAACGATTAATGCCGATACAACTCAAGGGAGTGCGAGTATTCCGTTCATTTACCATAGTTGGACAGAACTTGGCTCTTCTGCGGTATCCAGCGCAATTTGGAGAGCTAATGCACCTTCTTATATGGAGGGCGAGGGCTCTTTTGCCCCCACACAATTTTCCTCCAGAAACATTACTTCTCAACTAATAAAAAATCAAGCACCATTTGTGAATATCACTCTACCAGAACAGGGCATAGAAGTTCAAGAAGGTGAATCAACAGAATTCAATGCTGTAGGACAAGATCCAGATTCACTAATCAACGACCTGTCTTATGTGTGGTATTTGCGAGCACAAGGAGAAAATGCACCAGGAAATGAAATATTCACTGGAAGTAATGGCGTAGTCGATAACATAGGCCCCGTTGGAGTTTACATTGTTACGGTAAAAGTCACTGATTCTTGGGGTAGCAGTGCAGAGGACATGGTTACTATCAATGTGATTCTTAATGATGCAGACAATGATTACATTGAGACTTGTGTAATCAGCGGCCCAAATGCTTGGTATGACCTTGAAGAAAACCGTGCTTGTGGCCCAGATGTTTACGATGATGATGATGATAATGATATGATTCCAGACGATAGAGATATCTATCCAAATGATCCTTGCGCCCATTCAGATTTTGATATGGATGGATTACCCAATTCTCTAATTCCAGATTGTGAGACACAATTAATTGAAGATGATGATGATGATAATGATGGTGTTCTTGACAATGTAGATCCAAATCCACTTGACCCAGCAATTTCTGGGCTAGATGGTGATGATAGCAATTTAGGTTTTCTTTCTCCATCAATCATACTGCCTATTGTATTACTAGTTGTAGTGATTGTTTTCATTTTCCTTCGCGGGTCACGAAATGAATTTGGTGGCGAAGAATTCTCTTGAGGTGTTTTTCTGACTATTGATCAACCCACGGCTGTGGCATGGGGGGTTGTTTGTTTAGTAGGTGCAATTGTAATCTATGACGGTTATAGATTACTCCGTACCCGTGAGGAAATAACATCTCTTGGCCCCCTAAATTCTGGTGGTTATGCGTGGGAAACGGACTCAACTAGGGAGGTGATGAGAAATGGGACATCTTTAATCACTCTAGGAATTATGATGGCTTTACCTTGGCCATTTGTAGATAGTAGTTCTACTCCAGAGATTGCTGTTGTGATCTTTGATATCTTACTTCTATTACATTGTGTTTGGTTGATGTTGCCAAAGAGATATGCAATTAGCAGGACCCACTTATTTGCTGATGGATTTGAGATTAGTTTCGAATCTTTACAATGGAATGGTTGGAGCGGGGGTAACAGAATTGTCTTACAGCGTAAAGGATGGTGGATTTTTGCTCCTTTACCGGTGGGTGGTTCCTTGGTTGATTTAGAACAAGTGGCTGCTAGAATTGAGGCCCTGCAAACTGATGATTGGCATCTCTTTGCAACAGATTCTGAAGAATAATCACTCCATCTAGTAGTCTAAACCGTGACCTTTTCAAGGATGCGGCCCATCGCTACGCGATGGGCGCACGCGAGGCCGATAACAATTCCGAGGCACCTCGGATAGAAGAATTGGCGGCAATGATAGTTCATCATTCTCATCTTTACTATAATGAAGCAAAACCAGAGATTTCTGATGCTGAATTTGACGAATTGTGGGACGAATTAAAAAGATTAGATCCAGATCACCCACAATTAAATCGCGTAGGTTCAGATGTCTCTCCAGGTTCTGTTAAGGTGGATCATATGTTTCCCATGAGAAGTCTTGACAAGGCAATTAGTGATTCAGAGATTCAACATTTCGTGTCTGAGACAACAGCCCATGGGCGGCGATTTATTGCTCAACCAAAATTAGATGGTAGCGCATTGTCACTTGAATATCGTCGTGGCAAACTTGTCCGAGCTGCAACCAGGGGTAGTGGGGAACGTGGCGAGGACGTTACTGCAAATGCCCGCAGGATTTCTAATATCCCATTTGAGTTGCAATGGGGCGGGGATTGCCACATTCGAGGAGAAGTAATAATGCCTCTTGCAACCTTCAATGAATATTATGCAGAAATTGCCCCAAACCCCAGAAATTTAGCAGCAGGAGCTCTCAGGCAGAAGCATATTGAAAAGGGGAAAGCAAAAGCTGAACATCTTGAATTCTATGCATATGATGTGAGATTTGTTAGTTCTCAATACCGTCACCCAGATTCTCCAAAGCCAGATTTCATGGAATCAGATTCCGAAGCAACTGATTGGTTGGCTAATCAAGGTGTTTCAGTTGCTGGAAATACAGTTGTTGAAGGTGAAACTGATGATGAGACAAGTGCCGCTCTAATCGCTTTAACTAGGGAATATGTTCAGAATAGAGACAATTTTGATTGGGAAATAGATGGTATTGTTTTCAAACTTGATAATTTTGAGAAAAGGAAGTTGCTTGGGATGACAGCTCATCATCCCCGGTGGGCATTAGCCTGGAAATTCCCTCCCGACGAGGCTACAACAGTTTTGATGGATGTCAAATGGCAAACTGGTCGCACTGGTGTTGTAACCCCCGTGGCTTTAGTAGCACCTGTAGTAGTGTCTGGTGTTACAGTTGAGAAAACCACGTTACATAATGCTGGGGAAGTGGAGAGGCTAGGAATAAAGATCGGAGACAAAGTTCGTGTTGTTAGGCGTGGAGATGTAATTCCAAAGGTTACTGAGAGTTTGGGTCCCGCTAGTAATGCAGATTTGGTCGGAAGAAAACACGCCGACGGTGAAGTTTTCAAGGGAGTATTGCCAGAATTATCAGATATTCAAATTCGTAGTAATTGTCCCCGCTGCGAACAAGATCTGATAATAGAGGGGGCATTTCTCAAGTGTCCAAATCTATCATGTGGTGCTCGCCATATTCGTTCTCTAACTTATTGGTGCAGGGCGCTTGAGATGGACGGTATTGGAGTTAAGTTGGCCGAACAATTATCTGAATCAGGATTGGTAACATCAATTTCAGATTTATACAATCTCTCATTTGATAATTTACTTACTCTAGATAGAATGGCTGAAAAGTCAGCAAATAATGTATTGACTGAAATTGAATCGACTAAGGAAATGAACCTAACACTATTTCTTTCCGCTTTGGGTTTGCCAGGTATAGGGCCAGAATTAGCAGAATCAATTGCCCAAAAGGTAGGCTCCCTTGCTGAATTAATGAAATTAGTTTCATCTAGAAATGATGAAGTGGGTTTAGATGAAAATGGTAAGCCCAAGAAATACAACATTGCAATTTCGAGTTTGATTGAGATTGAAGGAGTAGGGGCAACAGTTGCTGAACAATTACTCAATGGTCTTGCAGAACGTGAAGAATTGGTTTTGAATTTGAATGAAGTGCTAACAATAACAAATGTCCAAATGAAAGAAGCGACAGGCGCCCTAATTGGAATCACATTCTGTTTGACAGGCACGCTGAGTAGGCCACGCAAAGAGATTGAATTACAAATTAAGGCAGCAGGTGGAAAAACTACAACCTCTGTATCTGGCAAACTTGATTATTTATTGGCGGGGGAAAACGCTGGTTCAAAACTTGAGAAAGCAAATAGATTAGATGTCCAAGTAATTAGCGAATCAGATTTACTAGAAATGATTGAAAACAAAGAAGAGGCAAATTCACCCATTAAAAAGAAGTCAGAAAATCGTCAAACATCATTGGGTGATTATTGAATTTACTTCACCCATACAACATTGCAGAAGGGCCACCATCTTCACCCATCTCTTCACTTGCAGAGAGTTGATGACTTAGCATCGCTTTGATTTGTTCCTCAATTCTTGCGGCCTCTTCCAGTAGTGGGTCGGGGTCAAGCTGAATGGCAGGGAACAACATATCGAGTTTTTCAATTATTCTTGCTGCAGCGCGAGCATCAGGAAATGCAGGGTTTGCTTCAGCTAAAATTGCGCACAAATCAATCCCTCTTCTTCTTCCTTCACCCATCATCACGCCAGTCATCCCACCTACAACACCATGCTTGAGTAGTGGTATTCCCATTTCTGTCAATCTTTTCCTATTAGAGTCAATAGCCCCAATTCCAAGAAGAGTTTCATCACTATCGTCATCATCAATCAATTCGTGAGGTGACTCAACTCCATGAGCGAACGCATCAATCAAAATTCCCATTCCAATTTTTGCATTTTTACTCCATTCAAACAAAGCTTCAGTTAAAGGCAAAGCCAACCTTCCATGTACTTGAATATCGGATAGAACAACAATTAATTTGTCACAACCATCAACATTGCATTTGGGCTCACCCGCATAGAACCTTATTGGCGGCATTGGTTCTCCATCTTGCACTAGACACACTGCTGGTAGCCTTGAATCACGAACACCACCAACAAATTGTAAATCTAGATGCTCAACTAGATAGTGAGCTACAATATTTGAAACCATACTTACAGTGGGGAAACAGGAAACAACTAATGCCCCTTCAGTATCGATGCTTTCATCAAACTTAACCAGCGGTTCTCCATCCATGATTTCCGGTTACAGCCGATGGCATTAATGGTTGGGGCTCTTTGCAGTTGTCAGTAGTAGCCGAATGGCAGGGGTGAATTTATTTGGCAGGCGCTCAAAGAACACATTCTTTATCGCCTTCATCTTGGAATAATTTTGAGGCTTGTCCTAGAAAATTTTGGCTTTCCCGCCAACGCCTACCACGTAAGGCTGGAATGGCAGCATCTTTGGGTACAGCAGTTCACGATTCTGTTGAGGATTTGTGCAATCTTGACCTGACTGGTAAGTCCGATGAAGAAACAGGTTGGCTTCCAACCACAGCGAAATCAATTTTAACAAGACAATGGAATGATGAAAGAGAGAAATTTTTCAAAACTCCTCGACACCCTAAGTGGAAAGAAGAGGAATTTGCAGGCGCCCAAAAACAACTCATAGGTGCTCTTAATATTTTATTCAAAAAAGCGGGATACAAACAAGTATCGCTATCGTCAATCTCAGTTGCCCAATGGAAAGATATCCAAGAAATGGTTCTTGCAGCAGAAGGAACTCTACGTTCATCCTGTGGGAGGTTGATGGGTCGGCTAGATTTACTAATCGCAGACCGTGATGAAGAAGGTAATACAGTGGGTTGGATAGTTGCAGATCTAAAAACAGGGAGGCCACCTGATGGTGAAATATACGAAACAGTCAGTCGCCAACTAAGACTATACCGTGATTTAGTGATGGCAAATAATCCCAATCACCCTAAAATCACGTCTGAAGGATGGTATACAAAGAACTCATCAGTATATGTTGCTGAAGGCCCAAATGTAATTGCAGATGCAATGGAGGCTTGGGAAGCTAGCCGCTTAACTCCAGAGCCGTTTGAAGCGACTCCAAGTAGTGAGGCATGTGGTTTTTGTGAATGGAAGGCTTGGTGTCCAGCATGGCCTGTAGCTAGAGCTAGTGGGAAAATGGAATCTTACGGAACCTTCCGCGACTATGTTGTTAAAATAATCAATCTTGATGATGATTGTTCTGTTGGACTTGTTGAGATAATGGGACCTGAAGATGACAATGGGAAAATGGGCCCAACTGGCCAAAGGCATGGAGTTGTTTTTGCAGGTTATGCACTGGAAAATATAAGAAAATTGAATGATTATGCGCCTGATTATGAAAATGAATTATATTTCTTTGGAAGTGTAAATGTGGGTAGCAAAACTTGGAAAATGGGCGATTGGTGTGATGTTTTACCTTGGAATCCTTTACTTCGCTCAACTCGTGATTATTGATTCACATATCCAGATGTTTTCGGATTCTTACTCTATCATCTTCTTGGAATGGGCCATTGGCTGATAGTAACCAATTTAGATAACTTTCATCGTTTTTTCTTAGTTGTTGCAATGAGGTGCCGCGATGCCGGCCAAAGATAATGATCAAATCATCATCAGAAATGCGTATTTTTCCATCGCTATCGAACGGTTCAAGGTCATCATATCCTCGCCCAAGATTATCATTATCATCTAATTCTGCACTTGAAAGCCACGTTTGTAAATCTTCCAGTGGTCTTCTGAATGGTTTTGGTTCAGATTCCATAATTTTCCAAAGTAAAAGAAGAGATGCAGCAGCATCAGCACCAGCATCATGTGCATTTTCAAGAGCTACCCCATACTTTTTGCAAAGGTGGCCAAGTCCATGTGGCCTAGGTAAATTCAATTTTCTTGCAACAATTAGTGTATCAATAATTGCTTTTGGTTTGGGTACTATTTTTCCAAATCTTAGATACTCATTACTAATGAAGGGCCAATCAAATTTTATTACATTATGACCAACGACTACAGCATCAGAAAATAATTCATCCAAATCATCAATGTGATGTTCAAAAGTATCCAAATCTTTGACATCTGAATCATGTATTCCATGTACTCTAGTTGAGTCAGCAGGGATATCACGTTGAGGATTTACCATTGATTCAAAATTAATATTAGAACCATCAATATCACTGCCTACTACTGCGAATTGAATGATTCTATCACTTTTAATTTGAAGCCCAGTAGTTTCTAAATCGAACCCAACAACGCGGCATCCAGCAAGCGGATCATGTGCCATTGATTTCACGGTAGAGGTGGCCCCGTTTGAACTTGTGTAACTAAATCAGTTATGGGTGAAGCCTATTTCTAATGAGTATTTCAGGGAGCCATGAGTTGGTTCCGGCGTCTCTTCTCTCGCCCCACCCCACAACCAGATAGGAAGAAGACTTTCGAGGAAATTGAAGAAGAGGTCTCAAATCAATTGGCTGAGGATTATGAAAAGAAGAAGGACGAAACTTTGAGTGATGTATTTTCTGAATTGGAAGATGATACATTACAGAAGTTAGATGAGGATCCATCGGAAGTACCAGTTGACTTTCACGTTAAAGAGGCAGAAGCAGATGATTTGTTGGTTGAAACACCTTTAGTGGATCATTATAGTATGGATGAAGGGGATGATATCGACCCCTCAACTGCAGATCAGCACCTAGTTAAAGCAAGTTCTACTAATGATGAAATGAGTGGTTATGAGCAGGTGGATGTTCCTGTAATGGACGATGACATTGAATGGGAAACCAAGTAAATGTGCAATTATTATGTTGTGTGCTGACATTAATGCGTCATCCTGTTAAACAATGGTTTTCGCTGGTGGTGACATGAAGGGTGCGAGCAGCGGGTTATCCATGCGCCCGCGCATCTTGTCAATTCTATTGATATCCTCATTATTATTGTCAGGATGCACTAATCCAATTGGCCCCCCAGAACCAACATCATCTCTAACAGTTGATGTAGACCAAATAAACACTGGTGAATCAATTAATTTTGATGCCCGTGAATCTACAACGCCCGATGCAACAGTAATTGTTCAATATTCATGGGATTTTGGGGATGGTTCAACAACCACAACATCTCAAGGATTGACTAATCATGTCTATACCGAGCCAGGTTCCTATCAGGTCACAGTTGAGGTATCAAATGACCAAGGCGGTACTGATGAAAGTTCATGGACGATTAATGTGAATGCATTCCCTGTAGTTTCTCTTCTAGCATTACCATTGGCTAAAGTCGGTGAATCAATTACTTTGGATGCATCAGGATCTCAAGACCCTGAAGGAGGGGTTCTTTCTTGGGCTTGGGATTTGAATTATAATGTCGATTCTGATAATGATGGAGATTCAAGAAATGATGTTGACTCTACCCTTTCTTCTATGACAATAATAATGAATGAATCTGGACAATTTGAGGGTGCAGTATCAATTACAGATGATAGAGGGGCCACATCATCTGAAGCCTTTCTAATCAATGTCAGCACCCGTATGTGGCAGGTTACCTGGGAACAGCAGAGAGTAACCGAGGATTGGAATGGTTATTTGGAACAGGGCGAGTCATGGTCTTTTTCACATGTACCTGGCCTGTCAGCTCGCCTAATGGAGGTAAATGCGACATTAACTTTGAACAATGATATATTACCTCCACAGGATAATTTCACTTTACGTTTAGCGGTTCCTTCAAGCGGTTGGACTGAAGAATCTCCCACAAGACAAGAGAACATAACAAAATCCCCTACTGCTTTTATTGAAAGAGACGGGATGAATCCAATACCATCTGATTCAAAGACATTCGAAGCAGATTATGCAGATGATTTACTCGTATTCCTAATGGACGACCCCTCTGCAAGGTTTGGTATTGGTAATTGGACATGGCAAATTACCGCGGATCAATCAGACCCAGATGTTCCAATAGATGAATTAGATGATATTGATCCTGACAAAGGAAATGATTGGCTATTAGAGATAGAATTTGTGATATTAATCCCTCGAATTTCAGAAGTTTTCTCCTGAAACTTGAATGCGAACTTTCTAACACCTAAGGGTGTTGGCCCATACCGGTAACCATGGTATCATCAATGGACATCGCTAAAATTGGTCTAAAAGACAAGGTAACTATAGAACTCAAAGTTTGGATGGATAATCCAGACGATTACCAGTTTCAACCGCGTGTTCATTTAGATGGAAATATGATTAGAATTACCAATGAAGGATATGCAGATGAATTTGCAAGTGTTGAGTTAGATGAAGAAATATTAGAGGCGGCAGAGCGAGATCGATTTGTAGAATTGCGCATCAAGTTTGAAGTTGGTGGCATGCACGGCCAATTAAATCATATGAATCCGAATCCAAAAGATGGGAAAGGCAAGAAACTTGCAACTCCAAATTGGAAGACAGTAGTACCATTACTTTGATGGGATATCCCCGGGACATCCCACTGTTCATTCATAGAGGTCGGGAGACACAAGGTAACTGATGCAAAGAAATGTAGGTAGTCAGAAGCAAGCTAGGCGTATGAGATTGAAGTCCGAGATACTCGATTATGTAAGTAATAATCCGAATTGTACTGCTGGCGAAATAGTTGCAGCTCTTGCAAACGATCGCAGAATGAAAAATCATGGATTAACTCCGAGGAAAGTTGGTTTTTTCATCCCTAGATACTGTAAAGAGATTCTTTGGAACCAAGATAGTTCTACAGGAAAAAGAGTTTACGCTTTACCTTGAATTTTCTCTCCCGCTTCCGGTCATCTCACCCCCCTCTCCTATTGGTGGCCGGAAGCAAATTCCGGCGGAATTATAGCGGTTGGTTAGGTCGAAGGGACTCTGGACCCATAGTGTAGCCTGGATATCACTGGGGCTTGCGGAGCCTCAAACCCGTGTTCGAATCGCGGTGGGTCCGCCAATTCACATGATATAGTAGTGAAACTAATATCCTTTATTGGTTTTCATTAGAGCCATGGAAGGAACAAGTTTCCTAGAGCAAGAATGGATTGCAAGATTGAATGGATGGTATCAAGGGATAATTATGGGAGGTTTGTTCGCCTTCGTTTTTTGGTTTTATAGTGAATCAACATTACCCGCTGACGCAAATTGTGCATGGCTTGCAAGCCCAGGCACAGATTTTCTTGCTTTGTTAGGTGCTTTTTTATGCATGTGGCGTGGGAAAACACATGATGATTTTCTCGTATCAGCTTTTGGAGCATGTGTTACGGTGATTCATGTTTGCCAATTTTTAGTTGCTAAAAGTCTGTTCTAAAATCTAATTTTTCGCACGTTTATAGAGAGGATTGAAGGCATAGTGGGTGTTGGGAAAAATATGGACAGCGGGCTATCCGATGATGTTCTTTCTGATGAACCTGTAATGCCGGAGATTCCAATTAAACCGAATAAGGGCATCCCAATTACAATTGGAATTTTATTAATTATTGGCGCATTAATAGTTGGCAGTTTTGCTTTTGGTAATTTGACTACCGGAACTATTACTGAAGAAGAAGCAACAGCCATAACAGATAGTTTGAACCTTCAGGGTGCGAATTTGACAAATGGCGAGGTAGTTGATTATTTTGGAGATTTACAAAAAGCTGGCTATTATACTACTTTAGGAATAATAGAATCATTGGCAACCCTTGCTTTGCTTGCTGGTGGTGCATTGTTGATAATGGGGCGAAAACTTGGAGTATGGGTTGGAGCTAGTGGGGCAGGATTGATGCTATTAGATGCCATGG
>MDTE01118191.1_pt1 | contig 11503 bp, 11 predicted proteins | sample 811231 | NCBI WGS metagenome assembly MDTE01 (sample SAMN05326651, study PRJNA326480) | marine metagenome | isolation source: seawater | place: Indian Ocean: Red Sea | collected 2010
TAATTATATAATTATACTAAATGTGTGGTATATTCGCAGTAATTAATAATTCTAATAACTCCAATAATTTGGATGTTTATATGGAGGCTTTTAATGAAGGAAAAAATAGAGGTCCTGAATTCAGCTCACTAACAGCAGCAGATATTGAACATAAAATTGTTCATGGATTTCACAGATTAGCTATTAATGGATACAAAGATTCTTCATCACAACAACCAATTTATTATAAAAATTGTTCTATTATTTGTAATGGTGAAATTTATAATTTTAAAAAATTGTATGAAAATTCTCAGACAGTTCCGCAAACTTCGTCTGATTGTGAAATTATATTACACTTGTATAAAAAATATGGTATTGAATATACATTACAATTGTTAGATGGAGTATTTGCTTTTGTTTTAATTGATTATGATATAAATAAAATTTTTATTGCTCGAGATACATATGGTGTGCGACCATTATTTATAGCAAATGAATTTGAAAAATATTATATTGCTTCTGAAATGAAACAAATATGGCCTATGATTAATTTTGATGTTGTAGATATGAAAATTCGTCAATTCAAACCCGGGACATATTCTATTTTTTCACTGAAAAATGACAATTATAAATTAGATATTCATGAAAAGCATTTTTCATCTCCAAATTCATTTTTCAATTATAATATAAAAAACGAAGAAACTTGTTTAAAATTAATAAGACAATCGCTTGAATTAGCTGTAGAAAAACGTGTTAAAAATACAGATAGAGATATAGCTTGTTTATTATCGGGTGGATTAGATAGTAGTTTAATAGCTTCTCTAGTTAAAAAATATCACAGTAAATATTATCCTTTGAAAAAATTACATACATGGTCTATAGGTATTACAGGTAGTGAAGATTTGAAATATGCTAAAATAGTAGCACAACACATTAATTCTGAACATCATTCTATTGAAATAGATAAAACTGAACTATTATCTTATATAGATGAAGTAATATATAGAATTGAATCATATGATACAACTACTGTTAGAGCTAGTGTTCCAAATTTTTTAATATCAAAATATATAAAGAATTTTGAAAAAACGTGTGATGCAAAGGTAATATTCAATGGTGATGGTAGCGATGAATTAACAGGTGGATATCTTTATTTTCATTATATTAAAAATTGTTACGAATTTGATAGTGAATGTCGTAAATTATTAAATAATATTCATTTTTTTGATGTTTTAAGGTCAGACCGTTCTATTTCTTCAAATGGACTAGAAGCTAGAACTCCATTTTTAGACAGAAATTTTATACAAACATATTTATCTATTCCTCCTGAATTTCGCTGTCATACAAAAAAAAAGTTATGTGAAAAATTTTTACTTAGAAAAGCATTTGATGATGGATTTACATTACCAGAAGATATCTTATGGAGAACAAAAGAAGCTTTTAGTGATGGTTGTAGTGGAGATAAAGAATCATGGTTTCAAACAATACAACAACATGTAAAGAAAAATGTATTTAATACTGCTATATTTGGCAAAGATTTGCCGGATACAGATGAAGAAATTATTAAATCAATGTGTAATGAAATGAAAATAACATATAATAAACCTACTACTCTAGAACAATTATATTATAGATTATTGTTTGAAAATCATTATAAAAATCAATCACAAGTTATACCCAAATTTTGGATGCCAACTTATGGTAATACGAAAGATGCTAGTGCTAGAACATTAGATATTTATAAAGTTGTAAATAAATTATAATTTTCTTGTTTTACTTTTTCTTTTTACTTTTTTTCTTTTTGTATAATTTTTTTTATGTTTTTTTAAAAAAGATTTTATTTCATTTAAAAAGCTATTTTCATAAATTTTATGATATTTTTTTTCTTTATAATTATATTGTTTAATTTCATTGAGTAATTCAGTTTTACTTGTATTTTTTAATATTATTTTTAAAGGTGATTTATAAATTTTATTAACCATTTTCGTGAATATATAATCTTTTTCATAAGGTTTATTATTTATATATGTAACATTTGGATGTTTTAAATGATAATGAACAAAATCATCAAAAAATAAAATTTTATCTGTCTTTTTTAATTTTCCACATTTCAAAAGATCATCATATCTTTTATTATGACTTGTTCTTAATTTTTCATAAACTAAATTACCTACTTTCCATGCGGCAATTGTTCTATCAAATAAATTATAATTTAATTTACTTTCTATATATTTTTTTATAGTATAAACCCAAGATTTTGGACCAATATTGTTAGTATATATCATAACTTTTATTTTTTGTGTTTTTTTCTTTTGCATTAAATAGTGAAATGTTTTCATAATTCCTTTTCTAAAACATTCCGGAAATAAATCAAATAAAATAAATATTTCTTTTTGTTTTAATTCTCTTTTAATAACTTTTTCAATTGACTCCATTATTATACCTATTTGTGTAAAATATCCTATTGTTTTATCCAAATCAAAAACAATAACTAAATTGCTCATTAATATATATTTTGATTTTATTTTTCAAGATGATCTAATACTTGTAAAATAATATATTCTTGATCGCTTATTTTTTGAAAAATAACACATTCGTCAAATTTAATTTGAAATATTCTATTTCTATTATTTTTACAAAGAATTTGAACACAATTATTAGAAATAAGAATATCTACAATAATAGCACCATTAGTTAATTTTATATTTTCTGGATTTTTTAATGAAATCCATCTAATATAATAACCATATTGTAAATCTGAAATGTCAGAACAATATCTATAGTGGTTTAATTTTTTATGAAAAGTTTTTAATTTGGTACCTCCTATTTGTAATTTTTGTAACATATTGTTTTTTATATCTTTAATTTTCTTTGAATTTAACCGCATAATAGATGCATTTGTTTCATTTTCCAAAGCATTTAATAAAGAATTAACATCTAAATCAGACATATAATATAATAATAATTTAATTTTATATTGTGACTGAAAAATGTTTTTCATAATTATTTTTTTGTTTTATAAATGTTTTAACGTGTATAAATAAATTTTATAAGGTAAAATTATTGTTTTTACACTGAAAGAGAATATTGGCTTATTATTAATATTTTATGACTCTATTTATCATGATAAATTTATTTTTTTATGTTTTTACAAACTGTTCTTACTGGAAAAATATTTATTTATTTATTTATAACTACATTTATGTAATAGTTATTTAAAAATTTTGAAAAATTGTGACTGACCTTACCATAATTTATTTTTATTTTTTATTTTGTTATTGTAAATGCTTTAATTATTTAAAATTCTTGAAAACGAATAGGTAAAATGTAGGTAAAAAAATATTATTTGTAAATTATTTGTTATTGTAGTTCGTAAGAGCTGAAAAAAAGGAACTAAAAAAAAGGTACCAGTTTCGTGTTTTTTTTTCATAAAAGTGTTTTTGATTTTTGATTTTTCACATTTTTAAAATTGTCCAAAATGAAATTTCGCCACGACTTTTAAACATGAAAAAAACGAAAAAAAACTTTTTCCTACATGTTGTAGAGAACTTTTGAAAAGTAAGAAATTATTATGTTACCATATTTTTTTTAGTGAAAAAATATAATATAAAAAAAAAGGATTTTAGCAGTTTTTTTGTTATCATATATAAGATAACAAATGATAACAAAAAAACTGAAGAAAAAATTAGTAAATTATTATTGTAAAAGTTGTGACTATAATACGTCTGATAAAAACGATTTTAAGAGACACAAATTGACACGCAAACATTTGAAAATGGAAAATGGTAACAAAAAAACTGGAAGTGTTGAAAACATATGCGAAAATTGTGGAAAACAATATAAACATCGCAGTGGTTTATCACGTCATAAGAAAAAATGTATAAAAATAGATGATGAAAATGTTGAAAACTGGAAAAAACTGGAAAAAAAGAGGGTAACAAAAAAAACTGAAAAAAAAAAAAGTACAAAAAAGATAAAAAAAATCGATGAAAAAATTGAAGAAACAGATAAATATCAAATAAATGAAAATTATTGGAAAGAACAGGCTGAAAAATCTTTGAAAGAAAAATTAGAATTACAAGCAAAAATATATGAAACTGAATTGCATCATAAAAATGAAATTATAAAAATGCAAGATGAAATATTAAATATAGTTAAAAAATCAACAACAACCAATAATACAACTAATAATTTTAATAATTGTAATAATAAAAGTCTGACATTAAATGTATTTCTAAATAAAAATTGTAAAAATGCCATGAATTTAACTGATTTTGTTGATCAAATAAAAGTTCAATTAGAAGATGTTCTTTATCAAAAAGACCATGGTTGCGCTGAAGGTTTAACAAATATATTAACAAAGCAATTAAAAGATATGAATCCTATGGAAAGACCCATTCATTGTAGTGATGAAAAACGATTACAATTTTATATAAAAGAAGACGATAAATGGTCTAAAAATGATACAGAAGAAGAGATGGAGAAATCGTTACGTAAAATCCAAGTAAAACAAGTTCAAGTTATGAAAGAATGGGAAGATGAACATCCAAATTTTGATAATGATGATGAATTATTAGAAGAGCGGAATAAATTGATGGCGGAAATATTACATGGTTGTGAAGATTCTACTGAAATGAAGAAAAATGTAAAAGAAATTCAAAAAAATGTAGCAAAATTATTATCTATACAAGAGGCTATGGATAGTGTGAAAAAATAATTAATTTATTATATTTTAAATTGATTATTTAAAAAGAACTAAAAGCTCCAAAACCTTCATTTGCTGCCATAGGTTCTTGCATTAACATACCGCTATTATTAACATTAACTTGTTGTTGTTGTGGTTGAGCAATGTTATTTATAACAGGTGCTTGTTGTGGAGGAGCCATCAAATCATGTTGTGATTGATAATCAGGTGTTGCTGGTGGTTGTTGCGTTGGAACTGGTTGTGTCATACCTGTAATAGGTTGAGTAACTCTAACTTTTGATTTTTTAGATTTATCTTGTTTTTTTTCTTCTTCTGGTTCGCCGTTCCATGATTTTTGTAATCTGTAATAAATAATTTTGAATTTTTCAGCTATTTTTGGAACTAAAAGTAATATAGCAATACCTATAATGGTCATTCTATATTGACGATCAACAATTCCGTCATAATCTTTTCCGCTATAACTAGGAATATATGTAATTATTTTATCTACTAAATAAACGGAAACCATTAATAATAAAGTTTGTCCAAAAACTTCCAAAATTAGTTCGGCATTTCCTTTACTTTCATCAGCTTTTGGAATAACACTATCTATAAAATTATAAAGAAATGCTAAAGGAATAGCAGCTATTGCTAAATATTGTGTAGTATTCAACATATTATTTTTGGTGTCGTTATCCATACCAAATACATGTTTTACAAATCCACTTTCTTGTTTTCTAGGAGAAATAACTGTTTCTTCGGTACTGTCCATATGATTTATAAAAAGAAATTAAAATCATATAAAGAGATATTTTTATATTTACTAAATTATGCTTACGTTTAGAAATTTTTCAAAAATTAAACATCCTGAAAAACAATATTTTGACTTGATAAAACATATATTAAGATTTGGTGAAAAAGAAACAAATAGAAATGGTAATGTTATAAGTTCAAATGGTATTGGTATGAGATTTTGTTTAAAAAGAAATACTTTGCCGATTTTTACTAGTAAAAAAATGGCATGGAAAACATGTTTAAAAGAATTATTATGGTTCGTAAAGGGTAGCACAGATAATAATATATTAAATAAACAAAATGTTCATATATGGGATGGTAATGGTACTAGAGAATTTTTAGATTCGAGAAATTTATTTCATTTAAAAGAAAATGATTTAGGTCCAGTATATGGTCATCAATGGCGTTTTTATAATGCGCCATATAGTAAAGAATATGGTTCTGAAGAGATATACAAAGGAAAAGGTGTAGATCAATTAGAAAAAATTATTTCAGGTTTAAAAAATATAGATACGCGAAATTCTAGAAGACATTTAATGACAGCGTGGAATCCAGAACAACTAGATGAAATGGCTTTACCTCCCTGTCATGTTTTGTCTCAATATAAGGTAAATGACAATAATGAATTAACTTGTATATTATATCAAAGAAGTGCAGACGTTGGTTTAGGATTACCATTTAATGTATTAAGTTATTCTTTTTTAACTCATTTATTGGCTCATCATTGTGGATTAAAAGCTAAAGAATTTATTCATTTTATAGGAGATGCTCATATTTATGAAGATCATATAGATGTTTTAAGAAAACAGGTATCAAATGGTGAAAAGCAATATTTACCAGAATTTCCTTATTTAGAAATATTAAATAAATATGAAGATATAGATGATTATAGTTTAAAAGATTTTAAAGTTAGTGATTATGAATATTTAGATGAATATAAAATGGAAATGCGTGTATAATTTTTAATAAAATTATTTATAAAAATTATATGAGTCGATTTGACAGAAGATTAAAAGGAGCTGGTTTAAAACCAGGTGAATCAACTTGTAATATTAATTCTCAAAGAAATAATTACGCAGGAATGAATTGGAAACGTCAAAACAATAATTTAGGAGTTCAAAATACAAACGTTCAATATAATAATATTCAATCAAATGTTGTTCCGCAAAATAATGTTTTATCAAATAATAGTTCGACATTTGTACCTAGTTTAACTAGTAATACAGCAGCTTTAAATTTGGAAGAAAAAAATTTAAAATTAGCAGAAGTAGAGAAAAATGCACCAACAGCTGAAATGAGACTAATTACACGACATGAAATAAGGTTAAATAATCTTGAAGCTAGTGTTTTAACTAATAAAGATTTGGGATTATTGTCTAATAACAAATTACAGGAAGGTGTATTTGATAATGCTATCAACACATTAGAAAGTAATTTTATTAAAAAAGTAACACAAATGGAAGTAACTTGTAAAGATTATGCAAATACTTGTAATATGGAAATTCAGAAAAAATTATCATATTTACAAAGCGTTATAAATGATATAAAAGATGAAAATATTGAATTGAAAAAAGAATTAGAAAGTTTAAAAAACTATGAAGTTGAAAAAGTAAATAATGTGCAATTGCATGTAAAAGACAAGGAAAATTTTGAATCTGAAGAAGAATTATCAGATCATGATGAAATCAAAAAAGTAGTATCAGAAGCTATAAATGATACTATTTTGAAAATGGAAAACTAAAATCGAATAATATTAAAGTTATATTAATATTATTAAAATATGATATTTGAAATTACTAATAAAGAGAAAGTTTTACAATTATGTACTATTTTTACCAATTTAAAAAGTATTTGTAATAATATGAATTTTATAATAGGTAAAAATGGTTTATATACACAAGGTTTGGATTCATCACACATTTGTGTTTTAGAATTAAATTTGATACCTTCATGGTTTGATAATATTAAATTACCTACATCAAAAGATGATTATAAAATTGGTTTGGACTGTTCTATGTTAGAACGTGTGTTTAGGTGTTTGGAACCTGGACAATCTATAAAAATAACATATATGGAAAATTCAACAAAAGATTTACTTGTATATTTCGAAGGAAAGGGTCATGATAAAATGTTTGAAATACCATTGTTAGATATAGATACAGATCAGTTAGAAATTCCGGATGCTGATTATTCATCAGATATTATTATAAATTCTGATGAATTTAAACATATATTATCACAATTGGTTAATTTTGGAGATAGAGTTCAATTTAAATTAGGTTATGATGATTATATTTATATGCGAACAGAAGGTCAATTGGGTAAAATGCAGGTAAGAATAAAAGAAGAAAATATAGTAGAATATGCATTAGAAGAAAATAAAATGTTTGAAATAGAATATGGTATAAGATTTATTAATTTATTTTGTAATTTTTCCAAATTAAATCAAAATATAAATGTTCATATTAGTGAAAATATTCCTATGAAATTACAATATGATTTATCTAATTGGAAAGAAATAAAGGACGATGATGATATAGATAATGATGTTAATTATTTTAAAACATATTTAGCACCATTATTAGACGATGATGAAGGTGAAAATTAATCTATCCAATCAATAATTTGTTTTTCAAGATTTCCAATTTTTACTTTTCCTGTATAAACCAATTTTAAATTTGAGAAAATAATTAATTTTCTAACAAATGATACAAAGGTTCCTTTGTTCATTTTTTCAATATTATTTAATAATTTAGTATGTGATATAATAGTTGGATGTAAAATATCATTTAATTGATTAATATATTGATCAGCATACCAAGTCGAAACCCAAGCATTATTTTTATTTTGTATTTCAGATTTTACTAAAAAAGCTTTTTTTACATAATTTAAATGTTCTGCTGGAAATCTTCCGTCGGTTAATTTTTTTAAAATATATATTGTTTTTTTTATAACGTCTTTAATATTTTTATTTTTAGTAGAAATTTCAATTGTTATATATGTTCCATATGGAGTAGTATAGTGATCAAATTGAATATTGTATATTAATTTGTGTTTTTCTCTTAATTCATACATTAATAAAGATGTCATACCACTATTAACAAAAAGTTTAAAAAATTCAATATAATGAACTTCTACATCTTTAAAAAATAAAGGTGAATGAAAAGTGAAAAAAATAGTAGTATTATCAATTTTTTGATTTTTTACATGTTCTATTTTTATACCTGGTGTAAAAACATTTTTATAATAAGGTCTAACTTTTTCTTTTTTTACATTTTTTAGTTTATTTTTTATGAAATTAATAATTTTTTTTTTTCTATTTGGATTTTTTGGAGTATCTGTTAAATCTCCTGTTATACAAAAAAGTGTATTACCTGAACCATAATATTTATTAACCCATTTTTGCAACATTTTATGATCAATTTTTTTTAAATTATCAATTTGTAGTCTTACATCATCTTGTAATTGTAATCCTTCAACACTAAATAAATTTTTATTAAGAATTTGATAAGCTTCTATTTGTGGGTGTGTAGTATGTATCAATAATTCATTTATAACAGCAGCCTTTTCTTTTTCTGTAGTTTTTTTTGTAACTGTTGGATTAGTTGATATTGAAACAATGTAATCTAATAATTCAAAACAATATTGATTTAAACCATGAATGTAATAATTTACATATGTTTGACCAGTAGAAGCATTCATAACCGCACCTTTTTTTTTTCCATAAATCTGTGCAATTTTTTTCACATTTTTTCCATGAATCAGTACAGACATGTTCAAGTAAATGTGATATACCCATATTATCACGTTCTTCATCAACATTACCGTTATTTATATATGATTCTACTAAAACAGTTTTAGATTTTGGTCTATTATTTAATAAAATTAAAAAGCCTTTTTCTTTAACTAATTCGTGTTCTGAAAGGGCTGGTGCTAATTCTAATAAATTTGAAAACTTGATTTTATCGCTCATCTATATAATAAATAAGGAAATTAATATTTATTAAGTAAGAATTATAAAATTCATTTCTTAAATAATAGAAATGAAATATGTAATAAGTGTATTAATATTTTGTGTTGTATTATTTTTTTATTTACATATAAACCATCATTTATATAAAAGTAATGATTTAGAAATTTTTACAATAGAAAATCCTTCAAAAGATAAATTAGAAGAAATATGTAATTTAAGACAACCCGTTTTGTTTGATTATTTAAATCAGCCAGTTTTAGATGAATGTAATTTAAATTCATTAAATAATAAATATGCACCATTTGATGTAAAATTAAGAGATATTGAAAATCAGGATGATAAAAGTGAATTATATTTACCCTTTGTTTTAAAAGAGGTTATTGAACTATTTAATAATGATAAAAATAAAAAATATATAACCGAAAATAATTACGACTTTTTAGAAGAAACAGGTTCATTGAAAAAATATAGTTACAATGATGCTTGGTTAAGACCCCCATTAGTTTCTAAATGTAACTATGATATAATGTCTGGAACAAAAGATTCTCATACACCTTTAAGATATAATTTAAATTATAGGAATTATTATTATGTTACATCAGGAACTGTAAATATAAAATTAATACCTCCTCATAATTCAAAATATTTATTACAAAAATCGGATTATGAAAACTTTGAATTTAGATCACCAATGAATCCATGGAATATTCAAAAACAATATGAATCTGAATTTCATAAAGTGAAATCATTGGATATTGTATTAGAAAAGGGGACAATGTTGCATATACCAGCATATTGGTGGTATAGTATTAAATACAATGAAAATTCATCTATAGCAGCTTTTTATTATAAAACGTTTATGAATCAATTGGCTATAACGCCGGAGACAGTAATGTCTTTATTACAAGAACAAAATGTAAAAAGAATAAATTTTGATAATTTTAAAACTACTTTTAATGAAAAAAGTGAAAATAAAGAAGAACCCCAAGAATTTAGAGAAGAAGAAATAGTAAAAGAAGTAAAAGAAGCAGTAGAAGAAGAGTTTAATGATAGTTCTATAAAAACAAATAATATACCTTTGGATGTTATTAGCAAAATAGAAAATATAAAATCGAATGTAAAAAATACGTAATAATGATAACAATATAAAGTTATTATTATTTAAATGAGTGGATTAGCTTATCAAGATTTGAAAACGAAAAATGAATTTATCAGTGTTACGGAAACTGATTTATTAGATGAAGATTCTTTATCGGACGATGAATTGAAATCTATTCATAATATGAGACTTATAAATGAATTACAAAATGATTCAAAATTAGAGAAAGATGATGATCTTAAAGATATCGAAAATATAATTGATGAATTTACGGTTCATGAATTAAATAATTTGCAAGTAATGTTAAATAAAAGGCGTTCTAGGATGTGCGGTCCTTTATCATGGAAAAGAGAAAGAGATAAAGATTTACTACCTACTGCTATGGTAAAATCAATAAGAGAAAATAGATGGGAGGATGGATTAAAACAATTAAACATTGTTGGTAGAAATAGGTATGAAGATTTAGTGATAGAAACGCATTATAATTTTCATAGTAATGAACCGGGTGATACAGTTATTTCTGGTGTATGGATTTTTGCAATCTTAACATTGTATGATAAAGATACACATGAGAAAGAGTATGTAAAAGTTACAGCATATATAGATGATCGTGAAATTGCTGATAAAATATATAATGGAGTATATGGTTTTAATATTACGGATTATTTGTTGAGAGCGAGACATACATGGAAAAGAGAATCTAAATTTATCGATGATTATTCGGCCCTAGTTTAATGTTTATAATGTACTTTGTTAATGTCATAAAATCGAATTATAAAATGTTTTTTTACTATTAGTATTATGAGTAATATTAATAGTAATCTAAAGACTACAAATTTAAATAGTAAAATGACAAGTTTAATATATGATGTTAAGGGTGGAATGAGTGATGAAGAAATTAAGGCAGTTATGGCTAATGAGCGAATGTCCTTAACTATGGCACCGGGTGGAGAGAATAATAGAGGTATGGAGA
>MDTE01132538.1_pt1 | contig 11503 bp, 12 predicted proteins | sample 811231 | NCBI WGS metagenome assembly MDTE01 (sample SAMN05326651, study PRJNA326480) | marine metagenome | isolation source: seawater | place: Indian Ocean: Red Sea | collected 2010
GGGTAATACTTTTTGCAATTTATCGTTTGTTTCAGTATTTTAAACTTCTTTAAATATTTTAAATTTGAAATTTTAACAGTTACTGAATTGAAAATATTGATAGTCTAAAAAAATTTCAAATCAAAACAATTATCTTCTTTAACTTAATTCTTCTCATCAAATTCATCAGTTCATTTAAAGATTAATAAAATAGGATACAATTAGTTCAGGTTAAATGGTTGACAACAGACAACAACAAAGAGCTAAAAATTTTATACTGTCTCTAGCCGCCAATAGTTATAATGGTTAAATTATGAGTGAAATTAGTCAAATTGTAATTCTTGCCGGCGGTAAGGGAACCAGAATGAAAGAAATGACTGAAGATTTGCCGAAACCAATGGTACCAGTTGGTGGTATTCCCGTTCTTGATCATCTAATAAATATTTTTGATAGCCAAAAAGATTTTCAATACATTATTTGCAGTGGATATTTGGGGGAAAAAATTGAAGATTATTACAAAAATAAAAAAAATATAAGAGTTGTATTTACCGGAAATGATACAGAGACCGGTGGAAGGCTATATAAAGTAAGAGAATATTTAGATAGTAATTTTTTATTAACTTATGGAGATGGCCTTGCAAACGTAAACGTTACAAAATTATTAAAACTTCACCATAGTCATAATAAAATCGGTACGATAACAGTTGCTAATCCAATTTCAAGGTTTGGATTAATAGAATTCAAAAAAAATTTTCAAGTTACTAGATTTGTTGAAAAGCCAAAACTAGAGGGCTTTGTAAATATTGGGTTTATGGCATTTAACCAAAATATTTTTAACTATTTAAATGAAGATTCAATTTTAGAAAAAGAACCATTGAAAAAATTATCTGAAGATAGAGAATTGTACGCCAACATTCATGATGGTTATTTTGAACCAATGGATACTTACAGAGAGTACTTAAATATGAATAAATTATGGAACGAGGGTAACGCTCCGTGGATTACTTCAGATGTAGTAAGAAAAAATTAATTTTTTAAATATCTTAATTTGATTCTATGATCCAGTTTTTTTAATAAAGTTTTGATATTTTTGTAAAAATTTTTTGGAAGAATCTTTTTAAATATTTTTTTACTAGTTGTATAAATTTTCCAAAATGGTGCTTGAATATAAAAGAATTTTGATAATTCAAAAAATAAATTTAAAAAGAATTTATTTCTATTGGTATTTTTATTATTAAGTCTTTTATGGAGAAAATTAATTACAAATTTTTCTAAGAATCTTGGATATCCATAGTGATTATCAATCCGGCATCTGTAGTGGTAATATTTGTCACTTAACTCTTGCTTAGTTATGTTTCCTTTTATATCAAACCGAGATCCAGATGTAGGTACTACTTCGTGATTTTGTAAAAGTTTCCCTAAAGCTACATCATCCATTTCATTTTTGTCAAATTCATCTTTATTCTTTAAAATCAAATTAATAGTATTTTTATTAAAAAGAATTCCAGCCCCACTAATAAAATCAATTTTTTTTCTAAATTCATTTTTAGGTAAGGACATTTTTATTCCACTGTAAATATAATTTTTATTATTTAAAGTTTTTATTTTTTTCTGCAATTCAGATATATTTACATATGAGCTTGTGTTGGTCCTAAAAATATAATCAAACTCTATATTTTTACTAGCCCATTCAAAAGCTTTAATTGTCTTTAATCCGATATCGGTTGTTTTTTTCCCAGCCACAACTGTTAAATCATTATTTTTAAACGAGATATGTTTTCCTGATTTGTAAAAAATGATATTAGTGTTTGCAGTATCTTTTATTGCCCAGGTTTTTTTGATTACTTTTTCATTCCTTCGGGATGGATACGTATTAGAAGCTAAAACTAAAATTAAAATTTTATCCATTATTAAATTTTATAAATCTATAAAGTTAACTGCTGTTTTGTCTTTTTCAGATATTATTGGATTTTCAACTCTCCAATCAATATCTAAACTTAATGGGTTTATTGAACGATCAAATTCAGGATTAAAATTTTCAGATTGTAAATATACAACTACAGAGCTCTTAGAAAGAGTCGCAAAACCATGCGCAAAACCTTCAGGAATTAAAACAGATAAAGAATCACTTTCAGTTAACTTTTGTACACCATGTTTTCCATACGTTTTAGAATCTTTTCTAATATCTACAAATATATCTAAAACCTCTCCTTTAATACAGGTTATAAACTTTTTAATCTGATGAGGTTCTTCTTGATAATGAAGTCCTCTAATTACGTTTTTTTGAGAAGTTGTACACAGTACTTCTCTTATATTTGGCATAAGCATAGTTATCTCATCACCGTGTATCGCTTTTTTAAGAGAACCTCTTTCATCACTAAAATAGACACCAGAGCAAATTTTTATGTCACTTAATTCTGTAGAATAATTTTTAACTTTCATAATTTTTTAATTCATTTATCAAATCATAACTTAAATTACCAAGAGATATATTTTTGAGATCAATTTTTGGATACGAATTAATGTAGTTATTACGTTTTTTAATAATTAAATTGTTATCAATTTCATGAGAAACTTTGTACTTTTTTAAAAAACTGTATATAGATTTTAAATTAAATGAAAAACTAGATAGAAATGCTGACGAGCCTTGTGTTTCACTATTGATTGAAATTATGAGTCTTTCAACTATTCTATCAACGTGAACTAAATTAATAAAAGCATCCGGATTTTTAATAGGATTTTCTTTATCACTAAGTACAGCCTGCATTATCAAAGGAATTATTTTTGGTCTATTGTCAATATTTCCAAAAGAATTATCAAGAAAAATTTCTTCAAACAAAAACGATTTTTCATCAGCCAAATTTTTTAAAAATTCTGAGAAAGTTATCTTTGATTTAGTATATGCAAGATTTCTTATTTGAGAATCGTTATAAAAACAATACATTGTATTGGTATATACAACTTTTTTTAAATTAAACTCATTTAATTTGTTTACAACGTCTTTTCCAAAATCAATATTTGCGTAATGTATTTTTTTTATATCTTGATTATCTTTTGAAAAAAATGTAGCTAGATGAATTAGAATTATTTCACTATCTCGAAATTGATTTAATTCAAATATCTTATTATCTAAACCATAAAAGTCATATTGAGTCTCTGAAGTTCTTTTTGTAATTATTATATTTTCTTTCAAACTTGATAAAATTTTAAGCAAGTTTGTACCTATATATCCTGTTGAACCGGTTAAGACTATTTTCCTATTTTCTTTCAATGAAGTAATTCTAAATAATAATTTATTTATGATAGTTTTAATGAAAAAAAATATCCTTTTAACAGGTGGGGCTGGCTATATAGGTTCATGGTTTGTTCAAAATTATTCAGAAAAATACAATATCTTTATTGTTGACTCATTTTTTTTTGGTAAAAATTTAAATTTAGAAGAAAATATAAAAGTAATTAATAAAGACATAAGAAATATTTCATTAGATGATTTAAAAAATATTAATTATGTAATTCACATGGCTGAGTTATCTAATGATCCTTTAGGTGAAATTAATAAAGAATTGACTCAAGAAATAAATGTTTCTGGTACAAAAAATTTGATTTATTTATGTCAACAAGCCAAAATAGAAAAATTTATTTACATGTCATCATGTAGTGTTTATGGAGATTCTGGAAATACCTATGCAAGTGAAGAAACTAGCACTAATCCTTTAACTGAGTATGCAAAAGCGAAAGTTTTAAATGAAAATTATTTATTAGATAATGATTTTGAATTTGAAGTTAAGATTCTTAGAAATGCTACAGCGTTTGGGTATTCAGCAAATATAAGAACTGATTTAGTTATTAATGATTTAACAGTAAGCGCAATAGAGAATAATCATATAAGAGTTTTGTCTGACGGAAGTCCAAGAAGGCCATTTGTTCATATTGGCGATATTAGTAGATTTATTGATTACGTTATTAATAATGATGACAGAAAAAAACTCTTGGTTAACATTGGAACTGAAGGTTTAAATCTCACTGTAAAAAATGTTGCAAAAATAGTTAGCCAACTAACTAACGTTGATGATATATCTTTTGGTAAAAGTGATGGAGATACACGTTCTTACTTTGTAAATTTTTCAAAAGTTTCAAAATTATTTCCAAAATTTAAATTTAAATATGAAGTTCGTGATGGAGTTAATGAGATAATTGACAATTTTGAATCAGTAATTATGAATAAGACAAACAGTAAAAGAATAAAGAGGATAAATGAATTAATTGATTCAAAAAAAATTAATACTAATTTATTCTGGACTGCTTAACTTAATGTAAAATTAATAAAGATGAGATGGTTGGTCTCAATGTTAAAAACAAAAGATTGATAGTACGATTCTTCCACCGGCTAAAAGGTTTTGTGAAAAATATAAAGTGAATTTTAGTAAAGAGGAACAATACTTAATAGACAAAGATTCAAAATTAAAAAAAATAATAATTAAAAACGGCCATATTGATTTTAAACCAAATAAAAGTAATCAATTCGATACGCTTGTTGGAATAATAATTTCTCAATTCATATCTACAAAAGCTGCGAATACAATTTTCCAAAACATTAGAAATAATTTTGGTACTGAATATTTAAGTGAAAAAAACTTTAAAAATCTCTCTTTAAGACAAATTAAAAAACTTGGCCTAAGTACTAATAAAGCTAGAAGCATCAAGGAGCTTTCAAATCTTTATCTAAAAAATAACTTTGATAATTTAGAAAATTTAAATAATGAAATATTAAACAATAATCTACTCTCAATTTTTGGTATAGGACCATGGTCTATAAATATGTTTGAAATTTTTTGTAATGGTAATTTAAATGTTTTTTCTTCAAAAGATGCGGGGCTAAGGTTGGCTATGAACAATTCCAACATGGTTAAGTCAGGAAGTGAATATAAATTATATGATAAATATGCTGAAAAATGGTCACCTTTTAAAACTATCGCTTCAATACATCTTTGGAAAACAGTCGATTGAGACTAATTAATAAATGACTGTTATTTAATAAATATTCCTTAATTATAATTTGTTTAAATGAACTATTTTGAGAAACTACCAATAATTAAAGACAGGTGTATAGATTGAAAGAAACTGAAATATTTTTTTGTGGTCTTTCAAAGAATAATGTAAACTCACTTACTAAAAATATAGACTTTATTTTAGATTTTAAAAATAAATCTAAATATAAAAAAATAAATTTATTATTTGTTGATTCTAATTCAAATGATGGTTCTAAAGATTATTTAAATAAATATTCAGATGAATTTGAATTTTTTAACGTTATTCATAAAGATGATTTAAGTCTTATGAATTCAAGAATTGAAAAAATAAAAATTTGTCGAAATTTGTGCTTAAAGTTTATTAAGAATAATTACAAGAATAATTCTTTAGTCTATATTCCATTAGACACGGATTTTTATTTATTTTCAAAAACATCACCAGAAAAACTTGATGAATTAATTGATTACGTTTTACAAATGGGAAATAATGCCGGCATTTTTCCCGTTTCAGAACCTTACTACTATGATATTTTTGCTTTAAGGGCAAAGAGGTGGTTGAATATTAATTCCCAACTGATTGTTACAAATTTAAAAAAATATATCAGAGTTGGTAGTTTTATTTTTAATTATCTATTTATATTTAGATACCAACTTTCTCCAAAACATATTGAACTAAAAAAATTTACAGTGATAAGTGCTTTTGGTGGGATTGGAATTTATAATATTTCAAATTTAGATTTAAAAAATAAAACATATGATGTAAGTAAAAAATCAAAAGATATGTATTCTGAACATTTATTTTTTAATAAACATTTTGATTATTTGGAAATTAGAACTGATTGGGTTGTTGATGCACCAAAAGAACACGTATTATTCAAGAGTTATAATTTTAAAAATAAAATCATCTATATATTAAAAACTTTCAAGCAAGACTTTAAAAATTTTTTTAAATGATCAAACAAAATAATTTTCAAAATGATCAATTGAAAGATTTATAGTTATAAATATGAAAAACTTAAGACTAAAAATTTACCTTTTTAGGAGAAGAAATTATAAAGCTCAAGGCGATTTAGATATTAAATTAAAAAAATACCTGAAAAAAAGAAAAGGATATTTTATTGAAATTGGAGCTAATGATGGGATTCATCAGTCAAATACTTTTTATCTTGAAAAAAAGAAAAAATGGTCTGGTTTACTTGTGGAGCCAGGAAAGAAAGCTTTTACAAATCTAATAAAAAACCGTTCAGATCAAAACATATTTATCAATGCTGCGTGTGTACCTTTCTACTATGAAAAAGAATTTATTGAATTTAATGATTATTATTTAATGGGTTATGTAAAAGAAATAAATTCTGATAATGACCAAATAGAACACAAAAAATTTTCAGAAGAATATATAGGAAATACTGATTTGAAATATTCAAAATATGATGTGCCTGCCAAAACTTTAAACAGAATCCTACTAGAAAATGGGGCACCAAAAAATATAGATTTCTTTTCTCTCGATGTTGAAGGAGAAGAACTAAGTGTATTAGAGGGACTAGACTTCTCAGTTTTTAAAATTAAATATATATTTATTGAATCAAGAGATAAAAAAAGAACAATAGATTTTTTAATAGATAAAAACTACGAAATGATTGAAGACTTTGATTCAAATTATTTGTTCAAACTAAAAATGAGTTAAATTAATGAAGCTTTTTAATTCACCAAAAAAAATTAACAGTTTAATCAAGAATGCTGTTGCACAATGTGAACCTATCTCTTTTGGAAAAATCGGAATTGTTGAAGCAGTAAATCTAAACTCTTATCTAAATGGTTTAACAAAGATAAAAGGTTCTGAATTGTTTGTTAATGCTGGTGTATACACAACTAATTATCAAGACTATGTTGATTGGTGTGAATCCTATTTGGAAAGTATCAAAAGCCTAAACTATATTATGCAATGGAGCTCTTCAGATAAAAAAATAATAAATCAACACTTTAAGAAAAATCAAGTTTTCAAAAACTTTGAAGGACTAGAGCCATTTACTTTAAATGAAGAGGGGTGGCACTATAGCCTTCACAACAAAACTGTACTTTGTGTTTCTCCTTTCAGTAAAACAGTCTTGAGTCAAGCCGTTAAATTTAAGGATATATGGCCGGGCGCAAATATTGGTAAAATAATTACTGTTACAACGCCCCATTCGGAAGCGTTAACGAAGAAAAAACCTGTAACTTGGAAGGAGAAATTGAGATTAATTTTAGAGGAAATCGATAATTTAAATTTTGATTTTGCAACAGTTGGTTGTGGAGGTCTCTCATTGCATGTATGTGATCACATAAAAAAAATGGGTAAACCAAGTATTCACCTAGGTGGAGGTAACCAGCTTCTTTACGGCATAATGGGAAAAAGATGGGATGAGGGATTTAAAAACTTTAGTTGGTATGGAACATCAAGTTGGACAAGACCTTTAAAAGAAGATACCCCAGAAAACAAAAATTTAGTAGAGAACGGTTGTTATTGGTAAGTAATGAATCTGTTAATGAAAACTATTTTAAGACTAATAAATTATTTTTTTAGAATTATAAATTCGACTGAAAATAAATTTTTATCAAAATTTTCAAATTTTATTAAATTCTTTATTTTAAAAAATTTTTATAAACAGATAAAAAATGTTGAAACAATTAAGTATATTTTTGATTTAAACAAAATAGAAGGCCATGCACGTAACGATCAATTAAAATCTCTCAGAGAATACGCCAGAGAAAAAGAGAGTATTTTAGAAATTGGTTTTAATTTTGGGCACTCATCAGAAAATTTTTTAAAACATTCAAATGCAAACGTCTTGAGTTTGGACATCGGTATACATGAATACTGCAAGCTTTCTGAGATCTTTCTTAAAAGAAAGTATCCAAATAGATTTGAAATCCTATATGGTGACTCAAAAGAAACTGTTCATGAAGTAGCTAAGTCAAGTAATTTATACGATTTAATTTATATTGATGGTGGTCATAAGTACGAAGACGCCTATCAAGATATTGTAAATTCAAAAAAAATTTCTAGTGAAAACACATTAATTATTGTTGATGATATTGAAAAAACATTAAATCATCAAGCTGAACATAATATTGGCCCAACTAATGCTTGGAATAAACTTGTAGAAATGAAATTTATATATGAAATTGATTACATAAAGTTTTCTCCAACAAGAGGGATGACACTTGGAAAATATAATTTTGATTTAAATGAAAACAATAATGGAAATTAATGAAGTTTTTTTTAATTAACCTTAATCATGATTCAAACTTTGAATCTTCATATATAAAGAATAAATTATTAAAGAAAGTTGATTTTTTAGAGATTAATTTGGAAGAAATTAAAAATCATCAGATAAACGATAATCTGATTGTCATCTATTCAGGAGGAGATAATGAACAACAAACAAAAGTCAAGGAAATTATAAAAAGCTATGATTTATATTTGTTAATCCACCTCAGTGATGAAACACTACAACATGATTTAATATTATATCCTAAGGCAAAAAAAATAATCAGGAATTACTATAATCCAAGACTTCAAGGTAACAATATTATGACTGTACCAATCGGATATAAAAACCAACTTGAGAGAGATGAAGTTAAAGCAAAAGATATAAATTCTAGAATATATAAATGGTCTTTTGCCGGAACTATGAAAAATGATCGAGGTAGAATGGTAAAAAAATTAAAAAAATTAGAACCAAATTTTGTACACATAACAGAAAGTTTTTTTTCAGAAGACCATTTAAAACCAACGAAATATAAAAATATAATTAGTGATTCAATTTTTGTACTGTGTCCAAGAGGGTATTCTAATTTTGAATCTTTCAGGATAATGGAATCTCTTGAAAATTATTCTATACCGATTTTTAAAAGAGAATTATTTTTTGATCATTTGAAACCTTTATATGGAGACCATATATTTATTACTTCATATACTTGGCGTGGTGTATCGAAAAAAATTAGATATTTCTATAAGGATAAACTTGCTCTTGAAAAATATTTTAAAGACTTAATGGATTGGTATGAAGAATATAACGAAACATTGTCGGTAAAAATTAATGAATTTCTTAGAAACGATAATTCCACTTTGAATAGAAATAAAAATATTAATTTCGAAATATTTAATTTTGAATGCTCTAAGTTGAGTTTTAAAATTGAAATTATGTTTTTAAATTATATTTCAAAAATTAAAAAAATTTTAAAAGCTTTATATGTAAAACTATGAAATCCCACATACCAATAAGTAATAATCCTGAAAATTGGTGGCAAAAGTCCAGAATTCTTTACCTAAATTACTTTTTAAAATATTTAAACAAAAAATATGATTTAAATATCTTGGAAATTGGACCAGGTTTTGGTATTAATGTGGAAACTTTATCTCAGTATGGAATAGTTGATATTGTAGAAACTGAAAAACATTTTATAAAACATTTGAAAGAAGAAAAATCAGATAATATTAGAAATTTTTATGATGACTTATATAAAATTCCGAACAATAAATATGATTTTATTGTATTGATGGATGTATTAGAACATATACCAGGTGAGGAAGTAGAAAAATTTGTACAAAAAATAATTTTGTTAGGTAAACCGAACTCCCATATTTTTTTGTCAGTACCAGCCCATCAGTATCTTTTTAGTGAAATGGATGTTTCAGTTGGTCATTACAGAAGGTACAGCTGGAAGCTTTTAAATAAACATATTTGCAAGTATTACAAAAGAGTTAGCTCGTTTGGTTTTAATTATCTACTTTTTCTAATTAGAGTGATTCAAATAAAATACTCAAGAAATGTAAAAAAAGAAGTGGAAGTATCTAAAAGTCTAAATAAAATACTATATCTTATTTTAAGAGTTGAATATTTTTTATTTTTAATCAGATTTAGACCAAAATTTGGTTTATCTTATTTTTTTATAGGTGAAAAAAGCAAAAAATAAATAATCAATATTTTTTCTTAATTTAATAGTAGTGTTTTTGTATCAGTTAAAAATATGATCAAGTTAAATAAAAATCTAGAAAGTATTACCAGATTCATAATATTTTCAATATTTATAACTCACAATCTTTACTTCATTTTAAAAATAGGAAATTATTGGGATGAGAAAGCTCATATTGAAACCGGTGGAAGCGCATTAAATAGTATTAAGGAATTTTTAACAGGAGAATATACAAAAGAAACATCGTCCCTTTTCAATCCTGAATATTATGGAAGCATATTTTTATTACCACAACACATAATTACAAAATTTTTTATAGAAAAAAAATATTTATTCTCATTTTTGCAAAGAAACGAATATATTTTTAATGAAATTGATTATTATTTTTTCATTCGTCATTTAATAGTTACATTATTTGTAGCTTTTACTTTTATCTTAATTTCTTTGATGTTAGATTCATTGTTTTCAAAAAAAAGTACCAACTTGTTTCTTATATTTACATTATTCTTTCCAAGGTTTCTTGGACACACTACTTTTAATGGTCTAGATATACCCTTTGCTACTTTTATGTTTCTTGCCTTCGTATTTTTTTTCTATGAAGTTAATAGAAAAAAAGGGTTTGCTAATTTTTCTAATATTAGCTTAATTATACAAGGACTTTTATTTTCATTCTTAATATGTGTTCGTGGCAATGCCTTTGTTTTTATTTTTATACTATTTATTTACACCCTTTTTTTTGAAGTTAGAAATAAAAATTTAAATAACTTTATAAATAAATCAATTAAATTATTTATTTCAACTGTTATCTTTTCATATGTTTTTTCTCCTAAAGGGTGGAGAGATCCAATAAAGTATTTGGAAGGTGTCTACAGTGTGCAATTTAATGTTAACTGGGTTGGATCAACTCTTACTAATGGTGATTTTATAATTGGTCAAAATACAACATCAAACTATTTAATAATTTGGTTATTTTTCACAATTCCAATAATCTATTTTTTGTATTTTTACTTATTTATAAGACACAATGATAAAAAATTAGAATTTTCACTAGAAAACTTCAGTTTATTTTTTATTTTTATTGTGATTGTATTACATATAATTTTCACACCTATTTCATACAACGGTATAAGACATTATCTTTTTTTAGTTCCATTCTTTGGATTAATTTGCTCATTTGGATTTGATAGAATTCAAAATTATAAAGTTAAAACTTTCATGTTTCTATTAACTTTAAGCTACTTAATCCTTACACAATTTCAATTTGATCAATATAAATATTCTTATTTTAATGAATTTGTTTCGACAGAAGAATTAAGTACTTATTGCACCCAAAACATTAATGGTTGTGGACTGTGGGGGACTGATTACTATGCTATTTCAGGAAAAGAATTTAGTTTCATAGTTGATAAACACGAAGATGATATTAATAATTTATTTGTTTGCTATCCAACAGAAAGCTTAACTCCATATCTCACAAATACTGATAAATTTAGCTATCCATTTTTATGGACGATAAAATCTGACGCACCAACTCAAAA
>MDTE01000881.1_pt1 | contig 11502 bp, 11 predicted proteins | sample 811231 | NCBI WGS metagenome assembly MDTE01 (sample SAMN05326651, study PRJNA326480) | marine metagenome | isolation source: seawater | place: Indian Ocean: Red Sea | collected 2010
ATATTAATGGTGAAACTTTACATGTTAATGGAGGCATGTATATGGCTTGACAAAATAGGTATATAAACTATTAAGAATTTAAAACAAAAAAGGATCAAAATGTCAGAAGATGTTTCAAGTAAAGTAAAAAAAATAGTTGCAGATCACCTAGGTATAGATGAGTCAAAGGTTACTGAAGAATCTAGTTTTATTGATGATTTAGGCGCAGACAGTCTAGATACTGTAGAATTAGTCATGGCTTTCGAAGAAGAGTTTGGTTCAGAAATTTCTGATAGTGAAGCTGAAAAAATTTTAACAGTTGGAGACGCTGTAAAATTTATAGAAGGAAAAGCTAACTAAGAATTAATGCCCACAAACAAAGATGGGGTAATGATAATTCTATCCTCTCCATCAGGAGCAGGAAAAACTACTTTAGTTGGATTATTATCGCAAAATCCAGATTTTGAAATTTCAATATCACACACGACAAGAAAACCAAGACGAAATGAAATACAAAATAAAGATTACTATTTTGTAAGCGAGGATGAATTTAAAAGGTTAATAGGGAATGAAGAATTTCTTGAATATGCTAAGGTTTTTAATAATCTTTATGGGACAACACGTACACCAATAATAGAAAAATTAAACAAAGGAAAAAATATTTTATTTGATATTGATTGGCAAGGTGCCGATCAAATTAAAAATAAAAAACTGGATTATAAACTTATAACTTTTTTTATTTTACCACCAAGTAAAGAAGTTTTATTTCAGAGGTTATCAAATCGTCATAAGGAAGATAATACCATGGTCAAAGAGAGAATGAATCAATTTAAATATGATGTTTTACATTGGATTAACTATGATTATGTTGTGATAAATGACACGTTAAATAATTGTTTTACAAAAATTCTTAATTTAATTAACGCTGAATTAAACAATGGCTCAAAAGATTATGATAAAGATTTTATAAGAAAACATGTGGAAAAATTAACTTTTTAGGTTTTCATATTCTCTAGCTAAGCTGTAGTAAGTAACAAAATCTAAATTTTGAGGTCTTAAATTTAAATTTAAGTTTAATTTTTTTTGAACCTCTAAGTTTCCTTTGAATAACTGATTAAAAGGTTTTTTTATCATTTTCCGTCTATGATTGAAAAAAAGTCTTGTTACTCGTTCAATATTTTTTGGCTCATTAATTTCAAAAAATTTTGTTTTTGGTGTAAAAACCAATAAAGAACTATCTATTTTAGGCCTGGGAGAAAATGATGATGGTTGGATATCACAGATTTTTTTTATATCCATTTTCCATTTTGCTAACACAGTTAGTCTTCCATAATTTGAGGTATTTACATTTGCAATAATTCTTTCAGCAACTTCCTTTTGAAACATCAATACCAAGTTTTGAAACCAAAAATTACTATTTTTCAAGTTTAATATCCATTTACAGAGTAATTCAGTAGAAATATTGTATGGTAAATTTCCAAAAACAATTAGTTTATCTTGAGAAAATTCTTTTTCATCAATATTAAGTATATCATCATTTATTATTTCTATTTGATTTTGAAATTTTTTTTGTAGATTTGAGATAAGTCTATTATCTTTTTCTACCACAAAAAATTTTTTTGGGTTTTTTTTCAATATAAATGATGTTAGATTTCCAGTTCCAGGACCAACTTCAAGCACGGTCTTGTCTTTAATATCTTTTATATTAATAATTTTTTCTAAGATCTCATTATCTATTAAAAAGTTTTGACCCAAACTTTTTTTTGTTTTAATCACTTCACTCTCTCAAGAAAAGAAATAGCCCTATATAAGCTTAATGAATTTGACATATTTTTACCAATCATTTTCTCATTAGGGCCATGATCTGGTGAAACTCTTATAAAAGGTAACCCTAAGGTGATATTGATAGCGTCATATTCAAAGAGAGTTTTAATAGGAGTTAAAACTTGGTCATGATACATACCTAGAATTACATCAAATTTTTTTCTATTTTTTTTTAAAAAAATTGTATCAGCTGCATAAGGCCCAGAAACTTTAAATTTTTTTTTAATTAAATTATTAATTGTAGGTTTTATTATTTTTTCATCTTCATTAAAACTACTAATACTCTCACAATGAGGATTGAGACCAGTAACTGCTATTTTAGGTTTGTAGCCAATAAATGTTTTATAAAAATTATCAATTAACAAAACTTTTTCAGTGATCGATTTTTTATCAATTTTATTAGCGACTCTTTTTAATGGTAAATGTGTTGTAACAGGACTAACAGATAGACTCTTGTTATATATTAACATGGCAATTTTCTTCTTTTTAAATTTTTTAGCTAAAAATTCAGTGATACCAAGAAATTTATTTTTTAAAAAATTTTTTTTTGAAATTGGACCATTAATTAATTTATTTGAAAAATTTGATTTAATTAAAATCATAGCTATTTCAAAACATCTTCTTATGTAAATATTGGATCTGTCATTGATTTTTTCAAAAGCTTTTTTTTGTTTGTAATCAACATTGATAAGATTAATTGAGTTATTGTTTAACTTATATTTATTAATTTTTTTTAAATTTAAATGAAAAATTTTTTTTTTAAAATTAAGTTTTTTCATTTGAAGAGATAGGATTTCGTATGATGCGATTAAAATTAGAGGACTTTTAAATTTTTTAGTCCTTAGTATTTTAAATAATATTTCAAAAAAAATGCTATTTGGTTCTCCTGCTACTAATATAATTGGTTTATAGTTCATTTATAACAATATCTTTTTTAATTTTGTTTAAAAAGATGTTAGAAAATTGATTTAATTGTTTGTTAGTTTTTGTTTCTATAATCTTTTTCAATTCATCCTCTATATCAACATTTCTTTTTGTAATTCTTTTTTCGTTTAACCTAAGAAGTAAATATCCACCTGGTATTACCAAGGGTTTAGTAATTTCATTAATATTAATTTTTTTTATTTCATTTAATATTTTTCTATCAATAGTATTTTCACTAACCCAACCAATATTGCCTCCTGAAGTTGAGGTTTTTGAAATACTGTAAATCAATGCAGTATTTTCAAAGCCATTTGTCTGAATTGCATTTTCAATAATATTAAATTTATCAATTATTGTCTGTTTATCCTCTAATTCAAATACAATCTCTGAAAGAAGATACTCAGTTTGATTTTCATTTTTTTGAATATCTTGTTTTAACTGATCTCTATCAATCCTGATATTCTTTGCAAATTTATCATAAATAAATTGACTCCATATAGCATTAACGGTCATTTTATCTCTTATCATTTTAGTTTTTACATTATATTTTTTAAGATGTTCAGATATTTCATTAATATTTGTTAAACCTATATTTGAGTAATTAGAAATCAAAATTCTTTTAAAATCGTCGTCATTAATTTCAAATTCTTTTACAATTGGTAAAAGAGTAATCTTTTTAATTTTATCTTTAATTAATGAATTTCTTGCAATCTCAATAATCTTCTGAGTTTCCAAATTTTCGAAATTTTTATTTACTGATTTTAAATAGTTAATTTCATTGGACACATCTATTGTAGTAATAAGTTCATTGTTAACCTTTAAAAGTATCTTATTTTCATTAGCTAATAATGAAAATTTTATTATAAGTGAAAAAAAAAATACTGTAAAAACTATTAAAATTTTCATAAAGGTAATTTTATTATTGATCAATTTTTTGTTCAAAACTTGTCAAAGGAGTTAAAGTTATACTAAATAGTAAATTTTCTGATGGTTTAAGATCTCTATCTTCGTAATATGATTTATTGTATTTAATTCCTGCTATTAAACAATCATTTTTATATTCATAAATTAAATTATAGTATTCTGTTAGATCAATTTTCCTGTTTCGTCTTGTGTTAAATGTTAAATAGTTTTCATCATTAAATTTAATAGATGTTCTATTTTCAATTGAATTTGTATCACCAATTACTCCATCTTCTTCAATAAAATTAAATGAGGTATTTAAATTTTTAAAATTGATTGAAGTATTTAATGAATTATACTCTAAAGTATTAAAGTCATTATCTAAAATAAAATCATAAGAGATATTTAAAAATTCTGAGAGGTTATTTGATATTGATCCAAAAATATTTGTCTCCTGTCCGTTTATACCGCTTGATTTAGGTATAAATTTTTCATTTTTATTTCTAAATACGGTAGCAATTTTTGCTTCAAAAAATTTATTGATTTCATTTAAATCAGTTTTCTTATATTCTACACCTAGAGTTAGTGATTTTCCTTCCTCAAAAGAATCATCTATTGCAAGTCTATTTATATCAAAAATACTATCAACATTTATAGATCTATCACTGGAATTATAATCTTTCATATCTCCTGGATTAAATCTAATTGATGCTTTAGGGGTAAAATAATTTATACTATTTTCTGTTTGATTTATCATTGGTAAACTTGTATTGAACTCAAGAATACTCATAACTTCAACCTGCGGACTCGATTTATATACACTATCATTTTTTCCTACAGTATTAAGATTTTTTAGATAAAGGTTGTATTCACTTTTAAAACCTGAGTTACTTATGATATCTAAACTTTGAAAGTTTAGGTTGTTTATTATTTTTGTTCTTAGATTATTTGTATTATTTAAATCATTACTACCGTTAGAGCTAAAATTAATTGAACCGTTTTCATAACTACTAAATAATTGTTTATCAAAGTTATAATAAGGTAATATAAACTGAAATCTATCTGAACTAGATAGGTTCAAATCTTCAAAAGATTGAAATCCTGATATAAAATTAAAATTATTATTATTTACTATTAATTTCGCTTCTGAGTTTAACACGTTATAATCTTTAGGAGTTGTTTTATTTTTAAATATATTTCCATCAAAAATTTTTAAATATGTGTCATTTGAAACTTTCTTAAGTGATACAATCAAATCACTTTGGTTAAAATTTTCCCATGCTAGATTTGCATCAAACTTTGCAAATATATGACTTAAGCTATTACTCGTATTTGAAAGTGATGATTGATATCCATCAACATAAGCGAAGTCGACTATTGCAGATGAATTTTTATTTTTAACTCTAAACTCATTTTGAAACATTTTTATATCGCTATCGAATATAGTAGGTCTAAACGTAAAATCTTTATTCTGTGAAATCACATGATAATAAGGTGTATTTAAAGAAGATCCCAGAATATTTGAACTATTTAATGTTGGTTTTAAAAGGCCAGATTGTCTTTTTACAGTTGGATCAGGATGAAAAAATTTTGGAAAATATAATATGGGAACATTGTAAATTTTTATTACAGCATCATCATAAATAAGTTGTTTTTTATTTTTATCATGTGTAATTTCACTAGCTGTGACAACCCATGGTGGACAATCAGTATCATCATTGCAACTTGTAAAAACTCCTTTTTTAATTTTAGTGACATTATTCTCACTCTCAGCTGATACACCTTTAAGTCTCGGGTCATTTTTTACATTATCGAATATATCTTTTTTCAAATTAATTGTTACATCTTTTGCAATGAAACTTTTTTTTTGAAAGTCGAAAATTCCACTCTCAAAAAATAATTTATCGTTTTGTGGTAAATTATAATCTAAATTTACTAGAACCTTTTCACCTTTTAATAACTCATTTTCAAAAGAAAAACTGAACTTTTTTAATTCAAGATAGGTTTGCTCATTATTATCTAATAGTGAAGTATTTTTATTTGAACTTAATATTTTTTTATTTATTAAAAAAATAACATCACTTGAATTTAAAATAAATCTTGAGGAAATTTCACTTTTGGTTTTTCCTTTACTAAATAATTCCTCTTTATTTTTTTCATATTTAATATTATTTGAATATATTTTGTAGTCGTTTATTGTATCGTCAATTATAACATTTCCATTTGCATTCAATACATTTTCTATTTTTTTATATGTAAAATTATCAGCTTCAATTATAATACCATTACCCGTAGAAATTTTACCTCTTTTTGAGCCTATAATTTTATTTCCATTTTCCAAAACTTCTAGTTCTGAAACATCAAAACTAAATTGATCTTGTGCATTAGAAAATTCAATTAAAAAAAAATTTATAGAAAACAATGTTAGTATTAATAAAATTTTATTTTTCATTAAACCTTCTTATCATCAAAGAATTCACTATGGTTAATAATATTATGGGCAATAAAACTGAAATAAATATGTTGATTTTCTCTGTTTTTCCTAGAACATTAAAAAAGTTGAATAAGTAATATATTATCACAGAAAAAAATAGGCCGATTGAAATTTTGATAATTGAACTCTTAAGCTCTTTAGTGTTCATCATTATAACGCTTGAAAAAATAGTCATTAACATTAAATATATTGGGAAAGATATTAGTTTTAAAAGTTGAATATCGATCTCTATTAAGGAATAATTTAGAGACTTATAATTTTTTCTTAACTCTAAAAGCTCTAAAATTGACAACGAGGATAAGTTAGAAAAAAGATTTTGTATAACCAAATAATCAAAATTTGTTGTCATTTCTACAATTTCGTATTTTTGTTTCGTATTTCTATCAAAAACTTTAGCTTCATAAATTATCCAATTTTTATCAGATATATCAATTTTTGGGCTTACAATATTTCGCTTAATTTCAAAATTTTTATTAAATTCAGAAATATAAGCATCGATCAAATAATTTTGATCAATTTTAACAGAGTTAATAATTAAAATTTTATCATCAACAACGTCTTTAATCCATAGTCCATTTTTGGTAATGACTGCAAGATATTTCCCATCCGAAGTATAGTTGGTTTTAAGATCTAAATAAAAATTTTTCAAACTTGAAGAAAAACTATAAAATAAAGTTATAATTAAAATACCTAAAATAAAACTCATAAAGCTAATTATAATTAAAATTTTTGAATTTTTAAGACCAGAGTGCTTAAAGATACTCAATTGATTATTGTTGAACAATGTAATGAAAAAAAGTTGTGTAGAAATAAGAAATATAAAAGGAAACATTTCAAATATAAAAGTTGGTGAATTAAGAAGTGATAAATATATTGGAAAATAACTATTAACATCAATATCTTTAAAAAAATCTAATTCACTTAATAGATTAAGTATGAAAATTAAACTAAACATTATTAACAAAACATAAAAAAAAGAACTTAAATAGGTTTTACTTAAAAATTTAATATAGGTCTTCATTTTTTTCTCTTAAAAGATTTTAGATTAAAATATATTGTTGAATATATTAAAATCATCATAATTACAGGAATTATAAAAATCTTAATATTGTCAAGGATATCGCTTTCGATAAATCTTAAACTCATTTCAGAAGATATGATTATTGATAATCCAAATAGGAAAATAAAAATTCTATAATTTAAATAATTCACATTTTCTTTTGATTTAAGTATTAAGAATAAAATTGCTAACATTAAGGATGGTATATAAAAAGGAATGATAAATCTTTTGTATAGCTCTTTTATTACATTATTTAGATTTGCTGGAAGACAATTTTCAATCACAACATTTTTTGTATCTATATTTAAAATATTTAAATCATTAAGTTTTAAATAACATCTTATTAATTTAGAAGAAGATACTTCTTGAGTTTTTATATAAGTTGTAGTGTTAGTTTGTAAATTTTTTAGATTGAAATCTGATTTTGAAAATCTAAAATTTGTAATTTTATTGTTAACAAAATTAATTGTTTCACCCTCGTACAATACTAATATTTGAGTATTTTTTTTATCTACAAACTTTCCTTTTTTTGCATATGTAATTTGAAAATTATCTATATTTTCTTCTTTCTTTAAATATATATTTAATAAATTTCCATCTTTGTCTTTACCCTCAGTATAAATTGTAATATTTTTTATTGTATCATTAAATTTTTTTTGTTTAACAAAACTTTCTAAAAAATTAACAGATGATGTTCTTAAAAAAGATCTCGCTTTATCTTGTGCACTAGGAACTATGAAGGCTGCTAGAATTATTTGAAGGAGTGTTAAAAAAATTGAAAAAATCAACAAAAAGTTTATTACTTGAATTTTATTTATGCCGAAATTCCAAAAAATAATCAATTCATTATTTAATTCATATTTTGAGATGACATAAAAAAAACTAAAAAAAAATACAAAAGGTAAGACTTTACTGACTATTTTCGGGAAGTTAAGAAATGAATAATTTACATATACTAAATAGTCACGTCCATCTTCTATCATGATATCCAAAAAATTGACTGCCTGGAATACCCAAATAATAATACTTGCACTAAAAAGGGTAATGAGGAAAAAGATTAAACAATCAATTAATAATTTTCTAAATAATATTTTTTCCATTGAAATCTAACAAAATAGTAACTATATATTTTCAACTAATAGTTTACAATTAATATACAACCTAAAGTACATATATTTTAAAAATGTCAATAAAAATAAGCTTTAAAAAAAGTATATCTAGCAAAACTCTCGCAAATTTAGTCTTATTTGTGGACGAAAAGTTTAATGCAAAGTTAATTAAGAAATATATTTCTAATTCAGAATTTTCTTACGTATCTGACTTATTAAAAACAAGTGATTTAAATAAAAAGATACTAGTTTTTAATCTTAATTCAAAAAAAAAAATAGTTTTAGTTTCAATCAAAAAAAATATAAAAAATCATGATATTGAGAATTTAGGCGCTGAGCTTTATAGCCTAATTAATCATGGAAAAAATTCCCAATATTTCATCAATACAGAAAGTGTTGTAAATAGTAACAAAAGTTTTATTGGACATTTTCTACATGGAATAAAGCTTAAATCTTATGATTTTACAAAATATAAAACAAAAAAAGAAAAAAGATCAATAGATATATATATAATTGGAAAGAAAAATAATATTTCTTCAAAAGATCAATTGAAGTTTAAAGCATTAGAGGAAGGAACTTTTTATGCAAGAGATTTAGTCTCAGAACCAGGTAATATATTACACCCAGATGAATATGCTAGAAGAATAAAAGCACTAAAAAAATATGGTTTAAAAATAAAAATTTATGACCAAAAAAATTTAAAAAAAATTGGTATGAATGCTTTGTTAGGTGTTGGTCAAGGAAGTATAAGAGGTTCATATCTTGTTACCATGGAATGGCATGGGGTTAAAAATAATTCAAAACCTTTAGCTTTCATTGGTAAGGGAGTTTGTTTTGATACAGGTGGATATTCTCTAAAACCTGCTAAATTTATGGAGGACATGACCTATGATATGGCTGGCTCTGCGGCTGTTGTTGGATTGATGAAAAATCTTGCATTGAGAAAAGCAAAAATTAATGCAGTGGGTGTGGTAGGGCTTGTGGAAAATATGGTTAGTGGAAACGCTCAAAGACCAGGTGATATAGTAAAATCTTATAGTGGAAAAACAATAGAAATATTAAATACAGATGCGGAGGGAAGATTAGTTTTAGCAGATGCAATAACCTTTACAGAAAAAAAATTTAAACCCAAATTCATGATAGATTTAGCTACACTGACTGGTGCAATTATAGTTTCTTTAGGATCAGAATATGCAGGTCTTTTTTCTAATAATGACAAATTATCAAATGAATTAATTGCAGCAGGCGAAAAAGTAGAGGAAAAGTTATGGAGAATGCCATTACATAAAAACTTTGATAAACTAATAAACTCTAAAAATGCTGATATGCAAAATATAAATTATGTTGGAGGTGCAGGTTCAACAACTGCGGCACAATTTTTACAAAGATTTATTTTAAATAAAACTCCTTGGGCACATTTAGATATTGCAGGAATGGCTTTTTCAAAATATGGAGGAGCATTGAATTCAGGTGGAGCAACTGGTTATGGTGTAAGATTATTAAATCAATTAATTGAAGATTGTTATGAGTAATATCGAACAAACATTATCAATTATTAAACCTGATGCTGTTGAGAGAAATTTGGATGGTCAAATTAAAGAAATGTTCAAAACAAATGGTTTTACAATTGTTCAAGAAAAAAAAATACAAATAGAAAAACAAGAAGCCGAAAAATTTTATAGAGTTCATGAAACTAAGTCATTTTATAATGATTTATGCAGCTATTTATCTTCGGGACCAATAGTTGTTATGATACTTGAAAAGGAAAATGCTATCATGGCAAATAGAGAATTAATGGGGTCAACAAATCCAAAAGATGCTGCAGAGGGCACAATAAGAAAAAAATTTGGAATATCTATTGATAAAAATTCTGTTCATGGTTCAGATAGTACAGAGAATGCAAAAATTGAAATTGACTTTTTTTTTAAGTCTTAGAGAGTATTATTTTTATAGCTTTCGGATATAATAAGTGCTCTTGTTTTAATATTTTTTTTGACAAGGAGTTTGGATCATCTTTTTTGTTTATTTTTACCTTTTTTTGAATAATGATTTTTCCTGCATCCAATTTTGAGTTTACAAAATGAACAGTACAACCCGAAAATTTTTCTTTGTTGTGTATAGCTCTTTCATGCGTGTTTAATCCTTTATATTTAGGTAATAGTGAAGGATGTATATTCAGTATTTTACCCTTAAATCTTTTAATGAAATTTCCTGAGAGAATTTTCATAAATCCTGCTAGACAAATTAGCTGAGTTTTTCTTTTTTTTAATATATTAATAATTTTTCTTTCATCTTTATTTTTTTGTCTAAAGTTAAAAATTTTAAAATCAATTTTGTTTTTTTTTAAATACTGAATTGCATTACTTTTTTTATTGCTAGATAAAACTAAATCAACCTTGATGGGAGAATTTTTTATTTTAGAAAATTTAATTAAATTTTTCATATTACTTCCATTGCCAGAAATAAAAATCGCTGTTCTTTTTTTAATTCCAGTTGATTTTACCATGTATTTTGATTTGTTTTGTTCCGTTACTTATTTTTCCTATAATATAAGGTTTATATTTTTTAGGAAAAAATTTCATAACTTTACTTAAATTTTTTGGATTTATAACTAGACAAAAACCAACACCACAATTAAACGTTTTCAACATTTCATCATCACTTATTTTATGACTTTTTAACCAATGAAATATTTTAAGTGGATTAATTTTAGATAAATTTATTCTAGCGTTAAGATTATGTGGTAGAATTCTTATTAAGTTATCAACTATTCCTCCACCTGTTATATTAGCACATCCATTAACAAGATTATTATCAATAAGATCTAAAATTTCTTTAACATAAATTTTAGTAGGCATAATTAATTGCTTTTTTAGAAATTTATTTTTATTTATATTTATTTTTTTTATATTTATCAGTTTTCTTACTAATGAATATCCATTCGAGTGTAATCCACTGGATGGAACTGCTAAAATCAAGTCGTCTTTTTTAATTTTTTTTCCATTAAGTATTTTTTTTTCTTCAACAATACCTACAGCAAAACCTGCAATATCAAATTTATTCTTGGCATACGTTCCTGGCATCTCGGCAGTTTCACCGCCAACTAAACTACACTTTGAAATATTACATCCTTTTATAATTCCACTTAAAATTGATTTTAATTTTGATAAATTAATTTTATTGATTGATATATAATCCAAAAAAAATAA
>MDTE01103937.1_pt1 | contig 11502 bp, 8 predicted proteins | sample 811231 | NCBI WGS metagenome assembly MDTE01 (sample SAMN05326651, study PRJNA326480) | marine metagenome | isolation source: seawater | place: Indian Ocean: Red Sea | collected 2010
AGCGGTTCCTCTTCGAATTCTTTCGCAGGCAATTGAAGCCAAAAGTTCTTGTGGATTACATTCGCCGGCCGTACGTAAGTACCTTCGACCTCAATTTTCGCGTCACCTTCGACAGCAAACTCTCGGCTTTGCCCGCCAAGACTTTGTTTCCGTCGGATGCCGCGCGGGGCGTAAATTGTTTGGCAGGGTACACTATTCTGGAGGTAAAATTTCATCGCCGGATACCGGTTTGGTTCCATCGGCTTCTCCAGAGCTATAATCTCCGCCGGGTTTCCGTATCCAAGTTTTGTGTGGGGATGGAAGCTTGTGGCCTGGCAGTCAATCTTTCGTAACTGACGAGCACGACTTATGGATCAGCTACAGAACACGTTAATTCAAGAAGGCCTGGCCTTCGTCTACCAGCCCAAGGACATTGTCCTGAACATGACATTGGGGTTCTGCCTCGGGTTGGTGATCAGTTTTGTCTATAAGGCTACGCACAAAGGATTGAGTTATTCCCAGTCCTTCATGCTGACGATCGTCTTTGTAACCTTCATCGTGTCCATGGTGATGATGGTCATCGGCAACAATCTGGCGCGCGCGTTCGCCTTGGTCGGCGCCTTATCGATCATTCGCTTTCGGACGGTCATCAAGGACACTAAGGATACGGCCTATGTCTTCATGGCTCTGGCCGGCGGCATGGCGGCGGGCACATCGAGTTATTTTCTCGCCGTTTCGGGGACCGTGATCTTTGTCGTGATCTCCTTCCTTCTGCACGTGACGAACTATGGATCGCTGTACAAGAGTGAATTCATTCTCCGGTTTCGATCGGCCCGCGGTGAGAACGACAATGGATACGCGGGACTGTTTGACCAGTACACGAAAACCGCCAGCCTCCTGCTGGTTGAACCCGCCGGAGATCAACTGAGCGCGCGTCTGACTTTTGATGTGGTCCTCAAGAAGGACCAAGATGCGCAAGCCTTCGGTGCTGCCGTATCCGAACTGGACGGGGTTTCCGAAGTGACCGTAGTGGCCTCGAAGTCAGACGTCGACTATTGATCCTCCGCTTCGGCAAGAGCCGTCGCCGTAGACGCGTCACTGATACCGGTGAAAAGTACATTCCGCACAAGTGAGCGCTTCAGTCCTTGATTAATTCAGTTGTCCGGCGTGCTCGGCAGGTGCTGGCGGATCCCGTGCTGCGCCGGTGGCTGGTGCTTAAGGCGCTCGGGCGCGTGGCCACGCCGCCAGCGTTCGTGGCTCATCAGCCGCCTTATCTCTCGCTGACGGCGCTTGAGGACGTTTGCCACGCCGGTATTTCCTTGCCCGTTGCGCCGTTCGCCGCGCAGTTGCCGGATCATCCCATTACAATGGATTTGGCCGGCGCGCGGCCGGAGGTGACCCCTGAAGCGGCCGCCCAATTCTTCGATATCGCCCACGACGATCTGGAAACAACATTGTCGATGCATCGGTTCGCGTGGCTCCAAACCGCAGAGCCGTCTGCGGCCGCGCCATGGGTGGTCTTTCTATGGGAGGCCTGGTATGCGCGTTACATGGACGCCGTATCAGGTTGGCCGTGGCACCCCTATACGGCGGCGGAGCGCGCTATAAACCTGATCGATTTTTGCCAAGCGCATGGCGCTGTAGATCAACTTTATAACTTTCCCCAGGCAATGGCGCTCCATGCTAGGGCGATTGCGGCGCAACTGGAGTACTTTGGCGAGCACAATACATCCAACCATCTCGCGAATAACGGCCGCGGGCTCTACCGGATTGGTCTGGAAATCAATGACGACAAGGTTGTGTCTTTGGGATGCGAGATTTTATTGGCCGAGGCTGAGAGGATTCTAGCGCCGTCCGGCATCTTGAATGAGGGATCGAGCCACTATCATCTTCTGTACACCCAACGTTACATTGACGTCTGGTTCCATGCCGAGCGACACAAGCGGTCCGAACGTACCCAGTTTGCGGACATTGCCCAGCGCATGCTGGCGGTTGCGGCGCATCTGGCTGTAAACGGTCGTTTCCCGTTGATCGGCGACATTTCGCCCGATTGCACCCCCCAATACCTTGAGGGTCTTTGGCAGGGCCTGGATGAACCGCCGGGATGGGTCGGCCGGCTTTCCAAGGAGGAGTGGCAAGCCCTGATGGCGCTGAGGGCCGGCGCATCATCAGTTGACCTTGACCAGCTTCGAAGAGATGGATGGTTGCGCCATCAACATGGCCATTGGACAGGTCTTTGGCATAGCTCTCCGCAAGGCTGGTCCGCAATGCCCGGACATGGCCATCAGGACATCGGCAGTTTCGAGTTGGATTTCGATGGTGTTCCGTTGATCGTCGATCCTGGACGTGATCGCTATGGCGATAGGGACGTAGGTCAAAAATATGTAAAAGCATCAGCCCATTCGGGTCTGGTGTTGAATTCAGAGTCGCCATATCCGCCCAACAAACCGTATTACGATGATGCTTTTCGCGAATCTGTCTGCGGGCCGTCGCCGGAGATGTCTGTCGATTCAGACATGGTCAGCCTGCATCATACGGGATATTCACGGTTCTCGAACATCGGGGGCGTCTCGCGAACTTGGAGTTTCCGCGACGCGGCATTGACCATTAACGATCAAGTGGAGGGCTATGGGCAGGTGCAATTGACGCGAGCGCTTCAAACGGTGCTACAGCCCCGTGAAACGCCGCATGGCATTGAGCTCACATCCGATCATCACCGGTTTCGAATTCGGTGGTTGGGAAACCAGAATTTGAACATCGAACCCCAAGACTTGTGGGTCGCTTATGGCGAGAGGATGCCAGGTTGGCGTATCGAACTGAGGAATGAGGTCGCAATACCTCATCAGGCCCAGATCGTGATTGAGGCACTTTGAAATGTGCGGCTTCGTCGGTATATTCTCGCCACGGGCGCCGGTCTGTTCCCTCGGCGTGGATATTTCCGCCGGGATGGCGGCCATCCGTCATCGCGGCCCCGATGGGTCCGGGTTCTTCGAATCGCCTGATGATTTGTTCCAGGTTGGATTTCGCCGCCTTTCCATCATCGATATTGAAAACAGCCAGCAACCCATTCTGCATCCGAGCGGCGAACGGGTCATGGTCGGAAATGGCGAAATATACAACTTCATCGAACTCCGTGAGCGCTTTGCCGATTTTCCCTACCAAACATCGGGTGACATGGAGACGGTCTTGGCGGCCATGGATGAGCAAGGAGAAGCCTTCATCCACGCGTTAACCGGGATGTTTGCCCTCGGCATATTTGACATGCGCGAAAACCAACTAACATTGGCGCGGGATCATACGGGTATAAAACCGTTGTATTGGGCGTCCAGGCCGGACGGAGCCATTGGATTCTCCTCTGAAATCAAATCATTGTTCGCGGCCAATATTGTTTTGCCTGAAATCGATGAAGTCCAGGTCACAAGATACCTAGCGCAAGGATACGTTCCCGGACCGGCTACCTTGTTCAAGGGCGTCAGAAAACTCGACCCGGGGTCTTTGCTCACGGTGGACCGACACGGTAAGCAAACCCATGAAACTTATTGGCGCCCAACGGTGCCAACACCGGACGTACTGCGGCCGGAAGACGCCTTGGATGGCCTCATGGAAAGCCTTCGCAAGAGCATTCGCCAGAACATGAGGGCCGATGTTCCGGTTGGCGCGCTCCTATCAGGTGGTCTTGATTCTGGTTTACTGGTAGCGTTGGCATCCGAGGTCACCCCGCACCCCTTAACGACGTTGACAGTGCGCTTCGATGGGGCCGGATATGACGAGGCGCCATTGGCGCGAATGGTTGCCGAGCGTTATGGGACCGACCACCACGAAGTTACTATCGGTCTGAACGCAGTGGATGAAACATTAGTCGACGCCGTTTGGCATCTTGGTGAGCCGCTGTACGACGCTGCGTTGGTTCCGAACCATATAATTCAAAAAGAAATGTCCCGGCATGCAAAAGTGTCACTCAACGGAACTGGGGGAGATGAGTTGTTTGCCGGTTATGACCGATACTTCCCGACGCCTATTGAGCGCAAATACAGCCTTGTGCCCAAATGGACCCGCGCAGGTATTGTCGAGCCATTTATAGCGAAACTCTCCCCAATGACAGCATGGAAACTTGGGCGTGCTGAAAAGTTTCGCTCCGACCCTGGCGGATACCTGTTTGACCACTGCACTCCATTTCCCGATGCGATGCTTGATATGATCGGCCACAAGAGCCGGACGCAAACCGTCGCACAGCAGGAATATTTCGCCGATTATACTGGTGAGCCCCAGTCGGGAATGCTTTACGCCGATGTCAAGACATACCTACCGGATGACCTTCTGACGCTTTTGGACCGGACGTCGATGGCCGCAAGCGTGGAGGGACGTGTCCCGTTTTTAGACCATAAGTTGGTTGAATATGCTTTGTCATTGCCGCGCAGCTTAAGGACGCCAAATGGATTGGCGAAGGAACTTGAACGGACGTTAGCGGCGCCATATCTGCCCGAGCCGCTTTTGAGCGCCCCCAAGCAAGGGTTCACATCACCTGTACCTGTTTGGATGACTGGCTCTTTCTCCCAAGCCGCCAAACGGCTCCTCACGAGGCCCCAGGCCTTAGAGCGCGGTTGGTGGAACACGTCGGGCGTATCCAATCTGTTCGCCAACCCGGGGAAGCACGGGTATCGCATATACGCGCTTCTTGCCCTTGAATTGACAACGGCTCTTTATGTCGACCGCGGGGATTTCAATGATATGCCAGGGGTGTCTCTTACTAACTTTGCCGAATCCGTTTAAACGCGCTTCACCCGCGGAACACTGCAAAATGAACAACCTCAAACCTATACGTGATGTCGCAGTAGTAATGCCGGCCTACCAGGCAGGCGACACGATTAAGCGGGCCCTCGACAGCATTGCCAAGCAAACCGTAGCGCCCCGGGAAGTCATAGTCATTGATGACGGGTCGACTGACGGCACGCTCGAACAGGCTATGGAAATGTCGAAACAACTTGGCGACACGAAACTCATTGTTCGGCGCCAGGAAAACTTGGGCCCGGGAGCCGCCCGAAACGCCGCAGTGACGAACGCGCGCGCACAATTGCTGGCTTTTTTGGATGCTGACGATGAATGGCTTCCCACTCATCTTGAAGCGAGTTTGAAATTCTTCGATACTACTGACTGCACGATGACGTGCCATAATGAATGGCTTGTTGAGAACGGCATTGCAACGCTCAACGACAGCCTTTCACGGCGCCGGGAGCGCGAATCCGCGTTTGTGGCGATTTACAGGAAGGGCTGCATCAGTACGTCCACAGTCGTCGTGCGCCGCGATCATGTCGTCGCCTGCGGCGGGTTTGATCCGGGTCTCGCCAACGGCCAAGACGTCGATCTTTGGCTAGCCGTCCTGGCGCGTGATGATGCCAAGTTGCATGCGTTCGAGGCCCCGCTTAGCCGATACTTTATTCGACCGGGAAGTATCGATTCGCATACAGCGCGCCGACGCAAATTTCATCAGCGCATTGCCCATCGATGGGCGTGGCGCGTGGCGGTGGAGCCTGATGGCAAGTTGCGTTCCGTATGGTTTCGGATTACGGCGATTGAGTATGAGGCCGTTCGGGCTCATATTGCTGCCGGTGCCTACGCTACTGCGTTGGTATCGCTATTTCGATACCCAATTAACTTGGTTAGAATTACGAAGGCAGCCTTTCGACGTCAAAGCTTGCGTGGGAATTTTTTGAGCGCCGGTGATCACGGGCCTGGAGACGTGGATTGAGATTTTGGAACCGGCCGTTGGTCGTTGCTCCTTATCGTTGGCTCGCCGCTCTATGGAAGACCTCAGGCGCTCATAATTTTGCTGGCAGAGGCCATGATATTTTTGCGTAAATGGTGCCAGATAGTTGCCTATGGATGGGTGTGTCTCATTCTGGCCCTTTATTTGATCCAGTTCGAGGAGATACTGGTGGCGCTTCTCTCCTCAATTCTCAACTTTTTATGAAGCCGCGCTGTTGAGTAGACAGATGAATGACGTAACGCCGATCAATAAAACTCCGCTGTCTAAGCGTGTCTTAGTGGTTGGTTGGTTGGTTGGCTTGGCCGTCAGCCTCATTCTGATCCTAACGCGTTCTCATGCCCTTGATTTCGGCAACGCCCTGCTCGCTATCGCGATTACTGGAGTCGGTCTGGCGCCCGGCCTGTATTATTTAGCACAATCGCCGAAGCAGCGGGAGGTCATTCCCGTGATGGCTCTGACGGGTCTGTTTTATGCTGTGTTTTTTGGATTGTCGGCATTTGGCTCTGGATATCTGATAACGCCCGGCCAACCGGGAATTCAATTCTACAAAGGTGTTTGGGTTCCAGAGATTAGTGTCAAGGCACAGCTTCTTGGACTTGTCGGCATCAGCGCGATGATCGGCGTATGGGGCGTTTTAAGGCCGATCCTTAGCAGACGAGTCCCAGTAGTTCCCTTGGTGTTTGATATAACATCTCATCGTGAACGTCGTGCACTCGTGGGATTGGCGTGGGTCCTGGCGCTTTCGAATATTGCCTATTGGCATGTTCCCTTCGTTAGACAGCTTCCTTCGGTCGGCCAATTGCTCCAACCAGCGGGGTTTGCCGCATTTGCAATCTTCTACATTTTCTGGCGGCGGAGAGAACTCTCTCGCGGGCAAATAGTGTCCTACTTCTGGATTTCGCTTCCGGTCTGGTTGATGGGGATTGTCGGTTCTGGCTTGATTACGGGTGTTATCTTGGTGCTTGTCTTTGCACTCGCGGTTAACCTGGGGATAACTGGCCGCATTGCCTGGAAGATGCCCCTAGTGAGCTTTGTCGTAGTTTTGCTGATATACCCGCATCTTGAGGATTTTCGGAATCAATATTGGAAATTCGATCCCTCTGCGAATGTGGTGGAGCGAGTTGTGGGGTTAGTAACTTTTGTAACCAAGAAAACCAGCACGGACGGGTTGGGGTCTAAGAAACGGGATGACGTGCCTTTTGACAGATTGGTCCGTCGCATCTCTCACATTCTTATGTTTACGCATGTCGTGCAGAGCACGCCCAGCCAGGTGCCGTTTTGGGATGGCGCGACGTATCGGACTATACTGACGGGATGGGTGCCACGAGTTTTCTGGCCTGAGAAACCCGAGGAACGCTGGGGTAATGCGTTCGGTAATCGCTATGGGATTCTGGATTCGAGAGATCCCTACATGTCCGTAAATATCCCGTGGATTACGGAGCTATATGTGAATTATGGCGCTAAGGGCGTTGTTTTGGGAATGGCGATGATTGGGATTTTCATGGCGCTTGTAGATCGCTTGGTAAATTCACCCGGCGCGAGCCTGGCGAGTAGCGCGATCGCGGCCGCCGCGCTATTTCCGTTGTTCTATCAGGAATCAAACTTCACTGTGATGACAGGCAGCTTGCTCCCTCTGGTTCTCGCGCTTTGGATCTTTTTCCGATATGGGTTGGCACTCTGGTGTCGCTACGACAGGCCCTGATGGCATCTGTCCCAAACATGGATCACCAGAAAATATCTGCCGCTGCTTGTGTTCCGATTTGGCGTGTCGCCCTCAGCGCATTGAACAATCAGAAAATGATTGCGCGGATGTGCTGGACAAACGAACTCCCGAGAGTCATGTCATAGGGATGGTTGTGGTAAACGAACAAACGTTACCCAAGATTGCCATCATCACTGGAGTCACTGGCCAAGACGGTGCTTACCTTGCCGATTTTCTCCTTTCTAAAGGTTATGTGGTTCACGGACTAAGGCGTCGCGTGTCATCGTTTAACACTTGGCGTATAGACCATCTGTTCAAAGACGTGCACGAAAAAGGCGTCAACTTCTATCTTCACCATGCAGATCTAACAGATGCAACTGCGCTGGTTCGACTAATTCAAGAAATTCAACCAGATGAAATCTACAATCTTGCAGCTCAGAGCCACGTCCACGTGAGTTTCGAAACGCCGGAGTATACGGGAAATGCTGACGGCTTGGGAACATTGCGAATGCTTGAAGCGGTCCGAATTCTCGGAATGGAGAGCAAGGTAAGATTTTATCAAGCGTCTACGTCCGAACTTTATGGATTGGCGCTGGAGGTTCCCCAAAACGAAAAGACACCATTTTATCCCCGGAGCCCCTACGCAACGGCTAAACTCTACTCTTATTGGATCTGCGTGAACTATCGCCAAGCGTATGGAATATTTGCCTCTAACGGTATTTTGTTCAACCACGAGAGCCCACTCCGTGGGGAGACCTTTGTGACTCGAAAGATCACCCGAGCCGTTGCAGCCATCGAGCGGGGAATTCAATCCAAGCTCTATTTGGGAAATCTTGATGCGTGTCGTGACTGGGGTCATGCCCGCGACTACGTGGCAGGTATGTGGGCGATGCTGCAACATCATTCGCCCGATGATTTTGTGCTGGCGACAGGTGAAACTCATTCCATTCGCGAATTTGCCGAACTCGCCTTTCAGTCTGTCGGTCGAGAGATCGAGTGGAGCGGTAATGGCGTTGATGAAAAAGGAATTTGCAAGGCATCTGGGAAGGCGGTAATTGAGGTTGATCCCCGATACTTTCGACCCAATGACGTTCCTTCACTATGTGGTGATGCTTCGAAGGCCCGAGAGCTTCTGGGCTGGACGCCGAAAACAAGCTTTACGGATCTTGTTGCTGAAATGATCGAAGCGGATCTGAGGTATCTCCGAAACAAGCAATTGCAACTCGGGCAGGATGCTATGAAATCTGAAAAACCTTAATGTACAAACTGCTCGCGCGTCTATAGGTCAGCTCCGTCGAGAGCTAATCTCTTGATTTTGCCGCAGACGCGGTTGACATCGTTCGTGAAAATCAGTCCTGAATGGCTCTATCATTATCGTGATTACTTTCCGGCGCCGGAAACGCCGTTTGTTCTCAATCTTGCGGCGCAAGACGAGGATGAGGATCAGCGCAGCGTTGCCCATTGCCGTTGAGCACTCGATCTTTCCGCAGAGATTGGCGTCCCGTTCTTTGCCGCGCACGCTGGGTTTGCGATGCAACCGCGCGTTGATCAGCTTGGACCGCGGATCGCCAGACGTCGGAAGACTCCTTCGTTTGAGGCCAAGGACATTTCTCTTCCCTTGATCACGAGGGTTTTGAGCGCTCTCTAAGATGCGCAGATGGATTTGAATTTGCTTCAAACGTAGGTCTTCCGGTAAGCCAAAGTTGGCTCTAGGCCGTAGAGTGAATCCAAGCATTTAATAAAGCGCCGCAATGTCGTCATTGGTGCCGTACAAGCCATGATCGGCGTAGCGCCTTTTGGGCTGACTGCTTTCACCTGGATAAATCGGGGCCCCCGTCCTGTTGCCGACGGGGCGTCAGCATCGGAGATTGAGTTGGCATAAATTTTGGCCTCCGCCCGGGATTTTTTTTGGCGGGATGGTTCTTTATTTGAGACAATTTTACGGGTTCATGATACCGCTAATCAACAAAATCCTTAAAACCTCTCGGTGAAACGATGAGCGCCTTTCGTCATATTGCCGCCCCACCACTACGGTTCTTAAATCGCTTGGGAACGTTTGGTCGTAAGCGGACATCGGCTTTTCGCATGCTGCTTCTTCATGGCATCGAGGATCACGAGCACGACGCTTTCGATCGATTGGTTGCCTACGTAGTGAGGGAGCACGGCGTTATTTCTCCGGCAGAAGCCGTTAGTGGGGCCGCGGATCAAGGCGTCGTGCGGCCGGCTTGGTGCTTGCCATGCTTGTTCACATTCGACGATGGTTTCGCATCCAACTTCGAAGTTGCGATGTCGGTCCTCGATCGCCATAACGTCAAAGCTCTGTTTTTTGTGTGTCCGGGTTTAATCGAACTCGAGGGCGATGTGCAGCGGCGAGCAATTGCTCGGCAGATGTTTCAAGGTCGGATCGAGGCTGGAGATCTGCCGACGAGCATGCGTTTGATGAATTGGGATGAGCTTCGCAGTCTCAAGGCGCGGGGCCATGTGATCGGTTGTCATGGCATGCGGCATCGACGGCTGACGGAGGTCGATAATGAAGAGTTGATTGAGGAAGTTGATGCGGCCGGAGACCTTTTGGATGCGCGCCTTGTACAGGAGACAGATTGGTATGCGTATGCGTTCGGTGACATCGGAAGCATCGATCGCTCAGCAATTGAAGCGATTTCGCGTCGCTTTCGGTACTGCCGCAGTGGCATTCGCGGGGCCAATGGGAGCCAAACGAACCGAATGGCGTTCTGCGCCGATTCATTGTCGCCCAGTGCGCCATTGAGCTATCAGAAACTGCTTATCGAAGGCGCCGTTGATATCGTGTACGAGCGGCGGCGGCGCGTCCTCGAGGCGTTCGCGGCTAAAGCCGCAATATACTGAGGGCGCATAAGCGGTGTTCATAGCTTATCTATTCTTGATGTTGGCCGGCGCCCTTGGTGCGGGCACTATGATCCTTCGAGTAGTAGGTCTGACTGACCGGTTCGCATTTTCTGAACTTTGTGCACTGGGTTTTGCGCTCGGAGTTGGTGCCATAGGCTGGACCACGTTCTTCCTTGCCGCGAACGGGTCCCTGAGCACTCTTTCCTTGTCGATGGCGCTGGGTCTTATGGTTCCTGGTCTGGTGCTACTGGTGGGTGCCTTCCGGAAACAAAATTTGGAGTGTGATTTCGAACCCGAGCCGTTTTTATCAACTTTGTCGACTGTCCGAGTGGCGCTCGGTATTGGTATTGCGCTTGTGTTGGGTGGTGACTTGCTCGAGGGACTGGCACCTCCGGCAGATGCTGACTCTCTAGCGTATCATTTTACCTTACCGAAGGCTATTCTTGCCGAGGGCCGCCTGACCCCAATTTATCAGGCTATGGAGGGCACTATCCCGCTACTCCTGCAAATGACCTATCTGGTGGCTTTGGGCACAGGGGGCGAGAGCACGATGACCCTCTGGACGATGGTAACTGGGTGGGGATGCTCGGCCATGGTTTATGTAACGTCGCGACGCTATCTTTGCCTCGATTGGTCCTTGGCAATTACGCTTGTATTTTTGACTACCCCTGCGGTCGTTTACGGGGCGGGCAGCGGTCAGATTGAGGTGCGGAATGCCATGTTTGTACTTGCCGCCGTGCTGCTTGTGGCAGAAGCTCGGCGAACCGCCGCCCTCCGATACACGATCATTGCGGGCGTGGCGGCGGGCTTGTTTATGGCCAGCAAGTACACGGGCCTGATCTTTGCGTTTGCGTGTGGTTGCATGGTCCTCCTGCAGAGACGCTGGCTAATCCACGGCTTCTTTTTCAGTATGGTATTGTTGGCCGTGGGCGCACAATGGTACGTATGGAACTACCTGAACACGGGTGATCCCATTTTCCCGCTTCTTTATGGCCTTGCCGAATATCGACCACAGGCAATATGGGACGCAGAGATTCACGCAGTCTACAAGAGCGGTATTACCGAGAAAGCGGTTCCGGCAAACTTATTCTGGTCTTTTGGTTATCCGCTAAAGGCAACGCTGGACGCGCATCATACATTTGAGTCATTGCGGGTTGGATTTGGACCCATGGCATTGGTTCTCCTTCCGTTC
>MDTE01134642.1_pt1 | contig 11502 bp, 11 predicted proteins | sample 811231 | NCBI WGS metagenome assembly MDTE01 (sample SAMN05326651, study PRJNA326480) | marine metagenome | isolation source: seawater | place: Indian Ocean: Red Sea | collected 2010
TCTGGGACCAAGAATAGGAAAATTCTCATCTAGCGGAGAGCCTAGAAATATAGGACCAAGAAATCCTTGGTTAGTAACAGTTGGATTATTTTTAATTTATACTGGTTTCTGGGGTTTTTATGCTGCGTGTAATATTCCAATCTATGATTTAGGGCCTGAATATGGAATGGAAGGAGTCACATTCTGGACTGCAACAAATATATATGTAACACCTACTACATTAAGCGGTATTACATTTAACTTCTTGATGTCGCTATCAGGAGGATTGTTAGCAGGATATGTAATTTCTAAAGGTGATCCTTTCTGGACATATTCGAGTGGACTAGCTGGAGTAATAACAGCTTCTGCGGGTAACGATTTATATCATCCAATACAAGCAATGATAATTGCAATGATTGGTGTATGGGTTGCTTACAAAATGCATTATTGGGTTGAACGTAAATTCAAAATTGATGATGCAGTTGGAGCAGTTGCGGTTCACGGTTATGCTGGCTTCGTAGGACTAGTTATATGTGGCTTTGTTCTAAATGGTTATCCATCATCTGGTTATAGTGTTGGAGCTATGTGGGATGGAGCGACTTATGCTGCAATAAATCCATTAGGGATGTTTATTGGAGCAATAATTATGTTCTTTGTTTTAGGGTTTTTCCCTGGCTACATAATCGCTAGAGTACTTCACGGTATTGGTAAATTAAGAATTCCAAGAGAAGTGGAGTTGGCTGGTCTAGATTATCAAATATTAGAGGATGCGAGCACTGATGAAAAAGCCGTCGCATCGTCTTCAAGATAAAGGAGGTTAACTATGGCTACAGTAAGTAACTGGATAGATCATCTAAGTGCCTCTGAAGTTGCGGGGGCAGTTTACCCAGGCGTTGGCTCTGAGGGTATTCTTGTTATTGTTGGTATTGTAATTTGGATAGGCTGGCATGTTGTTTCAAGCATGCAAGAAACTAACAAAATGAATGATATCGCAAGAAGAAGACCTGGAAAAGACGACTGGAAAAGTAATACACCTGACTGGTAAATAGATAGGTCTTGAGGGCGCATTAATTTGCGCCCTCTTAAAAAGATGGAAGAAAATAATCATAAAGAACATGAAAATAAAACACCAAGTAAAATGGCTAGGTTAGCTTGGCCTAAAGCTAAGTATGGTGTTATAATTGCAATAATTATAATTGTGATAGTAAATTTAATATATTACAAAGATGTAATAAAAAGTTTTTTTTAATAATGTCAAAAAATCTTTCAAGAATTGCTAAACAAAAAAAAATAAAATACTTTCTTATAAGTTTTGTAGATTTATTTGGAGTTTTAAGATCTAAACTTGTGCCAGCTAGAGCAATTGGGGAAATGCAAAAAAATGGAGCTGGATTTGCTGGGTTTGCAACTTGGCTAGATATGACACCAGCAGACACAGATATGTTTGCAATACCTGATCCTGAGAGCCTAATTATTTTGCCGTGGAATAGAGAGGTTGGTTGGCTTGCATCAGATTTATGGATGGATGGAAAGCCTGTTGAAGCATCTCCAAGGATAATGCTTAAAAAACAAATTGAAAAATTATCTAAAAGAAATTTAAAAATGAAATCAGGTGTAGAATGTGAATATTTTTTAGTATCAGGGGATGGCAAATCAATTTCAGACCCGAAAGATATCCAACCAAAACCATGTTATGATCAGTCTGCACTTATGCGAAGATACGAATTAATCAAAGAAATTTGTGATTGTATGATTGAACTTGGATGGAATCCTTATCAGAATGATCACGAAGATGCTAACGGACAATTTGAAATGAATTGGGACTACTCTGATAGTTTAATTACTGCAGACAGACACACTTTTTTTAAATTTATGGTTAAATCCTTAGCTGAAAAGCATGAATTTCGTGCAACTTTTATGCCTAAACCATTTGAAAATTTAACGGGTAATGGTTGTCATGCTCACATATCATTGTGGAATGGTAAATCAAATAAATTTTTAGATAAAGGGGATAGGTTAGGTTTGAGCAAATTAGCATATAATTTCCTTGGTGGGATTATGAAAAACGCAACTGCACTATCTGCGTTTTTCAATCCATCAATAAATAGCTACAGAAGAATTAATGCACCCCCGACAAAATCTGGAGCTAGCTGGTCACCTAGTAGTATTTCATATACAGGAAATAATAGAACTCATATGATTAGAGTTCCAGATCCTGGAAGATTTGAACTTAGATTGATGGATGGATCCTCAAATCCATATTTGTTACAAGCGGCAGTTATTGCAGCTGGTTTAGATGGCTTGAGTAACAAAATTGATCCAGGTGAACCATTATATTGTAACATGTATACAGATCATAAAAATTATCCAAATTTACAAAGGCTTCCTGATGAATTGGAAGATTCATTAGAAAATTTAGAGGAAAGCAAATCATTAAAAGAGGCATTCGGAGAAAAGGTAATTACGAGCTACATTAAGCTTAAAAAATTAGAATTAGAGTCTTTTTCTAAAGAAGAAAGATTTGATAAAAATTCCCCTGTAAGTGATTGGGAACGAAATAATACTATTGATTGTTAATTAATGAGAAAAATTTCCAAAAATAAAAATTGGAAATATTCAAAATTTATATCAAATAGAAATTTTAATTTTGACAGAAAATATGTATTAAAGTTTGTTTCTAAAAAATTATTAAATGACTCTTATAAAACAATTTCCAAATGGAAAAATTACAAAAGAACACCACTTCTTTCACTCGAGAAGCTTAATAAAAATTTAAAATTAAATAATATTTTTTACAAAGACGAATCAAAGAGATTTCATTTAAAATCATTTAAAGCTTTAGGTGGAGCTTATGCAGTTGCAAAAATTGCAAAGGGGAGGAAAAATATTATAATATCATCTGCTACAGCTGGTAATCATGGAAGATCCGTTGCGTGGGGAGCGCAAAGATTAGGGTTAAAATGTTATATTTTTGTAAGTCAATTTGTAAGTGATGCTAGAATTAAAGAGATAGAAAAATTTGGCGCAAAGGTAATTAGAGTTAAAGGTAACTATGAAAATTCACTTAATGAATGTAAAAAATTTTCAAAAAAATATGGTTGTAAGATAGTTCAAGACGTTTCAACAAAAAATTACAAATATGTGCCACAATTAACTATGGCTGGTTATTCTATAATGATAAAAGAAATTTCTAATCAAACTAAACAATATATAACTCATATATTTTTGCAGGCTGGTGTTGGTGGAATGGCCGCAGGTGTAGTAGCTGGTGTAGCAAAGTATTTTAAAAGAATACCAAAAATTATAATTGTAGAACCTGATCGCGCTGATTGCGTAATGCAAAGTATAAAAAAAAATAAAATGATTAAAATAAAAATTTCTAAAGAAAGTATTATGGGTGGTATGTCTTGTAACAAGATGTCATTGATACCATGGCAAATACTAAGAAAATCAAGCAACTTTTGTATTTCTATTAGTGATAACAAAGTTTCAAAGACTGTAGCTATGTTAAAAGACAAAAAATTTAGCAGAAAATCAATTATAGGTGGTGAATGTGCAACACCAGGAATTATTAGCTTAATTGGAGCCTGTAATAATAAAAAAATTAAAAAATTTATAAAACTTGATGAAAAATCTAATGTTTTACTAATTGGATGCGAAGGTAATGCAGATATGAAACTTTATAGAGAATTGCTATCAAAAGGAAGAAAGTGAATATATGACTGAAAAAGCAATAGTTTGGATTAGAGATGATTTTCGCTTAAAAAATAATCCAGCATTATCATATGCATCAAATGAACATAAATCTATTTCAGTTATATATATCTATAATAAGGATAAATTTGACAATGTTAGAGAAGCTCAAAAATGGTGGATAAGCAAATCTCTTGAAAGTTATAAAAAGGACTTAGAAAAATACAACATAGATCTAGAGATTATAATATCAGAGGAATTCACCTTTTTTTCAAAATTAAAGGGCAAAGATAATATTTCGGTTTATTGGAATAAAGTTTATGAGCCAGAACAATTAAAGTTAGATAAAAAAATAATTGAAATATTTAAAAAAAATAAAATTAATTCGAAACACTTCAAAGGAAATGTTTTAAATGAATACGACAAAGTCACTAAGGATGATGGTTCGCCTTATAAGGTATATAGTCCATTTTGGAGATATGGTGAACAAGTATATTTAGATAGTATTCCAAGCAAGACATTAAATATAAAAAAACAAATTAAAAAATTAAATTTTTTTAAATCTAATATTAAGGCAGTGCGGTTATTGCCAAAGCATAATTGGTTTAAAAAATTTGATAAATACTGGATACCATCTGAAGAGGAATCAAATAAATTTTTAGATGAATTTACAAAATCAGGTATACAAAAATATGGAACAGATAGAGATTATCCTTCACTAAAAGGAACATCAAAGCTATCTCCATTTATAAGAAATGGTCAAATACATGTAAGTAATATTTGGGAAAAATGTTATAAATTAAAATCTAAAAATATAAGTGCTAAGAAATATTTGAATGAATTAGGTTGGAGGGAATTTTCACACAGTTTAATTAATAACTTTCCTGAAATGTTGAAGGGCAACTTGCGTAAAGAATTTGATAAATTTCCTTGGGACAATAATTTAAAAAATTTAAAAGCTTGGAAAAATGGTATGACAGGTTATCCAATTGTTGATGCAGGTATGAGAGAATTATATGAAACAGGTTGGATGCATAATAGGATAAGAATGGTTGTTGGATCATTTCTTGTGAAACATCTAAGAATCAATTGGAAAGAGGGAGAAAAATATTTCAGGAATTGTTTGTTAGACTTCAATGAAGCAAATAATGTTGCTCAATGGCAATGGGTTGCTGGTTGTGGTGCTGATGCTGCACCTTATTTTAGGATTTTTAATCCAATTCTTCAGGGGGAAAAATTTGACAAAGAAGGTACTTACGTAAAAAAATGGGTTCCAGAATTATCTAAAGTGCCTTCAAAGTTTATTCATAAACCATGGGAAATGGAAACTAAGTATCAGAAAGCTATAAATACAGTTATAGGAAAAGATTATCCAATGCCAATTGTAATACATGAAAAAGCTAGAAAAGATGCTCTAAATGCTTTTCAAAGTTTAAAAAAAAATTAATCACCAATAAAATGATGAATTACTGTTCGAATATTTGGATTAATTCTATGTTCAAAAAGGTATATGCCTTGCCATGTTCCCATGAGTAGTTTTCCATCTTTAATACTAAGTGAGATCTGATTATTCGTTAATGCAGATTTTATATGAGCAGGCATATCATCTTTACCTTCAGTAGTGTGAATATAAAGGCTTGTATCCATTGGAGCCAATTTATCAAAATAATTTATTAAATCAGTTTGCACATCTGGATCGGCATTTTCTTGGACTATTAAAGAAGCGCTTGTATGTTGGATGCTTAAATTTAATATTCCATTTTTAAACTCGTGTTTATTTATCCAATTTATACTTTCCTTTGTAAAATCATATAATCTTTGACCTGAAGTATTTACTTTTAAATTAAAAAATTCTTGTCTCATTTCTGTTTAGTTTTAAAGTCTATTCCATACTCAGACCTTGGACCTTTTCTTAACCCGTAAGGCCCAGATATGAACAAAGTTAGTGGTTTTGTGCCTGGTTTTAAGTCTACTCTGTGAAAAGTATTTGCAGATCTAAAACCAATATAACCTGGCGGTCTCCAATGTTTTCCATCTTTTAGAGTTTCATAATAACCACCCCTAAGAATAATTGTAATAAACGGAAAAAGATGATTATGCACCCCATCTCCATGATCATCATCTAACATTTCGTGAACTAAAATATTAAATGGGAACCATTTTGGCCTATTTCTAAATAATACATAATATCTATTCATCCATGGTTTAGCCTGATTATATTGTGGATGAGACGGACCTCTATCTAAAACTATTTTTTTTCTTCCGAATTTTTCTAATAATTTAAGAAACATTATTCTACTTTTATTATTGCATCATTTCTTAAAATATACATTTGCTTATTGAGAGTATAAGGTCTTGAAATTTTACTACCATCTATTTTAATAATATCTTTTGTTTTGCCGTCTTTGATATTTACCTTTAACAGCCTTCCATTGCTTAAACTCACAAAAATAAATTTTTTTGCAGCAATAAATCCTGTGGGAAAAATTTTTTTATAATTTAAAGAATTAAATATATTTGTTGATCTTAAAATATTACCATTTCTTTTATCTATAATTATAAAATAACCATCTTGAGAAATAGTCAAAACAAGATTTTCAATAATTGATGGATCTAAATAAGTATTAATTTTTTGTTCCCATTTTATGATTCCGCTATTTATATCAATTGCAAAAAAACTATTTTGATTGTTTGATATATATATTGTCTCATTATCTGAAACTAGCTTTGAATTTTTAAGCAAGAAAGCACTTTCATATATATATTCATTTATAGTTTGCGTTTGCCAATTTAAACTCCCTGTCTCTATATTTAAAGAATTTATATCACCAAACGTATCAATGAAGATGACTTGATTATTTTGAATAATTAAAGATAGTTTTCTTTGGGATTTTATAAATGATTTTTCTGTACCAAAACTCCATATTTCTTTTCCATCTTCAATTGAGATACATCTAATTACATTTTCATAGTCAACTAAAAATACTTTGTCGTCAAAAATTTTTATCTCAGAATTAAATGAAGATTTATTAAAATTTTTCCATATTAGATTTCCATTCAAATAATCTATAGCATAAAGATTTGCTAAGTTATCTGCGGCAATCAAAATTTTATTATTAGCTGCAAAATTTATTACTGGCCTCTGTTTTATTTCATTTTTATTGTAATAATTTTTTTTCCAAATTAATTTTGAGTCATTATTGAATTTTAGTATTGTTCCTTTTTCATCAAAAAATACCAATGCATTGTCATTACCAATTAATAAATCTGGATTGATAAAATCAAAATTTTTAATTTTTCTAAATTTAAATTTGGAGATTTTATCAAAATCACTTTCAAAATTTATGTAGCCAGCATTGTTATTTAAATTATTTATGAATGGCTTCTTAGTATAAATACTATTTATTTTTATATTTAAATTTGGATTAAACTCTTTTTCTATTGTTTTTTTTGACTCAAAAATTTTTATTACTTTATTTTCCTTTTCTATTTTTTCAGTTTTGGTCCAAAAACCTGACTTTGTATCTAAGGAACATTGCGTAGTAAAAATTATTAATAATAATAAATAAAAGAATTTATGCACTAAAATCTCTTTGTAATCTTTTTTGAGCTTCAATTTTTATTTGAGGATTGGGGTTATCTAGTTCAATAATTTTTTCAAAAAATTCTTTAGATTTTTGTTTTTCGTTCTTTGAAAAAAAATATTCAGCTAGAACATAAAGGGCATGAGATTGCCACAAATTTTGGGTATTTATTAATGGTTTAAAAATTTCAAGTAGCTCATCCTCACTTGCTGATTCTGAATTATATAAACCTTTTTTATAAATAATTAATTTTTTTATTTCATCATCTAAATCAACATTGTTAATGAGAATATCAAAATATTCATTTAACTCATTTTTGTTTATCAATAATTCATTATCTATTAGGAAATATAAAGCTAATGGTGAATAAGTTGGGTCTTTTGAATTAATTATATCTTTCATTTCAGTTATTGATATGCTTGGATTATCTTTTTCATAACTAACAACGGCAAAATTGTATTTTTCTGAAATTTGAACTTTTTTTTCTTTTTTAAAGTCAGAGTAAAAAAAATAACCAAATAATAAAATTAAAATAAATATTAAAGTTCCAATTATAGATTTTTTATTATCTATTAAAGTATTTTTTAAATTATTACTTTTTACATCTGTTATAATTGTTTGATTATCATCAGTCATTAAATCATATTTCTTAAAACATATTGCAAAATTCCACCATGCTTATAATACTCTAACTCATTCTTGGTGTCTATTCTTGACAATACTTTAATTTTTTTAATATCCCCGTTAATGTATTTTATTTCTAATTCAAGCTCATCTGATGGTTTTATTCCATTTTCTAATTTTTTAACTGTGAATAGCTCAGATCCAATCAAATTAAGATTTTTTCTATTTATACCTTTTGTAAATTGCAAAGGTAGAACTCCCATACCTATTAAATTTGATCGGTGAATTCTTTCAAAACTTTCAGCTATTACTGCTTTGATGCCTAGTAACTTTGTACCTTTGGCTGCCCAGTCTCTTGATGAGCCTGTTCCATATTCCTTGCCACCGATCACGATTAGGTCAGTACCTCTCTTTTGATACTCGACAACTGCATCATAAATTGGCATGATTTTATTTTCTGGGTATAATTTTGTAAATCCACCTTCTTTACCTGGGGCAACCTCATTCTTTATTCTTATATTTGCAAATGTTCCTCTCATCATGACTTCATGATTTCCTCTTCTAGAACCATAAGAATTATAATCTTTTGGAAGTATTTGATGTTTCATAAAATATTCACCTGTGGGGCTTTCCTTTTGAATAGTTCCTGCAGGAGAAATGTGATCTGTTGTTACGCTATCACCTAAAATTAATAAAGGTCTTGCATCTTTTATTGCTTTAAATCCTTCTGGAGTTGTTGAAAGATTGTCAAAGAAAGGAGGTTTCTTAACATATGTTGATTTATCATCCCACTCATAAATACTACTTTCTTTTGTTTTAATTTGCTGCCATTGCTCAGGTCCTTTTGAAACATTAGAATATCTCTCTCTAAACATTTCTGGATTTAATGACTCTAATAAAACATCTTCTATTTCTTTATTACTTGGCCAAATATCTTTTAAATATATATCTTTACCATCATTATCTTTACCCAATGGGTCTTTATACAAATCTACTTGCATAGATCCTGCTAATGCATAAGCAACTACTAATGGTGGCGATGCTAAGTAATTTGCTTTTACCAAAGGTGATATTCTACCTTCAAAATTTCTGTTACCTGATAAAACAGAAACTGCATATATATCATTATCTTTTATTGAGTTTGAAATATTTTCAGGTAATGGACCTGAGTTTCCTATGCATGTCGTACAACCATAACCTACTAAATTAAATCCTAATTTATCTAGATATTTATTTAGCCCAGATTTATTTAAATATTCTGTTACAACTTGAGAGCCTGGTGCTAATGATGTTTTTACCCATGGTTTTACATTTAACCCCTTATCTATAGCTTTTTTTGCAAGAAGTCCGGCTCCGATAAGAACATTTGGATTAGATGTATTTGTACAAGAAGTTATTGCTGCAATTACTATATAACCATCTTTTAGTTTATAATTTTCGTTGGAAACAGTAGACAAATTTTCTAATTGTCTTCCGGTATTTTCTTTAAAACTCTTTTCAAATGAATCTTTGGCATCAGTAAGTAATACTTTGTCTTGTGGTCTTTTTGGTCCAGATATTGTTGGCACCACAGTTGACATATCTAGCTTTACGACATCACTAAATTCTATGTTATTACTTGACCACAATCCCTGTTCTTTAGCATAAGTTTCTACAATTTTAATTGTTTGATTATCTCTTCCTGAAAATTTTAGATATTTTAATGTTTCCTCATCTATAGGAAAAAAGCCACATGTGGCTCCATATTCTGGGGCCATATTTGCAATTGTTGCTCTATCTGCCAAACTTAAATTTTTTAATCCTTCTCCAAAAAATTCTACAAATTTGCCAACAACCCCTTTATCTCTTAATATTTTTACGACAGTTAAAACCAAGTCAGTTGCAGTAGTTCCCTCAGGTAATTTATTTTTCAATTCAAACCCGATAACTTCAGGTATCAACATTGAAATTGGCTGTCCTAGCATTCCTGCCTCTGCCTCTATACCTCCTACTCCCCAACCTAAAACTGATAAACCATTTACCATTGTTGTATGGCTATCGGTACCAACAAGAGTATCTGGAAATATATATATATCATTTTCTGATTTGGCACTCCAAACTACTTTTGACAAATACTCTAAATTTACCTGGTGACAAATTCCTGTTCCTGGAGGAACAATTCTAAAATTATCAAAAGCTTGTTGTCCCCATTTCAAAAATGAATATCTTTCACCATTTCTATTAAATTCAATATCAACATTTTTTTTTAATGAAGATTGATCAGCATAATCATCTACTTGAACAGAGTGATCGATAACTAAATCAACTGGTGATAATGGATTAATTTTATTTGGATCCTTATTTTTTTCTTTCACTGCCTCTCTCATTGCAGCAAGGTCAGCAACAGCTGGTATTCCAGTATAATCTTGTAATAATACTCTTGCTGGTCTGTATGCAATTTCAGTATTGGATTTTTTTAATTTCAACCAATCTTTAATTGATTCGATTTGATTTTTTGTAACTGAAACGTTATCTTCAAATCTTAGAAGATTTTCCAGTAAAACCAGTAAGGATTTTGGAAGTTTTGAAATTCCCTCTAATCCATTTTTTTCAGCTTGTTTTAGTGAAAAATATTTATAATTTTTACCGTCTATATTAAGAGATTTTAGACAATTGTAAGAGTTTTTTTTCCCTGGTTTCATATATTATACATAAAATGTAATTATGCTCAAAAGAAGAAGGCCAGACATAGCATAATTGAAGTATTTAATAAATTTCTCATTTGTCGCAAATTTTCTCAAAAATTTACCGATAAATGTCCATAATGTAATACTCGTAGATGAAAATAATAATGCTAGAATTACAACTTGTGACGCATAATTGATATAATTTTCTCCTAATTCAACATAAGTTGAAACAACAATTATTGCTACAGTTACTCCTTTAGGATTTAAATATTGAAAAAAAAAGGTTTCTATAAATTTAACAGGATTATCTTTTTTTGTTTCATCAGAGGTGTCTGAAGTAGCAATTTTATAAGCTAAGTAAATTAAAAAAATTGTTCCAAGATATTTCATAACAACTTGGATAATAGGAAATAACTTAAATACATTTATTAATCCGATTGTTAGAAACAGAACTAAAGAGGTAAATCCTAGCGTTACACCTAAAATGTGAGGAATAGTTTTTATTATTCCAAAATTAAATCCTGAGTAGGATGCTACAACATTATTTGGGCCTGGTGTATACGCTGTAACAAACCAAAATAAAGCTATTGAGACTATTTCTGGATGCATACTTTAAGCAATTGGTAATCCATTCTCAGCGTCTTGCGATGGATGAACCAGTGTGACCCTTCCATCTTTGTCTATCGAACCTAATAACAGAAATTGAGATATGACGCCTGCAATATTTTTTTCTGGGAAATTACATACACCAATTATCTGTTTTCCAACTAAATTTTCAGTATTATAAAAATGAGTTATTTGAGCTGAGGACTGTTTAATTCCAATTTCTTTACCAAAATCAACTTCAACCACTAATGAAGGTTTTCTGGCTTTCTCGTTTTTTTTTACGCTTAAAACTGTTCCTAATCTAATATCTACTTTGTCAAAAACGTCATAGGTTATTTGTTCTTTCATAA
>MDTE01142839.1_pt1 | contig 11502 bp, 10 predicted proteins | sample 811231 | NCBI WGS metagenome assembly MDTE01 (sample SAMN05326651, study PRJNA326480) | marine metagenome | isolation source: seawater | place: Indian Ocean: Red Sea | collected 2010
GAGCATATAGAACATCGAACTTTTTTTCCAAAAATTTAAATTCAGATTTTTCATGTAAATAAAAATCTAATTTTTTGTATTCTTTGTCAAAAATCATCTTAGCAGTGAAGAAAAATCTTTTTAGATTAAAAAAGGGCATTAAAACAAACTCAAAAGGCCTTGGTAATACTGGAATATCTGTAATTATTATAAATAATTTTTTTTTTGATTTTTTTTTATTTTGAGAAACGGTTTCTATTAATTTCGTGAGTTTTGCGATGCTCATGTACTGTATGACAGAGGACATAATTACTATATTATAGGATCTTTTTTTTACTATATCTCTAAAATTGAAATTTATAGTAATTTTTTTTTGATTATATTTTTTTTTTAGGATTTTTATTAATTTCTTGTTTTTATCGTATAAAATAATTTTTTTTATATTTTTATTATTTAAATTGCTTTGAGACCAGACTCCTACTCCACAGCCAAAATCTAAAATTTTTAACTGTTTAATTTTTGTTAAACTTTGTATTAATTTGATATTAAAAATAGAATTATATTTAAAAATCATAAAATCAATTTCAAAAAATTAATAATTTTATTGCTAAAATTTTTAATTAATTGATTTTTCTATAAAAACTATTATTAATATACTATAAATTATAATAATAAGTTTATTTTTATTAAAACTACCATCACAAATTATGAATATACATGAACATCAAGCAAAAGAAATTCTAAAGCAATTTGGTGTTCCGGTGCCTAACGGCGTAGTTATTTTTTCACCAGATGATATTAAGAAACAAAGCAGCAAGCTAAAATCAACAAAATTGGCCATAAAGGCCCAAATTCATGCTGGGGGAAGAGGCAAGGCGGGAGGAATAAAGATTGTTAATAATCAGAACGAATTAATAGAAGTAGCAAAAAAAATGTTTGGCAAAAATTTAATAACTCACCAAACTGGTTCTGCGGGGAAAAAGGTTAACAGATTGTATCTTGAAGAAATTTCTAATATTCAAAAAGAGTTTTACCTTTCTTGTTTGGTTGATAGATCAAGTTCTAAAATTGCTTTTATTTCTAGCGATTCGGGAGGAGTAGATATTGAAGAGGTAGCCAAAAATAATCCTAAAAAGATTATTACCGTTAAGGTTGGTTTGTCCAAATCAATTGAAGAGGGAGATGTTGATCAAATAATAAAACCTTTTATTTTATCTGAAAAAGCAAAAAAACAAGCAACTCATCTTATACAGTCTATTTATAAAATTTTGATCGAAAAAGATGCTAATCTTATTGAGATAAATCCTTTAGTTTTAACCAAAGAAGGAAATTTATTATGCCTTGATGCCAAAATTAACTTTGATGATAATGCATTATATAGACATCGAGATATTGCTTCTCTAAGAGATATTAGTGAAGAAGATCCAATTGAAACTGAAGCGAGTAAATATGGATTATCTTATATTAAGCTCGATGGAAAAATTGGCTGCATGGTAAATGGAGCTGGTCTTGCAATGGCAACTATGGATATAATTAAATTATATGGCTCTGAACCAGCAAATTTTCTTGATGTTGGAGGAGGCGCTTCGGCCGAAAAAGTATCAGCAGCATTTAAAATTATATTATCTGATAAAAATGTTAAGGGAATTTTAATTAATATTTTTGGTGGAATTATGAGGTGTGATGTACTTGCTAAGGGAGTTGTTCAGGCTGTTAAAGAAACAAAAATATCAGTACCTTTAGTAGTTAGGCTAGCTGGCACTAATGTAGAATTAGGAAAAGAAATTTTAAAAAAATCAAAATTGAGCATTATACCTGCAAATAATTTAGAAGATGCGGCAAAGAAAATTATAGAAGCAACAAAATAAAAATGTCAGTATTAATTGATAAAAACACAAAAGTAATATGTCAGGGTTTTACCGGAGCTCACGGAACCTTTCATTCCGAGCAAGCCATTGCTTATGGTACTAATTTAGTTGGTGGAGTTACTCCAAAAAAAGGGGGGCAAATACATTTAGGAAAACCCGTTTACAATACTGTAAAGGAAGCTATTGAAAAAACCCAAGCAAACGCAACGATGATTTATGTTCCTGCTAAATTCGCAGCTTCTGCAATTATAGAAGCAATAGAAAATGAAGTTCCTTTAATTGTATGTATTACAGAAGGCATTCCAATACTAGATATGATTAAAGTTAAAGAAAAACTTTCTAAATCAAATTCTCGCTTGATTGGACCTAACTGTCCTGGAATTATTACTCCAGAGGAATGTAAAATTGGCATTATGCCTGGAAATATTCATAAAAAAGGATCGTGTGGGATTATTTCACGCTCTGGGACTCTTACTTATGAAGCTGTTGCCCAAACTAGTGAAAATGGCTTAGGGCAGTCAACAGTAATAGGTATAGGTGGCGATCCAGTTAATGGAACAAGTTTTATAGATTGTCTTGAACTTTTTCTTCAAGACCCTGATACTAAATCAATTTTAATGATCGGAGAAATTGGTGGCTCATCAGAAGAAGAGGCTGCAGAATTTATTAAATCCTCAAAAATTAAAAAACCTATTGTTGGATTTATAGCAGGAAAAACAGCGCCCTCAGGCAAAAGAATGGGCCACGCGGGCGCAATTATTTCTGGTGGTAAGGGCGGCGCTGAAGATAAAATAGAAAAAATGAAATCCTGTGGTATTATAATTGCGGAGTCACCTACGCAAATTGGTAAGACCTTATATGACAAACTTGCAAGATAATTTTATCAATTTTATAATAGAATTAATTTTTTTTGAAATTAATGGCAGCAAATAGAAATAATATAGTTTTTGAGAAAACTTCCTTTTTACAAGGTGTCAATAGTCCTTTTATTAAAGAACTTTATTTAAAATATTTACAAAATCCAAAAACAGTGCCTGAAAGTTGGAGAGAATTTTTTAACGGCCTAGATGAGAATAAAGAAGTAGTTCAAAAAGAAATATTAGGTCCAAGCTGGGGACCTAAAAAAAATGATGCCCTCAAAACTCAATTTATTGAAAAAGATTTAGCTGAAGATAAGGATAAATCTACCAGTAGCTCTGTAGTTTCAAAAGAAAATTATGAAAAAGAAAAAGAACAATCGGTAAAAGCTATTGCTCTCATAAGAGCATATAGGATTCGAGGTCATCTTATCGCAAACCTTGACCCATTAGGAATGATGGAGAGAAAGTATTTACATGAACTGCATCCATCAGATCATGGTTTTAAAAAAGAAGATTATAATAAAAAGATTTATTTACACGAATATATGGATCTTGGTTACGCAACCATTAATGAGCTTCTTTCATTTCTTAAAAAAACTTATTGTTCAACTATAGGGGTAGAATATATGCATATTTCAGATCCTGTTGAAAAAAAATGGTTCAGAGAAAGAATGGAAAAAAAAGAAAACCAGTTAAATTTTACAGATATTGGAAAAAAGCATATTTTAAATAAATTGATACAAGCGGAAGGTTTTGAAAAATTTTTGGCTACTAAATTTATTGGAACAAAAAGATTTGGAATAGATGGTGGAGAATCTTTAATTCCGGCCTTGGAACAGATAATTAAAAGGGGCGGCCAATTAGGTGTAAAGGAAATTAAAATTGGAATGTCGCATAGAGGTCGGTTAAATGTATTGGCAAACTTATTGCAAAAATCTTACAAAAGAATTTTTAATGAATTCGCTGGCGACATTACCTCATCCCAGTCAGAATCAGCTGGAGATGTAAAATATCATTTAGGAGCTTCTTCAAATAGAGAATTTGATGGTAATTTAGTTCATATTAGCTTGACAGATAACCCTTCCCATCTTGAAGCTGTTAATCCAGTTGTTCTAGGCCAAACTCGTGCAAAACAATTTTTTCACAAAGATACTAAAAGAAAAAAGGTAGTTCCTATTTTAATTCACGGAGACGCTGCATTTGCAGGCCAAGGTGTTGTAGCTGAATGTTTTGCTATGTCTGGAGTAAGAGGGCACAGCACAGGAGGTACCATTCACATAATAGTAAATAATCAAATAGGTTTTACTACAAATCCAAGGTTTGCCAGATCTTCTCCTTATCCATCAGACATAGCAAAAATGGTTGAAGCGCCAATTTTACATGTTAATGCAGATGACCCAGAAGCCGTGGTTCACTGCGCAAGAATTGCTACAGAATTCAGGCAAGAGTTCAACAGAGACGTGGTTATAGATATGATTTGCTATCGAAGATTTGGTCATAACGAAGGAGATGAGCCTTCTTTTACACAGCCTCTTATGTACAAAAAAATTAAACAACACCCAACCGTACTAAATATTTATTCTGACAAGCTTATAAAAGAAGGAATAATTACTACTGAAGAATTTAATGACAATAAGAAAAAATTTAAAAGTCTTTTGGACGACCAATTAAAAACTGCTAAAGAATATAAACCAAAAATTGAGTGGTTCGAAGGAGTTTGGTCTCGATATAAACCTGAACGCGGTAAGGATAAAAGAGGAGTTACAGGTGTAAGCTTAGAAATAATTAAGGAAATTGGAAAAAAAATTACATACATTCCTAAAAATTTTAATGTTCATCCAACAATAAGAAAGATTTTTCAAAACAAAGAAAAAATGTTTAAGAGCGGTAAAGGTTTTGACTGGGCAACAGCCGAGCAATTAGCATTCGCAACTTTATTAGAAGAAGGTTATCCTGTAAGACTTTCAGGTCAAGATTCTGGAAGAGGAACATTTAGTCAAAGACACTCTGTGTTACGTGATCAAAAAGATAATAGTTATTATACCCCACTAAACAATATATCTAGAAAACAAAAAAGATTTGAAGTAATTGATAGTTTGCTTTCAGAGTTTGCTGTACTAGGCTTTGAACACGGTTACGCTCTTGTAGAGCCTAAAACTTTAGTAGTGTGGGAAGCTCAATTTGGGGATTTTGCTAATGGCGCACAGGTTATAATAGATCAGTTTATAGCATCTGGTGAAAGAAAATGGTCTAGGGCAAGCGGCTTAGTTATGCTGTTGCCACATGGATATGAAGGACAGGGCCCAGAACATTCTTCTGCTAGACCAGAAAGATTTTTGCAATTATGCGCTAAGGAAAATATTCAAGTTGTGAACTGCACAACTCCAGCCAATTACTTCCATGCTTTGCGCAGACAAATACACAGAGGTTTTAGAAAGCCTCTGATAATTATGACACCTAAATCCTTATTAAGAAATAAAAGATGTCTTTCTAATATATATGATTTTACCAAAAAAAACACATTCCATAGAATTTTGGACGATCAAGCGGATCTTGAAGAATATGGTTTAATTAAACTAAAAAAAGATAAGGATATTAAAAAAGTTGTTATATGCTCGGGAAAAGTTTATTTTGATCTTATAGAAGCTAGAGAACAAATAAAAAGTGATCAAGTTTATTTGATTAGAATAGAGCAGTTATATCCATTTCCTGTTAAAACACTTGCGCATGAGTTGAAAAGATTTAAAAAAAATGCTCAGTTTTATTGGTGTCAAGAAGAACCTAAAAATATGGGTGCTTGGAATAGCGCAAGAAATTATATTCAATGGACATTAGATTATATAAAAGCCGATAATAAAGAAGTTATGTATATTGGAAGAGATCCTGCGGCATCTCCAGCTTCGGGATATTTAAAAAAACATCTTGCACAGCAAAAAGAAATAATAGAAAAGGTACTTAAGTAGGCATGGCAAACGAAATTTTAGTTCCCTCTTTAGGGGAATCTATAACAGAAGCAACAGTTTCTAAGTGGCTCAAACAAGTAGGTGAAGAAGTAGGAAGCGATGAACCGGTTGTAGAGCTAGAGACTGATAAAGTTAATGTTGAGGTACCCTCTCCCTTATCTGGAACTTTAACATCTATTTCAGTTAAAGAAGGAGATTCTGTAGAAGTTGGCGCTTTATTAGGCGTAGTTAGCGAAGGCGAAACTAGTTCTGCAAAAAAAACTAAGACAGGTCTGAAAAATGATAAGGAACAAACTTATGTGCCTCCCAAGACAGCCAAGAAAAAAAATATCATAAAAGAAAATGAAGTTATAAAAAGAGAAAAAAAAGAAAATTTTGAAAAGCAAGAAACTTTAAAACTTGTTGAAGAAAGCAAAGATGAAAATTCTAATAGCACTTTAGTTTTGGACACTTTGGCAAAAGAAGATGTTGAAACTCAAGAGGAAGATAAGTATGTACCTCCAAAAATAAAAAAACATTTATCTCCTTCCGTTCGAAAAATTATAGAAGAAAACAATATTGATATATCAAATGTAAGAGGAACTGGAAAAGCAGGAAGAATTTCCAAAGGTGATTTGATTAATCTGATGGGAAACACTCCATCACCATCTAAAAGAAAAATTACGCATGGACCTGAAGAACGTGTGAAAATGACTAGATTAAGAATTACCATAGCCAAAAGATTAAAAGAAACCCAAGACAATGCAGCCATGCTAACTACATTTAATGAAGTAGATATGCAAAATATAATGCAAATGAGAAAAGATTATCAAGAAGATTTTAACAAAAAATATTCTGTCAAATTAGGATTTATGTCATTTTTTGTCAAAGCATCCGTGGTCGCATTAAAGAATTTTCCTGCAGTGAATGCAGAAATAGAAAATGATCATATTATTTACAAAAACTATTATAATATATCAGTTGCTATTGGCACGGAGCGTGGACTAGTTGTGCCTGTTCTCAAGAAAGCCGATGAACTATCATTTGCAGATATAGAAAGAAATATTTTTTTACTTGCCGAAAAAGCAAAAAAGGGAAAAATTACTATTAACGATCTTCAAGGGGGTACATTTACTATTAGCAATGGAGGTATTTATGGTTCGATGCTATCTACTCCAATTTTAAATCCTCCTCAGACTGGAATTTTGGGCATGCATAATATTGTAGAAAGACCAGTTGTAAAAAAAGGAAGCATTATTGTGAGACCTATTATGTATTTAGCTTTATCATATGACCATAGAATAATTGATGGAAAGGAAGCTGTTTCATTTTTAAAAACTATTAAAGAATGCCTTGAAGAACCACGTAGACTATTTTTAGATCTTTAATAATGAATAATAATTTTGATGTTGTAGTAATTGGAGCTGGACCCGGGGGGTATGTTTGTGCAATTAGATCTGCACAACTAGGTCTCAAAACTGCTTGTATTGAGTCAGGCGAAACTTTAGGAGGAACTTGTTTAAATGTTGGCTGCATACCATCAAAAAGCTTGCTTAATTCTTCAGAAATGTTTCACAAAACCCAAAAAGAATTTAATAATTTAGGAATAGAATTTAATAATTTAAAAATAAATCTTTCAAAAATGATGGCTAATAAAAAAAAGTCAATATTGACTTTAACAAAGGGTGTAGAATTTCTTTTTAAAAAAAACAAAATTACTCAATTGAAAGGCAAAGGTTATATACTAGATAAAAATACAGTAAGAGTTACTGATAATTTGGGCAAAAAAACCAATTATAAAACTAAGAATGTTGTAGTGGCAACAGGTTCAATACCAACTTCCTTACCAAGAATCAAAATAGACGAAAAAATTATTGTTTCATCAACCGGAGCATTATCCTTTGAAAAAATCCCTAAAAATTTAATTGTTATAGGTGGCGGCTACATTGGCTTAGAACTTGCAAGTGTTTGGAAAAGGCTAGGATCAAACGTTACGATTGTCGAATTTTTAAATCAAATTACCCCAGGCATGGATAAAGACATTTCAACTGAATTTTTGAAAATTTTGACTAAACAAGGCATTAATTTTAGATTAAATTCAAAAGTAACAGGAGTTAACGTAGCAAAAGATAAAGCCATTGTAGACATTACCAATAATGAAACAAACAAAATACAAAGAATAGAGTGCGATAAGGTTTTGGTAGCTGTAGGCAGAAAACCAAATTTAGGAGAGGATATAATTAAATTAGGTATTAAGTTGAATAATGAAAAAAAAATTAAAGTTAATCAAAAGCTCGAAACATCAATTAAAAATATTTATGCTATTGGAGATGTTATAGATAAAGGTCCAATGCTAGCACATAAAGCTGAAGATGAAGGTATAGCAGCAGCAGAAATAATAGCTGGTCAAGCAGGACATGTGAATTACAATGTAATACCATCCGTTATTTATACTTCACCAGAAGTAGCAACAGTTGGTAAAACCGAAGATCAACTTAAAAAAGAAAATATTAAATACAAAGTAGGCAAATTTCCATTTTTGGCTAATTCGAGAGCAAAAGTTAATTCAGACACCGAAGGGTTTGTTAAAATAATAGCTGATGAAAAAACAGATAAAGTGCTAGGAGTTTCAATAATAAATTCTCTAGCAGGAACAATGATTGCAGAATTAGGTCTTGCAATGGAATTTGGGGCAAGCTCAGAAGATATAGCAAGAACATGCCATGCCCACCCAACTCATAGTGAGGCAGTAAAAGAGGCAGCTATGGCTGTTGATAAAAGACCGATTCATTTCTAATATCCAAAAAAGCATGATTAAAAAAGCAATGATACTTGCAGCCGGCTTTGGCAAGCGAGTTAATCCTTTAACTCTTAAATGCCCTAAACCTTTATTAAAAATAGGAGAAGAAACATTATTATCCAAAACATTAAAATTTCTTGAAGCTTCAGGTATTAATTATGTTGTAATTAATGTTCATTATCTTTCAGAGCAAATCATTGATTATGTTAATAATAATAAGTTCAATTTGACTATTACTGTAGTTCAAGAAAAGGAAAAAATTTTAGATACCGGAGGAGGTATATTGAATGCTCTTAAATATTTTAATGAAAGTTTTGTGTGTATAAATCCTGATACTATTTGGAGCTTAGATTATAAAAAAGAATTTAAGAAAATGCAGAATGATTTTTTCTTAAATAATAAAAACTGTTCTTTGCTTGTTGTAAACAAGGATAAAAGTTTTGACAAAAAATTGAAAGGAGATTTTAATTTGAAAAATAATTTGATTAGCAAGGAAAACAAAGAGGATTTAAAATATATATATACAGGTTTACAAATAATAAAACCTAAAATTTTTTCAGATATAGAAGAAAAAATTTTTTCAATGAATAAAATTTGGGATCAATTAATCAAAAATAATGAATTATTTGGAATAGAAAGTAATATTGAATTTCTACATGTAACTGATTTAGATGTTTATAAGAATTTAAACATTAAATAATATCTTTTTAGCTCTTTTTTCATCAAGATATTTAAAATCAACAATCTTTAAATTTTCACCAAATCTTATTAATAATGGATTTCCTGTAGGCACTTCAAATTCAATAATTTTTTTTTTAGAGATATTAAAAATTTTCATCAATAGTGCCCTGCAACTATTTCCGTGAAATACAATTAAAACGTTTTTTTTTGTAGAAATAAGAGGTTCTATTTTTTCTTTATAATATGGCAATACACGTTCATAGGTATCTTTTAAAGATTCACTTGCGTTACCGGAATCAATTTTATTTTTGTAAGGATGCTTTTCTTCTATACCGGGTGGACGAATATCGTATGATCTTCTCCAAATCTTTACCTGCTCATTTCCATATTTTTTTATAATTTCATCTTTATTGAGAGAAGTAAGGTTTCCATAGTTTCTCTCGTTTAGTTTAAAAGTTTTATTAACTTTAGGGTTTTTTTCATTCAAAACTTTTAAGATTATATCTAAGCTATTTATTGCCCTTTTTAATGTTGATGTAAAATATGAATCAAATTTAATATTAAGATCTTTAATTAATTCTCCTGCATGTCTGGCTTCCGATTTCCCTTTTTCTGTTAGGCCAATGTCAGCCCACCCAGTAAATCTTCTTTCTTTATTCCAGATACTTTGGCCATGTCTTACTAAAATTAGATTACTCATTTGTATAAAATATAATACGACTCACTATAAATATTGTATATTAATAGAATGATTAGAACTTTAGTATCTATTTTTCATATCTCAATATTATTTTTAATAATTATTTCACTTTGGCCTGGTAGTTTGCTAGGCTATTTCTTTTATGGAAACTGGGGTCAACAACCTAATTTAATTCAAAATCCTTTTGGCTCAACCATTAATCATTTTCTTTATTATTTTTATGTTTCTATGTTAGGTTTTTCCATCTATCAAAAAACAAAGAATTTTAAAAAACTAGTCTATGGGTTGTTTTTTTTGTCAGTAACACTTGAACTTTTCCATTATATAATACCTAATCGCTCTTTTCAGCTAGTTGATTTATTAGGAAATATTTTAGGTGTGACAGTTGCTTATTTTATAATAAAGATTTATTTATTCTTTAACAAATCATGAAAAAATTTGATGAGAGAGAAAAAAGCTTTGAAAAAAAATTTGCTAAGGATGAAGAACTGCAATTTAAAGTTGCGGCAAGAAGCAATAAGTATTTGGGAGAATTTGTATGCTCTCGTTTAGGAAAATCTGAAAAAGAAAAACAAGAATATATACAAGAAATAATTAAAGCAGATATGGAAGAGGCTGGAAACGAAGATGTTTTTAGAAAAATTAAAAAGGACTTGGAAAAAGCTTCAATAAAAATTGAAGAATCAGAAATTAGAAATGAGATGGAAAAGGCATTATTGCGTGCAAAAGAAGATTTTAAATAGAAATTTAATTTATTTTATTATTTTCATCTTTATAGCTTCCTGCAGCTCTGTCCCCAAACATCCCAAAAATGCTTGCAAAATTTTTAGTCAGAATTATCTTTGGTACAAATCTGCAAAAAAAAGCTCAGATACTTACGGAGCTCCGATTCATATAATTCTTGCATTTGTAAATAAAGAATCTGGATTCAAAAGATGGGCCAAACCAAAAAGAAAAAGATTATTTAAAATAATACCTTATAAGAGACCATCAAGTTCATTTGGTTATTCTCAAGCTGTTAATAAAACATGGGAATTATATAAGAGCGAAACTAATAATCCGTTAGCTTTGCGAGCACGTTTTAAAGATTCGGTTATGTTTATTGGTTGGTATATGAGTAAAACTAAAAAAATCAATAAAATTCCTTTAAACGACTCTTATCGACAATATTTGAATTATTACTTAGGCTGGGGAAATTATGCTAAGAAAAAATATAAAACTGATAAAAAATCAATAATCTTTGCAAAGAAAGTGCAAGAACAATCTAAAATTTACAAAAATCAATTAGCGGAATGTCAAAAAAATTTAAATAATAAATATATTATCTTCTAAGCTCTTTACTTAATTGTATATCTACAGCATCAATTCTTTTAGTGTTTTTTGTAAGAAGAACATACATAGTTGGCGTTACATAGAGTGTGAAAAAAGTTGATATAAGCATTCCACCAAATATTGTGGCACCTACAGCTAAACGACTGCCTTCGCCAGCTCCAGGCCCTATATTTCCTATTAACAATGGGAGCATTGCAATCATGGTAGAAAGAGAAGTCATAACAATTGCGCGAAATCTTCTTCTACAAGCTTCTAAAGCTGCACTTTGAATATTTTTTCCAGCCCTTCTTAATTGATTTGCCCAATCTACAATTAAAATTGAATTTTTTGTAGAAATTCC
>MDTE01167176.1_pt1 | contig 11501 bp, 8 predicted proteins | sample 811231 | NCBI WGS metagenome assembly MDTE01 (sample SAMN05326651, study PRJNA326480) | marine metagenome | isolation source: seawater | place: Indian Ocean: Red Sea | collected 2010
AGCATTACTATTACTTTCTACCATTTGTGGAATCAGTTCAGCCACTTTGTCCATCTCTTCAAAGTCCAATTCTGGGTAAGAGACGGTTACAAATTCAACGCCTAATCTCTCACACAGATCTTCTGCACATTTTATTGAAGGCGGTCTATATCCTTCAATACCTTCATCAACAGTTCCTGCAATTATTGTTACATCTGGCCTCACACCCAAAATATCAACCAAAGAATCCAGCAAAACTGCTGAATCTTTACCGCCTGAAATAGCGACAAGTATGGTTGTATGTTCGCCTTTAGGCAATTTTAATTGCTTTCGCAATTCCTTGGCGATTTTTTTACGAATTGATTTAGCTAGGTGGTGGCCACACAATACTCTCCCAGAGTATGCTTGTTCTAGGATTGCGGTTTTGTCACAACTATCACAAGTCGGAATATCAATTTCCATAGGCCCCAGCAAATCAATGCAAGCGTTTCTTCGGTTTGAGGTCACCGCCTAATTTTCCAATTTAAAATTTAAATTTTATATTGAAAAATTTTACACAAACATAACTTTCCCGGAGATAATTCTCGAATGTAGAGAAATACGGCGCGGAAAACATAACACAATTGCTTTACCGCGGCTATTTGATATTTTTTTCAGTTGGTTATTTGATTTAACTCGATAAATCCCCCTTTAGGGGGATATTGACACAAAACTTCTTGAAGCCTACAACGGTGAGGAATAGTTTGAGCGGCTATGTTGCAACGGGTTTTAGCAGGTTTGACTTCCCTAGAAGGGGTTGAACAGGCAATGCTTGTTGATGATAACGGACATTTGATGGCATGCGTTGGGAATGAAGGCGAAATTCCTCCACTCGATTCTGCTAATCAAATTATATCGATAGCTTTGGAAACATGTACTGCTTTAGGAATAGGCCAGTTGTACGAGATTTGGTGTGAAGGCAAAGATCGTATGATGATAGATATCGCTGGACCTGAACGAATAGTTGTGCTAAGTGGAAAAGGTGGAAGATTGGCACGTTGGCGCCACGCACTTGACCGCGACCGTCGTATTATTGCGACTACACCTCAGATGTGATATTATGTTTGATCTACCCAAGGGAATGCCAGTTGATGAAGAAATTGATGTTGCGGATGGAGTTATACAACCATTTGCCCATGGTGCCATTAGTACATGGATTGGTAAGAGAAAGACCCCTGCAGGTCATAGGTTGGTCAGAGCAGGAAGAATTGTTGGCTGGATTGCAGAAAGCAAGAAAGCCTCAATTCTAGTAGGTGGATATGAAGCCAAAGAGAGATTACAAGAAATCGAATCCGAAGGAATGTGTCGCTACGAAGCTACAAGTTATTCAATGGCTGGGCTTGGAAGTGTTGCAGAAGTAATTCCCGAAGCTTTTGAGCATCCCGCTGATAGACAGGGTTTACTGCCTAGAGGAGATTCTGTTGAGAGATTATTATCTAGAGATTTATCGTCAGTTTTGTCTAAGTTAGTTGAAAACGTTACAGTTAGAGGGGCGATTGCTGTTGATGCGGGAATGCTTATTGATTCTGCAGGAGAGTTACCAACAGATGCTGAAACACTTGCCAGAGAAGTTGGAACAACTTTGGAAGGAAGGGAGCAATTAGCCACCGGGCTAGGTCTTTCAAATAGTGGACATTGGACACTACATACTGGAGATGGAGCACTATTACTAGCCCAAACTGGAGAAATCGCTATCGCCGTTTGGACTGAAGCTAATGCTGATCATTCAGTTATTGTCAATTCAGCTGCTGCTACCCTAGACGGAGAGATTCCTCCAACTGGAGGAATTGGACAAGCATTACCAGATGGTTTTGTTTTACGAGAAGGTAAAGGCGGTAGTGATGCAATACTTTCAATGATGGGAGAAGCGATCAAGGAAGAAGTAACAGGACACATTCAGTCTGGCAAATCATCAAAAGCAGTGTCATTAGTCTTGTCAAAGGGAATTCCAGTCGCAATCTATGCACCTTCATGTGAATCATTTGAAGAGGCAGTTTTGGGACTTACTGAAGCGAAGCGCGTAATCAGATTACATAGGCTACCTGCAGGAACAATAGTTACAAGAGAATCAGGGACAGTTCATGATTTCTCATTGGCCTATTTTAGAGATCTTTTAGCGACAGTTAGAACTAGATCTGAAAGCCGAAGAGCGAATTTGAAGAACAAACTTGACAATTTAATCGGATTCGAGATAGGAATGGAGATTTTCCGTCAGCACAGGAGTAAGTCAAAATTCAAGGATACAGTTGAAGATGTCAGTTCTGGTTTAGCGAGTATCGAAGTCACTCCAGCTCCAGGAATCGATGCGGGGCTGAGAAGAAGATTAGAATCTGCAGAATTAAGAATCGATGAACTGAAAAAAGAAAAAGCAGTATTAAATTCTAAACTAAGTGAATCTGAAACATCGAGAAAGGCTGCTGAAATCCGATCTAGAGAGGCAACTGAAACAAGAAATATCCAAAGCGAAAAAGTCGAAAATGTTAATTCAGAAATTAATTCAATGCAAATCGAGTTAGCTGAAGCACGAAATAGATGTGAAGATGCAGAACAACGTGCTGAACGGTTGGTTAAGAGAGTCAACGAATTGGAACATCAGATTAGTGAAAGGGCTTCTGAATTAGCCAAAGCACTCGGTGAATCAGGTTCTAGTGAACAATTAAGGCAGTCGATTGAAGAATTATCACTCAAGGAAGCTGAACTGAATTCTGAACTCAATTCATCGAGTGAGAACCTAAGTAAAGTTAGACAGCAGTTAGAGGATGATGAACGTAGATTGAGAGTTTTACAAGAGCAGGTTTCAGCGACTAGAGAAAGATATGCCAGAGCTCAATCCGAGGCAATGCTAGAAGAAGAGAAAATAAAAACCAGTCGTGCTGAACTAGAAATTCTAGAATCCGAATCAAAAGTTGCTCGTAGAAGAGCTGAAGATGAAAGAATTAGGCTAAATACCGATGAAGCAAGACACGCGCAGGTACAAGCGGAACTTAGGGAATTAATGCAGGAAAGACGTGTTGTACTCAGAGAGTTGGGAGACTTAGGTGCTAAGCGAGGTCATTCAGAGGCTGAACTGGCTGCTTTGGTTGACAAGGCCGAACAGTTATCGCAAGCCCATGAGGAAGCATTAGCGGATATCCAAGAAGCAGAGAGGATTAGGGCAAGGTTAGCCGAGGAACCACTTGCCCAAGCACTGCTGGATGATGCCTCATCATTTGATGGCCTTGCACCAGTATTAGAGAAACTTGAGAGAGCGCGAAGTCTTGGTTATTCAGTAACACTCCTTGATAGAGCCGTCGAGAGGTCGTTACAGGTTATTCAAACCACAGTAAATCATGTAGCAGCAACCCCTAGACACTTATTATCGAGCGAAGTTATGGAACTGTTAGAAAGGCAAGTTCCTCAAACCGCCGGAGCAGTCAGAGGTCTCTCTAGATGGTCGGTTCAACAACGGTTAGAACATCAATTAGGAGAAACGGTTGGGAATTTAGTTATCGACCTTGAGCGTTTGTTGGAGGATTACGATCGGTCAATCACTATGCTTAGAAGATTGAGAAATGTTCTCGAGCAACTCGTTAGATTGGGCGCTCCACCTCATGAAGTAGAAACTTTGATGTCGAATTGTAATCGACCTGAATCTCTGCCACATATTGCTCAAGCAACAAGAAAATTGATTCAAATCGCTTTAGATGATATCTATCTGGAAGCAGACCAAAGAGATGCAGGAGAAGCGATTTCTCTAGAAGAAACCGCTAGGGTTCTAGAAGAATTAATCACTCAATTAGACGCCTCGGGATTAGCTAGCGGAACGCCGCAGGGATTACTGTGGGATTTCCAGCGTGATGGTTTACTACCGTATGAAAGAGAAACAATTGATCCCGCCCAAAAGACACCCATTGACGAAGAAATGGTACAACACATGGAATCAAATCTATCCGGAGACACTGTGATTGAAGATTCTGTTGACAAACAACCGGTTCTTGATGAAGAAGGTTGGGAAGAATTGCAAGCGCCTGTTGACGATTTACCTGCTGATGATTATACGGTTTCTGAAGTTGAACCATCACAGACTATCAGTGATAATGATGAAAGAGCAGAATTAGAAGCCGAATTAGCAAAAATAGATGCTTCTTGGCAGCACCGTAGTGAACCTCTTGAAAGAGAGGTAGATTCAGCCTTGAAAGACCTTGAATCTAAGTTATCAGATTTGGACATGTAGGGATGTTTATGTCCGAAGCCGAAGCGATGACAATTGTTGGACGCAACGAAAAAATAGGCAAAACTTATCCTATGTATATTGAACGTATTTTACTATTATTGGGAGTAATATTTTACATTTTTACTTTCTCTAGAGTAAGCGGTCAATTTGATAATGATTTGATTGGTATACTTATTTCATTGACAGTTTACCCATTTATTATTCTATTTACAATTGAAGTTATTGGCAGAATAATACAACGAATGCACACTGATTAATCAGATTTCAATGAACTCTTTTTCTGTACTAACTACGTTATCAGAAGGAGTTCTTAGGGAATAAATCAATCCCCAGATTCTCTGCCATGGTATCAAAAATCTGAATAATGCCATTATAGAAAGGAACATTATAGCAGAAATGACCAACCCATAAGTCAATGATAATTCGATAGATTCTGAGATTTGTCCCGCCCATTGACTACCTGTAGAATCACTAACTAAACCCAGCAGAACGCTGTGGAATCCTAAAGCAACCATGGTAGCAATTCCAGTTAATCCTAAGAAACCAAATGTATGCTTCAAGTGTGTATTTAGCATATTATCCATTTGTTGCACATATTCCGGATCTCTCTTACATGACTCAGGAAGTCTGAAAGCATATTCTAAATAACGGATGACTCCGAACGCTGACTCTTGGAAAACAAGAATAAGAACCGCTATTAGAATTAAATCAAATTGTTCATTGGTAACAAGTTTTAATCCGAAAAGTCCTATAGTTGGGGCCGACACTTGAGATTCTAAGGTTGCTAAGGCGCCTCCATAGTCTCCTAGTTGGGATTTAATCAATGGGAAAGTAAGGATTGCATGAATTCCCAGGAACAGTAAAGTAAATCCAATAGCCCAAGCAATTGAGCGCCTTGATAGCCCCCAAATTCCTCTAGATCCCATGATAACAGGTAATAGATATACAAACATAATCAATACAGACATAATCATCAATAGAGGCCATTCAAGCGTCTCCAATTCTCCACTATCTGGAAGTCTTAAATCAAAGGAGAATAGCATTCCAGTGACCCAAGAGAATAGTAGTCTTCCAACTAACATTGTGATTAAAGTAATAATGAATGCTAGTTTAATTCGTTGTTGAGTTTTTGGTGTTTGAAATGCAATTAGCGCCATAATTCCACCAATCGCTAGCCCAAGAACTAGGGGAACGAAAAATCTAGCTAATCCAGTTCTTCCTTCTCCTGTGAACCAGTCGTTCAGCGGCAATTGGTCTCCGATTAATAATTCAATAGAGTCGAATAGCATCGTGTGGTCAATAGATCCAACAACATATGTAGAGACCACTTCCAAGTACATTCCTACTAATGCAACTGTCGCTACAATCTGTAAAGCGATTATTTGCCATTGTTTTCTGAGGGTCTTAAGATGCAGTGTTCGAGCTCTAGCATTGCCAGAAATCGTCACATCAGTTTGTAATCCAACCTCATCAGCCATCTTAATACCCCCTAACCTGCATCAATGCTTGAGATAAGTCCATGTCAGGCATCCAATCGATTACTTGAGCACCAGAACCAGCTAATGAAGTAAGCCGATTTTGTCTTTCGAGTTTGAGAACTTCATATGACATTCTTGGAATTCTACTGACCAATCTTTCAAAGTCGATGCTAGAAGGAGAGAGAACAGTTACTTCATGACCTCTTCCAACCAAATCTCTAACGGCTGCTGGAATAGTTCCATCGCCTTCACATGAAGATATTACAAATACCGGACTACCTCTACTGAATCTACCACTGAGTGAATTAGTAACTGCTTGTAATGGCATTTCTCCTTTAGCCGCAACACCAGATAGTGCACTTAGAATCTTGAAATATTGCTTGTCACCGGTATCTGGAGGTAGATAAGACAATTTTTCATCATAAATCGCTAATGCAACAGAATCTCTTCTCTTTAAGAAGAAAGCAGCGAGACTTGCAGCAGAAACAGTGCCCATTTCTAATGGATTTTTCAAAACAGTACCTATCCTGGATATATCTCTACTGTCTAAAATTAGATATAAATCGGTTACAGCATCACGACACTTTTCATTTACCATCAACTCTCCAGTTCTTGCAAAAGCCTTCCAATTAATATTTTTGAACGGATCTCCAGGCACATACTCTCTAAGAGAGTAAAATTCCGAACCTTGGCCCGGAGTTCGAAGCGTAGTCGCTCCTGTATACATTTTGGGAGTACGTGAGCGTAGAAAAGCATCTTCGATTTCTTTAATTTGCGGGAAAATCACGATGTCGCTATGGTGATCTACATACATTTCATCTACTCCGAGATTGAATGTATTTCTTGACCTAAGAGAAACAGGTCCAATCGAGTAATGACCCCTTAGAGGACATCGTAAAACATAACGAATTCGAGCGCTCTCGCCAGGACTCAAATTAAGCCTCATATGATTTAATCCACTTCTTAATTTCATTTCATGTGGAATGTTATCATACACCTCAAGTAACTGAGTCTTACGATTTGAGCGATTTGTGATGACCAATTCAACGTAAAGGTCATCACCTTTGTACAGATTATCAGCAGATAAGGTCCTTTGAACCTCCACGTCACCATGGCCTGAAATCCAAGAATTTACCACAATAAATGCAATTAACGCAAGACCTAAAATCATCATTTGATTATTAGAAATCATCATTCCAATAAGGATTAGAGCGACTCCTCCGGTGAATGTAAATGCAGCCTTACGTGTCCACATAATATCCCCTCACTTTCGCCCCCAAGCTTTTATCCGTTTAACAACAGATACCGTTTGTTCCAACGAATATTTTCCTGGCTCAATGGCAAATTTAGCTAGAATTGGGTCGTTGATTAGTCCAACCAACTCCTTAGCAGGCATTGCGTGAAATTCTTCTCTAGTAAGTCCATTTTGATTTCTAACCTTGGAGAGGAAAACTTGTCGTATTTTTTCGGTTTTAGAATAATAAGGATAGCGATTAGCGTCTCCAAACCCGTAATAAATTATTGAGAAAACATGTCTCCATTGGTCAGGATCTTTTTTCTTGATCAGTACTGCTTCAAAAGTTATGAAAAGAATTAGGAATAAAACCAGCATTGCCAAACCTTCGCCTGTAAAGTATACCAGCAAGAAATATATTGTGTTGTATGAATCGGCAAGTATAGCATTTTGCGGGTGCCTAGACTCATCGAAAATAACCATTGCATTTTCCGAGGCCTTACCATTTTCATCTTCTAAATTTGACATTAATGCTTCAGCAATAATATCTAATGCCCACTTTCGATTATCATTTTCTGGAATACACTTTTCGTTTTTACTAACACAGTCGTTTTCGCCGTATTCACCTTCTCCAAATCCATTATAGTCATAAATTGCATTTATCAAAGGGGAACCGTCAGCTACAAAAATTACTCTTCCACCTTCATCTGGATTACAAGTTACTTTAGCACATGCTTCTACACTAAGATTGAATTTACCATATAGGTCAGGCGTTTCATCATTTTGTTCATTGCTTACCCAAATCTCTCCATCACCATTGACGTCAATACTTGCTTCATTACTTGTTACAGCTCTAATTGAAATCTCAGAAAGCGGATTAGTATTACTAGGGATTAGTTCTAGGGAAGTGATATTATTCAATAGCACTCGATATGTTCCATTGTAAGAAATCGCTCCGTTCTCCCAATGATGCATGCATACCCCTGCATCCTCGAAAGGCATTACCTCGCCATCTAACAACGCGCATGGGTGAGCGCTCAAAGGAGCGTCGACATTAGCCCATCTTTCATGAGTGGATAGTGTTTCAACATCGATTTGACTACCGTTCATGCTACAAGGAGTTGCTTGTACACACATCCAAACATAGTCTCTATTCAAACTGGGCTCATATGTTGTATCGTATAGTTGATATCCGCTATATCTTACTCCAAATGCCTCAGCAATTGAGCCGGCGAATCCATAGTCTTCTAGAATTACCGCAGTGCCACCATTTTCCACAAATTCAACTATAGCATCTATTTCTGAGGGGGAATATCCGTCCTCTGAAGCAATGGTAATGAATCCATCTTCATCAAATTGCGGTAGTGAAAGAGTATCGCGTTCTACTCCGGCTACGATATATGTTGTGTTACGGGGATCTTCAATGTCTGCTAGTAGGAGCGGGCTGCTAACCAAGGAACGAGTTTCAATACCCATATTTTTGATATCTTCTCTAAAAGCAGACATATCATTCCAGTCATCATCATAGGCAGAAAGTTGATTTGTATTCGAGAGATTAACAAAATTACTCAAAATCATCAGTAAAATGATTCCCATTACTGCCCAAAAGGCTGCCTGTAAGCCGAATCTACGGTAATTGAAATCTCTCCAATCTGCCATCAACTCACCTACTGGAACATAATTCCGACAAACCACGTGTAACACTTAGTTTAGAATGTTGTCTTTTCTTGAGAGCAAAATGCTCATACTAAATTTGTAAAAATCACTTGTTCAAGTGGATTTTTTTAGAGAATCTAGAAACATCGTTTACCGGCACTTTCACTTTACCATTTTCGTGTTCCCAAGGGAGTAAAGTTGGATTCAAATCACCTTCAATAGTCACAATAATTGTAGTTATTGAACCAGATTGAACATCAAAAACAATATCAGTCATTTTGCCCAGTGTTTCATTGTGTGAATCAACAACGTCTTTTCCAATCAACTCACGAGCAAAAATAGCCATTATACTTCCCTCTGCTGGTATTGGAGAATTAATTCACTCCTTGAATGCGTCGATAGATTATCATCAAATCACATTGTTTCCATGCCATGCCCGAAATCTCGAGATCGCTTTATGTTAGACATTCCTGAAGTCAATCTTGTCTCCATCTTTTGATAATATTCTAACATTTCGGGAGTTACGGTCGGTCTAACACGTCCAATCGCTTCTTCAAAGTGAGATTTCGTAACTTTCTTTTTATCTGCACGCATACAAATCAAGGCTGCTTCTCTGCACACTGCTTCAATATCAGCGCCAGTAAACCCATCTAGTCCACCTAAAATATCCTTGATCGAGAATTTAGATAGAGGCATTCCTTGACAATGAATATTGAAAATGGTTTCTCTAGCACCAATATCTGGAGGAGGAACGTGTAAAACTCTTTCAAATCTTCCGCTTCTGAGTAAAGCAGGGTCGATCATTTCTGGTCTATTAGTTGCTGCAACAACAATAACTCCATCTAGAGATTCAACACCATCCATGCTGGCAAGCAGTTGATTTACAACTCTATTAGAAACGTCGCTTCCTTCGGAAGCAGATGATGAACGCATATTAGCAATTGATTCAAATTCATCTAGGAAGATTATAGATGGAGATGATTGCTTTGCTTTCTTGAAAATTTCTCTAACAGCGCGCTCAGATTCACCAACCCATTTAGAAATCATTTCAGGTCCTTTGATACTGATAAAATTTGCTTGAGCTTCATTGGCAATAGCTTTGGCAAGTAGTGTCTTTCCAGTACCAGGTGCGCCAAAGAGAACTATCCCTCTTGGAGGCTTAATTCCAAAGTGATTGAATAATTCTGGTTTTGTCAAAGGCCATTCAACCGACTCTTTGAGCCTGTTCTTAACATCTTCGAGTCCACCTACTTCATCCCAAGTCACTTCAGGAACTTCAACATAGATTTCCCTAAGTGCAGATGGTTCAATATCTTTGATTGCATCTTTGAAGTCAGCCATACATACTTCCATTTTTTCCAAAACTTCCGGTGGAATGGTTTCTTCATCTAGGTCAATTTCGGGAAGATATCTCCGCAATGCTTTCATCGCAGCTTCCCTAACAAGCGCAGCTAAATCTGCACCTACGAATCCATAGGTATTATCGAGAATCCATGTTATCTCAAAGTCATCAGAAATAGGCATTTGTCTCGTATGTACGTCCATGATTTCGCTTCGACCTTCGCGATCTGGAACACCAATCTCAATTTCTCTGTCGAACCTTCCAGGTCTTCTAAGAGCGGGGTCTAGTGCATCTCTACGGTTAGTTGCTCCAATGACAACAACATTATCTCGTCCTTGCATTCCGTCCATTAGAGTTAGCATCTGTGCTACAACTCTTCTTTCAACTTCCCCACTTACATCTTCTCTCTTAGGGCATATTGAATCTATTTCATCAACGAAAATAATGGCTGGTGAATTTTCACTAGCTTCATCAAAAATTTCTCTTAACTGTTTTTCAGATTCTCCGTAGTATTTACTAATAATCTCTGGCCCATTGATACTCTTGAAATGGGCATTTGTCTCCGTAGCAACAGCCTTGGCGATCATTGTTTTTCCAGTACCGGGGGGTCCGTGTAGTAATACTCCTTTGGGAGGATCGATACCTAGTCTTCGGAAAAGTTCTGGATGTTTTAGAGGTAACTCGATCATCTCTCGAACTTTTTGTAATTGTTGTCCAATTCCTCCAACATCTTCGTAAGTGATTCCTTCGGATTGACCAACATCATCATCATCGATTGCCTCATCTTTGATTACTATGTCAGTTTCTTTGGTAACTTTCACGACGCCTTTGGGAACTGTTTGAATGACAGCGAAAGGCAGAGCTTCTGCAAAAAGTGTCATACCAGGAATAAAAATTCTATCGCCTTGAACAACTGGTCTGTTGGATAAACCTCTTCGGGCGAATCCTTCGATACCTGGCCCAAATTTCACTTTCTGCTTGTTAGCCATTACTGGGGAAATGACTAGTTTTGTGCATTCTTTCGCTTCGACTTTAGTAACAGTGACTTTGTCTCTTAGACTAACTCCTGCATTTTTCCTAATTATTCCATCAATTCTAATTATCGCCATTTTATTATCTTCAGGACGGCTTCTCCAGTAAATAGCAGCTGTAGACCTTTTTTCACCTTTAATCATCACAATATTTCCGGGTTTCAAATCAAGCCCACAGTCGCCAGAAATTCTAGCTCTACCATGGCCAACATCGGAAGGTATTGATTTTTCAACGGTTAGAGAAATTGACTCTTCATTATCTGACATGAAATCACTCCTTTACACACGTGGCTGAACATCTCTAATTAATACAGTCGGATAATCTGCCTCAATACTCTATAATTTCGACCTATCTTAAACCCTGCCAATTTATGAAATTTTTTACTGTCTATCCGACCATCATATTCAAGAGATGGACTAGATTGGCCCGATCATGGTTCACGTATTAGAAGCCGGATTAAAATTTTTAGACAACAATAACCCGAATGGAAAGCCTTGCGTAGAAGGATTCAACATAATTAATGGGCAA
>MDTE01188926.1_pt1 | contig 11501 bp, 29 predicted proteins | sample 811231 | NCBI WGS metagenome assembly MDTE01 (sample SAMN05326651, study PRJNA326480) | marine metagenome | isolation source: seawater | place: Indian Ocean: Red Sea | collected 2010
TGAAAACATTTTGAGTCCTATGTAGAATACAACCAATCCTACGAGTGCCGTGATTACGGGATTACCTAGTTCCATTTTGCTTACCTTTTTTATTAAATCGTTCATGTTATTATGTATCATCATCAGCGCCTTCTGAATGTTACACTTTTGTTAAACCTTTTCTTTTGAGAAGATTTTCTTGCTGGTCTCCAAGTTTCGCCTCTGTCACGAGCCTGCTTTTTCTGCATCTCGATTCTTTTATGACGTTCGCGAGCTTGAGGATCGAGATGTTCATATCCTTTGATTCCCCAATCCTTAGCCCAAGCGGCAGTTTGCTCCATGCTATGCTTAATCATTTTTGGAACCTGACTGTATAAGTCTTACCTTCATAATTAAAAGTTATAGTCGAATGAGAGTAAATAGTTTCCATCGACTCTTCATATCTTTTCATCTTATTACAAACTAGTTTAGTACCATCGTTTGCAGTGCTATTTTGATGACCAAGTAATCCACCGATGATTGCACCTGCAGTACCGCCGTCAGGTAAATTTTTAGTTACGTTGTTACCAATAATGCCGCCAATGATAGCACCCATAACAGCGTCACCAGTTTTGTCGCCTGAAACTTTTCTTTCAGAGCAAACCTCGACGATGTGTGGCGTTCTTTTAATGACAGTCTTTTGATGATCAGTAACGACAGCAGCGTGTGGCTGCGTAGCTCCAACCTGTGACGTGGCTAGAAATAATCCTACTGCCGCGTATCCAATAACGTTTTTCATAATTCCTCCTTTTTAAAAACTATTGGCTTTATAGCCGTGTGATCGTGATAATCACCTTCGACATAATCTCTTGTTACTTCTTCTATTCGAATTCCATAGTCTGTCTTACGAATAGTAGTTAACCTCCTAGATACCACGCCTTCGGTATCTAAGAGGTCGAATGCTGTTTTTAGCGGGCCTTCAACCATTAGGCTGCATCCGCAAATTCAAGAGCTGTTTTAAGAGCATCTCTCTTACGAGCTTGATCGCCAGCAAACCAAGAGGAATAGATCCTGTTGTCATTGCTTGAACCTTTCAAGTGATCGGTAACAAAAGTTACTGAGTTGAAAGCCTGCCACCAAGAACCTTCGGCATACTTAGCGCCCGGCTGAGTGTGCAAGTTATCGTGAGCTAACTTTGCGTTACGTGAGAGAGTCTCGAGAGACAATGCTTTGTTTTGTACTCTCTTATCAGCAGTCCTTGGGAACACTGTGTTGTAGTACTCGATAAGCTTATCGACGTTGTATCTCTTTGAGCCAAGATACTCAGCCATTTCTCTGTACTGATCAAGCTTAGAGGAAGCGATACCAAGAGCTTTTTTAACTTCAAGAGCATCGAACTCTACTCTATGACCGACTCGAACTGACTTTTCAGCCTGCATGTCGAGAGAAAGAGATAAGGTATTATTGCAGACTACTCTGATTGGAGTAAATCTGATGTCGATTGAATGACCATACCTATGAGGATTTGAGAAGAGAAGATAAGAGTCTATCTGATCTCCACCAAAAAGATCAAATGATTCTTTAACCTTAGCCAAAGCCCATACGATCTGACCACCACGAAGAGAACCAGCTGTATGCATCTCCATGTTACCAGCGAGAGTGTACTCACTGAAGAAGTTAAATGCATCTTCGTTCTGAACTGGATTCCAGACCGGACCGACGTTAGTAAGAATCTTTCCGTCAGTACTTCTTACGAGAGCTCGTTGACCAGTATTGATCTTCTTGCCATCGTGCTCGATGAAAGACGGACATTCAATAACTTCCCAGTTAAGACCTGCCTTGTCCATCATTTGTTGTGGAGTAAGATCGTTTGAAACCTTAACTCCTAGGCCGTGCCAAGGAACCTCTCCAGCGTAAGCCATTGTTTCTACCATATGTGCCATAATATTTCTCCTTCTTTACACAATTATTGATTTTGTTCCATGCAACCTGCAGGAAGACCTTCGGTAGCGCAAGGGTCTTCGATATAACCTACTAGCATGATGCATCCTATGATAAGTACCATTCCAAAAAAAGTCTTCATTACTCGACCTCCTCAACAGTAACCTTATATTTCTTGCCATTTTGATCTTGCATCTCGATGGTCTTCTTAGTAGAGACGAAGTAACCACCTGTTGGGTGAAGATCGTACCTTGGACTACTCACTGACTCGATGATCTGATTATCAGGAATAGCGTTATCGAAAATTTGTTGAGCGATATAGTCACAATAAGCTAATTGCATTATACTAACTCCTCTTTATCGATTCCCATCATAACCAAAGCTCTGTCGACTGCCTTGAAGAGAAGCTTCTTAGCGTCGTCGTAATGAGCAAAACCTTCTTCATCGGCGAAGTCCATTGAACTTGACATCATGAAAGTTTCTCCAAAACCTTCCTTTGCGAGAACGTGAGCTAAAGCCTCAACGTTATTAGACGAGATGATTGATGAACCACCCTTTGGGTGAAGGTTGATCTTACCGTCTGCTGCTGAAATATAATCTATCATAATGTAACTCCTCAATGTTTTATTTTATAAGTATATTATACCATACTTTCTCTCAAATGTAAAGGACTTTTTTCACTTTAAGTGATTTTTTTTCACTTTTTTTTAAAAGAATTTTCTGATCAGCTCGACCACGACCGCGTACGTGCCGTAGGCGAAGACACAGAATATGCAGAACTTCAGAAACTTGTTCATTCCGTCGTCCGCCATGACTTCCCAGTGAGGCCTGTCATCTTTTCTTATCGCGTCCCACATGTCTTTAATCACGCTGTTCTTTTTCATTAGTCACTCCCTATCATTACTAGTATCGCCACGTAGAAGAGGGCGAATATAAAAACTGGTTTCGCGTTCTCGACGCGCTTATTCGTGTAAGGTTCGGTCTTTACGTAATCTGCCGGCATGTAGTCTCTGTCCCAGGCGTCTCTTCGCGAGTCTTTCTTACGCTGATCGACGTGTATGGATCTTGGATCTATCTTGCTCATTCTTACCTCTCGAATTTGGTACCCACGGCCGGACTCGAACCGGCACGCCATATTGGCCACGGATTTTAAGTCCGTTATGTCTACCAATTCCATCACATGGGCTTTGGTGGTCCCGACAGGATTCGAACCTGTATCGCTCTCTAATCTGGAGACTTTGCCGGATATAAGCCGGGTGTTTTACCGTTAAACTACAGGACCTACCTGGTGATTACATAAACAAGCCAAGTATCATATTTGCAACGATAATGGCTACTAATATTTCTCCACCTGTCATTTTTATTTCTCCACGACATCCATGGACCATTGGTCCCATGGCTCTGTTTTCGTTGCCTTCAGTAGATTGAAATCAACAGTGAAATTAGAATCCAATACTTCATCTTCCATAACCTCTTTGATTATTCTGAGGTCATCGGTATCTTCTGTGTCGATCCACAGGGTTCCATACTGCCAATTCATATTTGGGAGGCTCCTGTTTTCTTTGTGGAACCTCTCCTTAATTTCAACGGTTGAATGAGTTTCTAATCCCATTACATACTCCAATATGATTCTGATGATGGAGAACAATAATATGGCGTATTTACTTTTTCATGAAAGATATCACCATTCATTAAGTTCTTCTTCTTTACAGACTTTTCTATCTTCTCATGAAAATAATTTACTTCTGCGATTGCATATCGAAAGTCTGCATAATTTGGATCAGTAGGTAATAAATTTTCTGCCTTTTTGATCCTTGTCAAGCCTGCTTTCGCCGCCGCCATAGTTTTATAAACTTGACTATGGTTTGGTCTTGCAACACCTTTTGAATCAGGCTTACCAATAATATAAGTAGATGATCTTTCGTAAATATAAAACATAGTTCCCTCTTTCTTTGTCCTCATTGTCTATACAGTATAGACTCACTTTTATCTAAAGTCAACCTTTTTGGTTAGCTAATGCCTTGTTCTTTGGCCGCCTCGACTATGATCGGTGTCAATGCTTCACTTACCAAAGATTCAATCCTTTCCCAATTTCCAGGAAAATAACTATCTCTGCCGTAGTATTCTGGCAATGGTAAATCATATCTTTTCAGCCCTAATACTTTTAGGCTTTTGCCTTTGTTGATTAGCCCATTATTGAAAATATCATAGGCAACACCTTGTGCCTTTCTAAATTTTTCCAATGCCTTATTTTTATTAGCATTTTTAACCATACCAAACATAGGTATAAGTTCGTTCAATGGATCTATAAGATGTGCCACATCGTTTCTGACACCCCATTCACTTGTAAATAATTCTAATTGTTTTGGCATAAATCCCTCCGTTGCCTTATTGTCTCTACATATTAATATCATAAAGTCTAAAGGTCAACCTATTTTGGTAACTTTCTTTATTTTTTTTTGGAAGATTTCTCAGGCAGATTTTCTATCCAAAATATTATTTTTTGAACTTTTTAATCTTGTATCTTTCAAAAACTGCTTCAGGGTGGTTCTCAGGGTCGTCTTGATAAAGGTACCGCATAGAGTCCTGTTGAGACATAGGATAGTATTGAGGTGCATAGAGCCCTGTAGGCGTGCAATTATCGTAGGAACGGCAACCATAAGGTATAGAGCTACAGGCACCGAGCATTGAAAGACCAACTAATAAAAGTAATGTACGCATATAAACCTCCTAACTTTCCTATACAATATAATATATCTTTATCACTATGTCAAGTGATTTTGGCGATAAATATTTGTGCGTCCAGCCGGACAGCAATTCCAAAAGGAGATATCCCATGACATATTCAAACCTAGCCCTAAACCTAGAATTAGGACAAGAGATCCTAGTCGGCAAAAATAATGAGAAAGCCCGCATTACAAAGATAGAGTTCCACGAGAAGTCAGGAGAGGTATCTATTAATACTACAAAAGGACCCAGAAAAGCACTCACATTCCGCTTATCACCAGAACCGTGCAGCGGGGCCTACGAAAATCCTGCCGACCGCTATCGGTAAGATAAATACTTGTATGAAAGTATACCAAGTAGTCGAGCGTAAGCCAACCAAAGCATATTGTAAAAACACACCTAAGTCAAAAATGGGTGTTAGTGACCTAGCGAGTTGTAAAAGCAGGGCTCTTGTGGCCAGAGACGGTAAAAAATCACATAAATTATCTAGTGGTAAGAGAGTTACAGTAGGCAACCGTAAGATCAAAGGTGCAAGGTATGGAGGGCCATTACCAGATTACTCATGACACGTAGAGGAAAAATACTAGTTTCACATCCTAAACTACCTTTAGAAAATCCATTTCATAAAACTGCAATTTATATGTACCAAGATGATCAAAACGGTAGTGTTGGTGTATGTCTAAATAGACAAAGTGCAATACCGGTAAGGCATATTGCAGAAGACAAAGGTATATTATTTGACACAACAGCAAACCTATTTAGAGGTGGTCCTGTGAATCAAAGTGCTTTGGTTTTGCTTCATACAGATGAATGGCAAAGTAAAAATACCGCAGAAGCTGGTCGAGGCTACAGAATAACTAGTGATGATATCATGCTAGAAAAACTGGCTCAGGGAAACTGTCCTGTAAATTGGCGCATGATGTCAGGATTTAGTGCTTGGGCACCTAATCAACTTAACATGGAAATTCAAGGTGTCTTTCCCTATAGGTTGGAAAATCGTTGGTTGACTTGTGACGCTAATGATAGTATTATATTTGAATACGATGGAGAAGAACAGTGGCAACGATGCTTGAGTCTAGCAACCAAACAAATGGTCGACAATTACTTTTAAAGCTATATACAGAGAGAGATACTTTTAAAGAAGGTACTAATGACTGGACTAAAGTGCAGAATAAAATCAATGTCATTATTGCACAGAACTTTTTACAGTATATTAATAGGTAGAGGAGATTACAATGAACAAACTATCCGCGGCAATCATTCTGTTGGCGGTTGTGTTTGGAACTACAGCCTTAGGCGAAGAAGTAAAAGGCCAAACAAAGTTTTTGTTGCTCCAAGCTCCGTGTAATGAATATGTTGAAATGGAACGCCTTGCAAAACAATATGGCGAAGAGTTATTGTTTATCGGCGAAGGTTTAACATTTTCTGCAAGTAATGGTATGCCTTATAAAGGTGGCATGGCTTTCTTTGTAGATCAAGAAAGAGGAAATTGGACCATGCTACAATTATATTCAGACGGGATAGCCTGTATGTTATTTAACGGTACAAATTTTCAACCCTTTTCAGGAGATTAGTATGAGTTGGTTTTTAGTTGCTGTCATGGCAACAGTTTATGATGGAGGTAAAAAAGACATCTATGTGTGGCATACACCTCAATTTGAAAATTCAAATTCCTGTATTGAGTATGTGGAACACAATGGACCAGTGATAAATGGACATTTATATAAAACATTTCCAAATGATAAGATGGAGAAATTATTCTGTGTACCAGAAGATAAACTAAAAAGATTTTTTGAAGATGTAAAAAATGAGGGAAAAAGTTCAATATGAAATGGGCAATTTTGCTTTATGCCATTTTACTTTACCCTGATGGAGAAAGACAACAATCTGTAATCAGTTGGAACATACCATTTCAAACATATCAACAATGCCAAGTATTTTTCGTACAGAATGCCACAACCTTGAAGGACGGAGTTCTAGTGCATGGAAACAGCCGTTATGAACAAGGAATGACGTTAACAGAAATGGGCTGTACAAAAGCATTTATTGGCGCTAATGGCAAACCATTAGATAATCCAGCAGATAGAATACCAATTTATAAACTTGATAAAGGACAGGACATATGAAATGGGCAATAGTTTTTTATGCTATGCTAGGCATCAACGGAGAAGTTAAAGAACATATATCGTGGGGTATAACTTTTAATCATCACGAAAATTGTATTAGTTTTTTTGAACAAAACAAAAATAAAATTGTTGCAGGTTTGAAATCTTTTACAGAAAATAATGTGGACCCCAATGCCAAATTATTAGAATTAGGATGTGCCCATGCTAGTGTAGACTTTGATGATCCTAATCAACCAGAGCCCGATGTTACAATGAAGATGATGCTTTGGAACGGAGAACATATATGAAATGGGTATTAGTTCACATCATGTTGACGGCAACAGGTGTTCAAGCCAATGTAGAAGGAACATTCTCTGATATGCACGATTGTTTTTGGGCAAGAGATTATTTTGCAATTGAAAGAGAAGGTGAGGATGGATTTTTTCCACCTAATGAACAGGGTATCTGTGTTGCCAAACTAAATACGGCTGAATAGGAGATTGTAATAGTGTCCGATGTATTGGTACTGAATGCCGATGCCCAACCAGTTAGCTATCTCCCACTGAGTGCGGTGCAGTGGAAAGAGGCAATCACTTACATGTATTTAGACAAGTGTGATGTTCTTGAGTGGTATGATGACTGGGTAGTGAGTAGTGCTAGATGGGAAACAAAGGTACCGGCAGTAATCCTACTCAAAGAATTCCAACGTCGACGGCGTAAGCCTCGATTTAGCAAAACAAATTTATATATTAGAGACCTTTATGTTTGTCAATATTGTGACAACCAATTCCCCCGAAAATTATTAACAATGGATCATGTAAGACCTCTTAGTATGGGTGGCAAAACCAGATGGGAGAATATAGTTTCTGCATGTGGTCCGTGTAATACACGCAAGGGAAACAGAATGCAGATGAAGCCAAAAAGAATGCCGTACAAACCTGATTACTATGAGCTTGTTCACAAAAGAAAACAATTAGAAATCAATGTACGGCATCCAAGTTGGCGTAATTACCTGTAGGTTGCAGCGGGGCCTACTTTAACCAACCTATCTTTTTTCCCTGTTCTATTCTATCTGCATGTTCTTGTACAGAGCCAGGAAATCTCCAAGCCCAGATAGCTACAAGTGCCATAAAGCCACCACTCCAAGCTACGGCTTTAATATTTTCTGTTGTAAACCAAAGAAAAGCAAGTGAAGATGCCATAACAAGTAGCATCAAATATTTTCCTTTGGTGGGAAATACTTTCTTTTGTACCCAGTTTGTTAAAAATGGGCCAAAGTATTTGTGGTTGTATAACCAATCGTGCATACGTTTACTACTCTTTGCAAAACAATATGCGGCGAATACTAGAAAGATAGAAAAAGGAATGCCTGGAACAATTACTCCGACATACGCCATTCCAAGCGATAAGAATCCTATCCCCATCCAAATATATTTTTTAATCAATTTTTGCTCCTTAGATGCACTCTTCACGTACACGTTTGAATGTTTTTCTTAAACTGTCTACTAGGTTATGCATCATCGCATCTGTATGTAGAGGAGTAGGCGCGATGCGTAAACGTTCTTCTCCTTGTGCAACCGTTGGATGATTGATCGGTTGTATATAGATGTTGTAATCATTTAGTAATATGTCACTCATTTTCTTACATAATACAGGGTCTCTTACCATAACAGGCACAATATGAGTGCAAGCCGAAGCATGCACTTCTATATTTACTTCAGCGAGCATGTCTTTTAGTCGTTTAGCTCTTTCTTGATGTTGCACTCGTAATTCATTATGGTCTTTGAGATATTTAATTGAAGCCAATGCACCAGAGCAAATAACCGGGCTTGTGCTGGTGGTGAATATAAATCCACTGGCCACACTGCGGATTGCGTCTATGACCGTTCCGTCGCCGGCAATGTAACCACCTTGAACTCCAAATGCTTTTCCAAGTGTGCCATTGGTAATATCTATACGTGTTTCGCCCACTTGTTCGCAATAACCTGCACCTGTATTTCCATACAGTCCGACCGCGTGAACTTCGTCTATATATGTAATGGCATCGTACTTGTCAGCTAGATCGCAGACACTAGAAATAGGAGAGACATCACCATCCATGCTATACACGGATTCAAAAACTATGCATGGTACTAGTCCTAATGCAGTGACTTCCTGTAATTTCTCTTCTAGATCGCTCATATCGTTATGAGTCCATATACGTTTTTCTGCTCTCGAGTGTGATATACCTTGTATCAACGATGCATGATTTTTTGAATCAGATAAAAAACATATATTACTAATGATTTTGCTTAAAGCGATGAGTGTCCACTCATTGGCGACATAGGCACTGGTGTAGAGTAAAGCCGCTCCGGTGCTATGCAATCGGGCGAGTTCGTTCTCTAGTGCAACGTGATAATGACTTGTGCCGCCAATGTTTCGTGTGCCACCTGAACCACTTCCTGTCTGGTCAAGTGCGGTATGCATTGCATCTATCACAACCTTATGCTGACCCATACCGAGATAGTCATTTGAGCACCAGTTAATTATGTTTTTGATATTGTATGGACCGTACCATATAGCTTCAGGAAATGCTCCACGTTCTCTTACAATATCGTTAAAAACTCTGTACTTACCTGTAGTCTTAAAATTAGCTAAGGTTTTTTCAAATGGACGTTTATCTATCATAACGTATTTATATACGTATATAACTTCGGTACAAAAAGTTTAACCCCCGACACTAAAAGTGCCGAGGGCTTCTACTTTACTATTACATGGTACAGGGCTATGCCCTTTTGTTGATTGTTTTTGTTGTTATTATTTACCGTTTACGAAACTATAGAACTTTTCTGCCGCTTCTAATACTGCTTCTGTACCTGGAACTTCCGGCATCTTTACAGAACTTACAATTTCATTTGTCTCAGGATCCCGTTTTACAGATTGTTCCCAACCGCCAAACTTTGCATGATAATCATTCCACACATTGCCTTGCGCCATCTCTAGAACCTTTGTTCTAATTTCGTATCCGTTTTTATTAGTTGTGATTTTTGGCATTGCCGCCTTAAACATTTCGGCAACTTCTTGCGTTTGTTTGAAGATCGCCTCTCCATACTTAGTATCTACTGACATGTTATTTCCTCCTGTGTGTCTGTGTAGTTGTTATTAATATAACAAAACTATTTATAAAAGTCAAGTTCTATTTCCACGCAAAGCGAAAAATAATCCTCCGACCCATAATAGGACATGTAGGTTGTCATATAGTATTACATCCATAAAACTTTCAGGTTGTCCTACCCATATTACACCTGTCATAATACTACAAATTGTAATACCGCTAAAACGTGTAATCAAGTCTGCTATCTCCGTAAAAAACTTTTTTGGAAATAACCCACCAACTAATAGTCCTAATCCAGCACCTACTTCACCCCAAGCCGCAAACCACCAAACAATATAAGGCAAGTCAAAAGATTCTGCTCCTTCTACTGTTACAGGAAGTTTAGCGATTCCTTGTTGTAAGAATATAATGATTAATGGAATCCGTATGAGCCAATGACTCATACAGAATTCCGGTATCTTATTTACTAATCTCTTGTATTTCATTAGAGGTCACTTAGTAATTCTTTCATTTTTTTCTTTGACTTGCCACGGATTTTCATTTTCTTTATGGCATCTAGATTTGACATGTCATCGCCTACAACAACCATTGCAATCATACCCATTGTAGCATGTGGTGTACACTGATACAAATAAATGCCTGGAGTATCAAAAGTAATTGCAACTTCTTTATTGTTTTTTGATTTTTTCGGCAATTCCCAACCTTCAGGGCCTGCAATAAAATGGACATTGTGTCCTTTTGACTTTGGAAGCCAGGTTATTGTATCACCAACATTAATACGTGCAATGTCTTCGCTATAAACCATTTTAGCTCCGTCATCGCGTTTGTTCAACATGTCGATTGAGATATCTTCAGCTAGGGCAACTGAAGTTGATAATGTAGCCAAAACGGCTGTTATGGAAAATAATTTTTTCATTTGTCTGTCCTTTTTTGTCTGTGTATTGTAATTATAGATAAAGCGAGCCGTTAAGCTCGCTTTTGGTTATTTTTTAGATCCACTAATAAAATCAGCTTCTTCGTCTGTATAAGGCCACATATTATTGTTTCCTTATTTCTTCTAGTTCTAACATTAGTGCTTTGGCTTCTTCGTGATAGCCTTGGCGTGTTAGCTCAGCGGCAGCTCTTGCACGACCTGCTGTTTCTGTGTAGGCAATCATTGCAACAAATGCTCCTACAAGTACATTACGAATAATTGTACAAGCCTTGCAGGTGAAAGTCCATGTAGTCTGTGTGATTGCAGTCATTACACCCATCCTTTCAAATTTTGATTTACTTCTACTTTACTTTTATAGTGTTCTATTTCGTCTCTGTAAAAGTTACCATTTGAAATAGAACGTATATCAGTTCGACTAATTCCTAAGTCTTGTAGATCTCTATCTGAAAGAGATGATAGTTCATTATACGTTTGGCGTTCTAGTCTACGTTGTTTTAGTTTTTGATTTAGGTTTTTGAACCAGTTTGCAATTCCTGGTAGGCCAACCCAAGTGGCCGTTCTTATTGCTAGTGCAGTCATCCTGCTGTCTCCTTCTATGTGTATATGTGTGTAATTTGAGGTATTACGACCCCGGTCTCTCCCGGCGCTACCACAGTACCCTAGAATTTGGTACCACTTGTATGGCATGGGTTATGCCCTTCATTTTTTCTGAGCTGAAGACGCTCTTGAACAGTGCGTTCAA
>MDTE01192328.1_pt1 | contig 11501 bp, 11 predicted proteins | sample 811231 | NCBI WGS metagenome assembly MDTE01 (sample SAMN05326651, study PRJNA326480) | marine metagenome | isolation source: seawater | place: Indian Ocean: Red Sea | collected 2010
CAAGTAGAAACGGTAACCGTTGGTACTTTGGGAAATTACACGGCCTTAAGTATCAGTGATGGAACAACTACCATTACTCCAACAGTACCGGGTGGTGGGGCAGGCTACGCTAACGTTGACGCTGCCGTAACCGCGATTAAGGCAGCAACCAACTATGACAAGCTAGGGTTTACGGTTGCGAAAGCTTACAACGGGACTGATATCGAATTTATTTGGAAAACTACTGGTAATCAGACTGCTACCGCGACGTATGCAGCGACCGGTGTTACCAACGAGGCGATCACCACTTCAACAAATAAATCACCATCGGCTTCGCGAGCCACGTTTAGCGCTGATGATGGTGGAACCGCCCTAGGGTCAATCTCCGGTGGCACGCCGATGATAAACTTAACCATGACTGGTTCGCCAGGTATGGTAACTGACGGGCTGGCCGTTACTCAGAGTCAGGGAGACTCGAGTGCAGTATCTGTTTCATTAACAGAATCAACAACGGAGGGGATAGATTTCTTTGGTGTGGTGGGGGATCTCTATAAAGCTCTCAGTAATGATACTCGCGGGGATATTGGACGAGCGGTGAGTGAGCTGAGCACCGCTCAGGAAAGTATCGCTATAGCTGCCGGTTCAATTGGCGCAAAGCTTAATAATTTGGAACGACAACAGGATATCAACGCGGACTTTCGTCTTCGGGTAGACCAGCTGTTATCAACGGAAGAGGATCTGGATTATTCTAAGGCTGTAACTCAATTTAATGCCGAAATGGTTCGGCTTGAGGCAACGCAAGCAAGTTTCGCCAGAGTAGCGCAATTATCTTTGTTTGAATATATCTAGTGTAGCGTTGATAAGTTTTGTACAGGATTCATGGCGACTTTTGACGCTGATTTAATAGACTTATCCTCTGTTAAAGAACTAATGCCTTTTCTAAGCTCCTCGGTTAGCATGACTAACTCATCAAGTTCTTCCTCTACAGGCACGCCACAGTTTTCCTCCAAAGTTCTTTGAAAGTAGTCGAATAAATCAGATATGTGGTCATGTAAACCCGGGACCGGAATTCGGAGGAGTGTTCGCTCCAAGAACTTTGAAAGATTAATCGCGTGTTTCAGAGATGGGGTTGCACGGAGAATTGATTGCGACCCAGCATGTCTTGCCGCAGTCTTCAGACTAAGTAATAGCGAATCAAATAGGAACACGAGCTCGGCATCATTTTCTGAGGAGAACGTGTTAATTTGTGTTGTAAGTTGAAATAGCTGTTTCATGGGAAGTCCCGATCCAATACTTTGTTAATCGGCTAGTTCTTTGAATTCTTTAATACCTATATTAGAAAATTGGACAGTTTTTATAATCAGATTCCAGGCATCTCTCTGATAGCCTCTGAGCTTCTGCAATTTGTTCATTATCAAGCTGATAATTTAGGTATTCGGCTAATTGGTTTGCCATGTCCTGACCATTAATCGTTGCTAGCAGGGACAGAGTCAACGCGGCGATAAGCTGATTTGTGTCTGATTCGATGAATAAAGTGAAATCGAAGGGCGAGCGGTTATCAGAGTTCTTGTAATTACTTATGGCATCACCAGAGGCTATCATATGAGCGAGCATATACTGTGCGTTGGCATCTCCTAATTGTGCAGCTTTCGTGAAATGTTGCTTGGCTCTTTCAGGGGAAACCTGAGTACCCTCACCCTTAAAAAAGATAAGTCCAATCATGTAGTGTGAATTGCTAAGACCCTGATCGGCAGCTTTCGAAAACCAGCGTCGCGCGTGAGAGTAGCTTTGAGAAAGACCGTGGCCTAGGTAGTTAAGCATTCCCATATTATGTTGGGCCTCTGGAAGCCCCTGAGCCGCAGCGAGTTCGTACCACTTTATTGCAGTATTATAGTTTCTCTTCACCCCGAAACCATTTTGGTAGAGAAAGCCAAGATTGTTTTGGGCTTCTGCAATTCCATTATCCGCTAGAGGCTTGAAGGAGCGATAAGCAGAAGCATAATGACTTCGGTCTATCGCATTTAGGCCTGCCACAAAAACATTAGCCGATAGCAATTGCGAGCTTAGGATCAAATAAATGAATAGGACAGTGTATTTCATGGATGATCTAACCTGGTTGACTTCATTGTTATCTAACTTCTTCTTCTGCTCTGAGTGACTCTTCGATATCAAGTGCTGCGGTAAATAGATCTCCTTCTGTAATTGCGCCAATAAAGGCCCCTTCCTCCACTACGGGAATACTCTCGCCCACAAAGTCTGAGGCTATTTCTAGGGCTTCAGTTAAAGAGTGAGACATACTTAGCCGAGTCGGTGAAAAGTCTAGTTGGTCCTCAAAGTCGTCCTTAGTTTCAATTAAAGTGTGAAGGTCTAATTTTCCATATAGCTGTCCATCTTCGGCCACTATATACACCTCTGTCATTTTTGCCTCTCTCATTGCTGTCAGTATCTCGTCTGCTGGTGTTCCTCGCGGGAAGGTTAGACAATCGCTCAGTGTTAATTCCTTGACATAGACCTGAGTCATATAGATATGCTCTCTACCGCGGGTGAGGTCAACACCTCGGTCGAGAAGTTGCCGATCAAAGAAAGACAGTCCGAAAAAGCGATACGTGAGGGTTGAACACAATGTCACTGAAAGAAGTGCCATGAGACCATACTGATATGATCCGGTCAGCTCAACTACGATTAAAACAACGGTTATTGGCGCACCAATTACTGAGGATCCAACCGCTGCTAGAGTGGCTACGGTAATGATACTGCCGTACTCGTTTCCCAGCCCAACCGCAATTAGCAGACTTGATAAAATGCCCCCAAGTGCTGCTCCTACAAAAAGTGCTGGTCCAAAGACTCCGCCAAAAAAGCCGAAGGATATACAAGCAGCGGTAACGACTATTTTTGCAAAGAAAATTATTAGTAGGAAGTAGAGCGCATACCCACCGTTCACCATATCATTTATTTGCGGACCGCCTAAGCCGAGTACTTCAGGAAGAAAGATCCCGATGATTCCCACAATTAAAGCGGTAGAGAATAGCAGTGTGTTGAAAGAAAACTTTCCTGATGCTGCGAAGCTTTGGAATTTGCGAAGTATCACCATGTAGCTGATTGCAGCGGCGGAGCACACGGGCGCAAACAGTATGACGAATGGCACCACCGCAGCGAGTTCTAGCTCAAGGGATGGGACCTCAAAAGCAAGATTAGCAAAGCCGAAGTATTGATTTGAAGCAGATGCAACAATTGCAGCTACTGAAATTGGGGCAACCGCGCCCACCGAGAACCGTCTGAGCAACGCTTCGTGTGCAAACAGGATTCCAGCGATAGGTGCATTAAAGCCGGATGAAATTGCTGCCGCAACACCGCAGGCAATTAGTACATTTTTACTAATTTGTACGCTGAAAAGTCGACTTACAATAGTGGAAAGTGTTGCCCCAAAATGAACTAAAGGTCCATACTGTCCAACAGAAGCTCCTCCTCCAGCGGAAACGAACGCGGCGAGGGTAGAGCCTAGTCCCAGACGGATATCAACACCAACCTTTGGCTGATGCAGCGCATATATACTGTCTGCAGGACCAGACCATTTAGTCACGCCTACGGTTTTCCTCACGAAAATAATGAGGCATGCGCTAATAAGCATAGCAATCACTGGCAGTAGGTTGATTTCTGCATTACTCAATTTAATGGCAATTCCATTAGCCGAACTTTGTAGCGAGAGGAAATATCGTGCCCCCTCGATAAAGATATTCGCCGTAATAGAGACAATAAATCCGACTATGACGGCCAGAATTGTCTGCATGATAAGGTTTTTTATTATTGTTCTACTCATAGTTTGCTCTCTCTATCTCGCGTTTTATTTGCTTTTTTTTTGAATGCCAAGCAGTCTCGATTATCAATAAGTTTTACTTCTTGTGATGGGAGATTGTTACTCTTAAATCCCATTTGATTACATTGATATCGGAAATTTCGATCCCAGCTAATCGCGAAAAATCGACAGTTCCAGCATGATACCTCGGTCTTGGTCACGTTCTTCCTCTATCTTGATGCTCGAGATCGAAAATATTTCGTGAGTGCTTAACCAGGTCTACAATTTGTGATTCGGACAATCCTAAGGTACGGCCTAGCTCCTGAATAGTCCTTAATTCAGAAAGATCGATATTTCCATCTTCCAAAGCATCGTCTATAACAAGTTGAAGTGATTCTCTTTTACGACGCATTTGTTCTGAGAATGCCGATGCGAGTATGCCAGAGGGCAGGGCAACCATTCCAATACCTACTATTGTGACCAAGGACCCTAAGATTTGTCCGGGGGCTGAAAGGGGGTAAACATCGCCATAGCCAACCGTTGTCAATGCTGCAATAGCCCACCACATAGCTTGTGGGATGGAGCCAAACTTATCTGGCTGTATATCCCTTTCAACAAGATATAGCGCAGAAGCGGCTAAGGTTAGAATCACTAAGAGAAGTACAAAAATTCCGGCGAGACTTTTTCTCTCTTCGTGCAGTACATTCAACAGAAGTTCGAAGGATGAAAAATACCGAGTCAGTTTAAAGACTCGTAGTAAGCGAAGAATTCTTAGGAAGCGAAGGTCAATACCAGGAAATAGCAGTTGTAAGATCGATGGGAGAAAGGCTAACAAGTCAACGATTGCTAACGGTTTCAATGCATATTGAATTCTAGTTTTAAAAGGACGATTACTAGCGATATTGGCTTCGACACATGACCAAAGCCTTAGGCAGTATTCTGTGGCAAAGATCATGGTAGATATGATTTCAATAACGAGAAAGGTTGTTCGATACTGAATGTTAATCTCATTAATGGATTCGAGAACGATGCAAATGACATTTATCAGAATTAGAGAAACAATAAATATTGAGAACAACTTAGATACAAAGTCGTTTGGGTCTGTCATTTCCAGGATATCGTAGACTTTTTTACGCATAGTCATGCTCTCTTGAAGTCAAAGACTTTAAATCACTGAGGCATCATAATTAACTATCGATCAGTATTTCAATGCGCCTATTTTGAGATCTGCCTTCTGGGGTTGTATTTGAAGCAATAGGCTTAGTATCGGCAAAACCAACAACGTCAATACGGTCTTCAGCAACTGCATTCTGCCCGAGTAAGAAATCGGCGACAGCCGCTGCCCTTGCTGCAGACAAGTCCCAGTTAGAGAGGAATCTCTCACTAAATGCTATGGGTATATTATCAGTGTGTCCGGAAATAGTGACTTTTGAGCCAACGTCTGAGATTGTTTTTGCCATCGCAGTTAATGTTGGAATAAAATTTGGGTCCAGTTCAGCAAAGCCAGATCGGAAAGAGTCCTGCGTTGATAACTGAATCAGTATCTGGTCCCCGATACGTTCCACATTTGCCAGCCCTTGATCGATCTGCGATTTAAGATTAGCACGAACTTTTTTCAGTTGTTCATCAATAAGCTGATCTTTTTGTTGAGCTTGCTGATCGCCGTAGCTTCTCGCATCGTTAGCACTAGTTACCATGACTTCCGATTCGATTTGCGACTGTGTTTCTGCCACTTTGGCGTACAGATCTATAACCTCTTCAGCAATTAGACCTCCATCTAATTTTTCAGATTGTTCAGAGTCCGCGGAGGGTGCCTCTCGGTTCTCCTTCGTAACAACTACTATCGTTTGATCTTGCACTTTGACTTCTACCTGCCCTCGAGCTATTTCGTTCGCAAGGGCTTTTCTTAGGACTTCGGCATCCGAGTTTGTGTCGTAATCCCCGGCCAATGGGGTTGATTTAAGTTCTTCTTCTGTATTCTCTCGATCTTGTGTTTCCTCGGCAACATTGACGATGAGAGAGGGATCAACTTTGGATGTTTTAAAGTTTTGCGCGATGATATTTTGTCCCATGGGAGGTTCAACACTGGGCACTTCTCTTTGAACACCAAAAGAGTTCGACATTGATCCGGAGACTTCCTTGAAGATTGATGGCGTATCCATCTCGACAAAGGACAAAATTAATACGAAGAAAGCCATCAGAAGCGTTGCCATGTCAGCAAAAGTAGCCATCCAGGCAGGAGCCATCGATGGACATTTTGGACAATCCCCACTGCCTTTCTCCTCCTCGAGTTCCTCCTCCTCGAGTTCCTCCTCCTCGAGTTCCTCCTCCTCGGACGGATCCTCGTTTAGTTGTTGCTCATCTTCATCAGCCATCTACGATTACCTCTATTCGTCGATTTCTTGCTCGACCCTCGGGTGTATCATTTGAATCGATAGGTTTGCTGTCAGCGAATCCAGCTACTGAAACATTACCAGCACTGAGAGTCGTCGTAGCTAAGATATAGTCTGCAATTGCAGCTGAGCGAGCAGATGATAGGTCCCAGTTGGATTTGTACCGGGAGCCAAAACCAACAGGAACATTATCCGTATGACCTTCGATTTTTATGATACCACCAACATAGTCCATCGCAGCTCCAACTTGCTGCAGAGTATTTTCAAAGTTTGATTTAATCTCAGCCTTTCCTGAGTCAAAGCTATCTTGCTGGCCTAACCGCAGTACTATCTTATCGCCCTTACGCTCCACCTCGACAAGACCTTGCTCAATTTGATCGGCGAGGAAGGATCTGACCTTCTCAAATTTATTGTCCTCTTGGGTACTACTGCTATCTGCCAACCTATTTTTATCGTTAGAGGCGTCCTTAACAGTAATGCTACTAGTGATTTCCTGTTTGAGATCGGAGACTTTTTTTGCCACCTCCAACATTTCCTGTGGGACGATGTTGCTCATTCCGGCTTGTGTATTGGCAATAGGTTGATTATTGGCACTACTCAACATTTCAACAATGATATTGTCACCCTGTGTCGCCACTTCTACCAGGCCAGCCGCTATTTCTTCTTCGAGAGTTTCTATCACTTGCGCGAGTTCTTGTTCTTGAGTAAAAGTCGCGTCCTTCTCCTCCAGAAGATCTTTAATATTGTCTTTTGTCGTATCTTCCGTTTGCTGGCTTTTGTCCGGGATAAGTGTGTTTTCTGCATTTGTTGGGGTGAATTCAGTACGGAGCAAGGTCTCTCCCTTCGGAATCTCTATAGCAGGAATAACGCGTTTCACCCCAAAAGCGACCTTAAGAGAGCCGCTGACTTGCTCAAACTTAGGCACATTGACACTTGCAAACGAGAGGATAAGCACGAAAAAGGCCATAAGAAGCGTTGCCATATCGGCAAAGGTTGCCATCCACCCTGGCGCTCCGCTTGGACACGAACAGTCAGGTTCTTCTGCTTTTTTCTTTTTCGGGGGAGGGGGTTCGTTGACACCGTCGACTGATTCTTCAGCTTCAGTCTCTTCCTCGATAGCACTCTCTTCGGCTTCTGACATTGACCAGCTCCTCCAGAGCGTTAAGCACTTGCGAGTTTTTCTCGATCCGCTGGGCTAAGCCTGCTCTTTAATACATCCTCTAAGACTCTAGGGTTCATGGTGCCTTTTCTAATTTCTAAAACCCCTTCGATTATAAGATTACAGGCGTTTTGTTCATCTAATGAGTAATTATCAAGTTTCTCCGCTAAAGGCCCAGCCAGCACGTTAGCAATGAGCGCGCCATAGAGCGTCGTTAAAAGAGCAATGGCCATCGCCGGACCAATGGCTTTTGGGTCGCTCATGTTCTGTAGCATTCCCACCAGGCCTACGAGTGTTCCTATCATGCCCATGGCGGGGGCGATATCTTTCCATGAAGTAAAAACTCCGGATGCGTTTGCATGGCGATACTTCATGAGCTCAAGCTCATTATTCAGGGACGTTTCGATGGTTTCGGCATCTGTACCGTCAACCACCATCCCAATTCCTTTCTGAAGAAACAGATTCTTTATTTCGCCCATCTGGCCTTCGAGCGCGATAACGCCATCTCGCCTAGAAATATTAGCCATATCCACGATTTGCGAGATAAGCTCGCCTGACGGCTGATTTGAGTTGAGAATCGTTTTCATTAATACTTTTGCCCAGGCATTGATAAAATCAGGTAATGTTGATCTCATTAGAAGTACAGCAAGCGACCCGGCAAAGACGATGACCACAGAAGCAGGGTCAATAAAAGCGCCAATTCCCGCTGCAGAGTCCATGGCCCAGAAAATGAGACCGAGGGTGCCGACTAGACCAATAACTGTTGCAATATCCATAATTACCTTTCACCTATTAACCACTCTAGTGGGAGAGTTTACCTGACCTTAATACTGTTTCCATCGGTTATACTGTTTATCTCTTGAATATGAATTGAGTTGATGTTCTTGTTTGACAAAACATGAGGGAAATCAAGCGATGAAGCGGTTTGTATGCCTAGTAGTGATTCTCACTACCTTAATTGGTTGTGGCCGTAGACTGCCGCCTGATTGCCGAGAAGTGATTGATGAGGCTGATTTTGGCCGCTTTGAGATTCGAGAGGGAGGGGTTGCATATGATCCTGACTTCTCTATCGAATGGTTTAGATGTTCTATCGGTGAACGTTTTGTTAATGGCAGATGTCTGGGTAATCCTTTATTTCTATATTGGGAAGATGGTGTTGCTACCGTAGCTGCAATGAATGAAAAGGTGGCAGGGACCTGGCGTTTACCCTCCCTTAAAGAACTTGCTAGCCTTAAGGTCAAGGAATGCGGGAATCCAAGTATCAATACTAATGTCTTTCCGAGTATTCAGGTTGACAATTACTGGGCTAAAGACAAGAGCCCACACCATGGTTTTCGTTGTGGAACATATACATATTCCGGAGCTACTTCCTGTCGACTTTTCGATACCCTAGAACGACCCTTATTAATCGTTCGAGACGTGGAGAGATAGATTAGGAATAAAATTAAGCTACTTAATTGCCTCCCAGCCGTCTCGTAATTCGTTAAGCGCAGTGTATAACTTTTCAATCGCCGCAAGATCTTTATCATTCCTTGCTTTTGATAGAGACAGTCCAATGGCCGTGTATGTCTCGTAGAGTTGAGCCGCAAGATCCCCGCCATTCTCGAGATCAAGTATACCGCGAAGACCAACGACGATTTGCATAGCGTGGCTTGTCGCATTGTAAAAACCATCTGCGTCATCTCTCTTAAGGTGCTCTGTAGACTGGCGCAAAAGAACGCAGCCTTTCTCAAAAAGCAAAGAAATCAGGTGGTGAGGGTTTTCTGCCGTTGTCTTGGTTTCGACGTCGACTTTCGAATAACTGTCTAGTGCTGAAGCTCGATACATGGTTTTTTGGTCCTTTTTACTCAAGCTGCACTTCCTCTCGGATACAGCTTTTTAATTTACACTCTATATAAGTCGGTTACAACAGACGTAACTTTAACGTCGTAAGAGGCTTTAAACTCTTTCATCCAGAAAGTTGCCCAACATCTTTGTTAGATTACGCATAAAGCCGAGAAGCTCGTCTGTTGGTATTTGTCGAATTACCTCGCCTGTATTGTCATCGACCACTTTGATCACGTCTGCACCGGAGTCTTGATCAACCACGAACTGCACAGATCGATCTCTTACCTCCATCATGATCTCAACTGCTTCCAACGCTTTAGCAACCTCTGCTTGGACGTCTTGGGGCTGCTTCTCTACTGGATCCGAAACTGTCTGAATTACAGATGTGATGGGTTGAATAGAGGAAACCTCCGGCGATGCCGGAGGTCTCTCGACGGTTTCGATGCCTTTATTAGGCACCGAGCCTGTGGGGTTAACTGTTGTTCCTATTGTTTCTATAGGCATAATTTTTTCCTAACTTATTTATCCTCTTAGTAATTGTAGTACCGTATCCGTTGAAGCATTAGCCTGAGAAAGCATGGAGGCACCCGCCTGCTGCAATACCTGCGCTTTTGCTAACCTAGCTGTTTCTGCTGCAAAATCGGCATCGGCAATTCGTGACCTTGCTGCAGTGGTAAATTCGGTAACTTTCAATAGATTAGATACTGTGTAATCAAGGCGATTTTGTAGAGTACCGAGCGAACCCCTCATAGAAGAGACCGTTTCGATTGCGCCGTCAATAATAGCAAGTGCATTTGACGCTTTAATACGCGTCAGTACGCTAAGGCTAGACACGTTGACAAGAGGTGCCGAGGTATCTCCCGAAGTAAAAAATTGTGTTCCGCTTGCTTGATTGATTTTAAAGTCATTGTTGGAGCTTAATTTTAAATTACCTCTAATGTTCACTGTATCAGCGCCGCTTCCTGATGCGGCGAAAGTGAGCTCAGCGGTTCCGTTAACTGCAGAAGACGCGTTGTATCCAGAGGGAGTTTCTCCATCAATACCCACGGCTTGAATGTCAAGATCTGTTCGTGCAGAAGTATTGATGATTACGATATTGTCACCGTCTGCATCTTTGAGCAGAACCTTGTAATCGCCGGTTGAGGTCGCTTGGACGCCGGTAGTAGACGAAATGGCGTTAATCTTTTGCACTGCGTCGCTCACGTCATTGGCTGTCATGGTAAATGACGCCGTTTCTGTCCCGTTAATTTTAATACGAGCATTAGTCGAAGTTGAGGCCGTATCAGTAGAAAACCATGCATAAGTCGAAGCTGACGCAACTACCTGGGTAGCGGCTGCAACCGCATTGATCTTCTTTGCGACTGCTTTCGCCGTATCATCTGTTTCCACATCAATTGTTCTAGAAACACCATAAGAAGTTATGACGACATTCTCTGCATCTACGACCGCATTGGTTGGATCCGTTGCTGTCGAGCTGCTCGCGACTGCTACCGCCGTTACTCCGTCGATAATGTAAGCACCGAGTTTTGAAGCCTCAATGTTGCCTATGGAAAAGTCGAGTGTTTCACCAGCCTCCGTTCCCACTTGGAGAGATTTAGCTGCAAAGGACCCGTTGAGGACTTGAGCGCCGTTGTAACGAGTATTTAAAGATACTCGAGAAATCTCCAATTGCAGGGATGAGACTTCATTGTCTGCGAAAGCACGCTCTGTCGCGGTATTGGTGTCATTGGATGCCTGAACTGCTAGTTCACGCATTCTCTGAAGCATACCTGAAACCTCGACTAGCGCGTTTTCCACCGTTTTAATCAAGGCTATACCGTCGTTAGCGTTCCTGGTAGCCTGACCGAGGCCTCTGATTTGAGTGTTCATGCGTTCTACGATGGCTAGTCCCGCCGCGTCATCTCCTGCACTGTTAATTCTAGATCCTGTTGACAATCGCTCCATAGCGATTTCCATTTCTTTTCTCGATTCACCCAGCGCTCGCTGAGCCTGGATCGATGGAATATTTGTGTTTAAAACCATACCCATAACTAAACCCCTTTAGCTATCCGTCGTTAGTGTGAAAAGCGGAAAAAAACGGCAGGTTGTTAACCTATTTGCCGTCTTTTCCGGACTTTTTTTGCCGCTTACACACAAAAGATCGGGTTGATCGGGGAAAACTTTAGATCTTTTTAGTTATTGGTACCTCCACTCCTTTATATTAATACCGACCCTTTTCTTGCTTAGACCCCAGACCGGGGGCTCTTTAACTGTTTCGAGCTAAAGGGGTCGTGAGCCCTCGGCCGGAGAAATGTGAGGCCACTTTTAAAGGTAAGAGCACTAATCTACCGTGGCCTCGTATCATTACAGC
>MDTE01174432.1_pt1 | contig 11500 bp, 13 predicted proteins | sample 811231 | NCBI WGS metagenome assembly MDTE01 (sample SAMN05326651, study PRJNA326480) | marine metagenome | isolation source: seawater | place: Indian Ocean: Red Sea | collected 2010
GACACTTATTTAGAAAGTCTTTTGCAGCAGCTTTGCCAGGACCCCGAAGCGGTTATGGCGATGCTCATGATGTTAGACGAGATGGATCGTCAAGAACAGGCGCATATGGATGCTTTGGCATCACAACGTCCTGCTGAGTACGACACACCTTCTGAAGCGTCTAACTATTCAATGCTTAACGCTCCTAGCTCTAACTCGATTCCTCCCTCCGTACAGTTCCAACAGCTCAGCTGATGAACCAAAGTCAACGACAACTCGAAGAGCGGGACGTCAAGTTAGAGGCTCCGATGCAAAATCCTGTGGATTTTATGCGTCGTTATTTAGCTTCTAATTTTCCGCAAACAGCAGCGATGCCTTCTCCTGATCAGAAAGCATCGCAGCTTCCTATGATGACTGATGATAAAGGGCTAAAATTAGAGATGAAAAAGCCACTAAGTGGCACATCTTTCGATAACCCTGCGGGAAGCTAATGCCTGAGAATCGAAGAGTTGTTTTTTTAAATCAAGTTCTCGACGCTTTAAAACAGCGGCTTCCTGACGCTAGTGATGCGGACTTACTGAAGGCAGCGACGAGACAAGTAGAACTTGAAGAAGCTAGCAAGGCTGCGTCAGCTGAGCGGAGGGTTTCAAAAGCTAAACAACAAGCGGCTGAAGCCAAAGAAGTGAGGAAACTTGAGTTAGAAGAACAAGCAGTAGCCGACGCAAAAGCAGAAAAAATAAGGGCTGAAACCCCTGAAAATTTGGTCGAAAGAATTATCGGTCCCAAGGGTTCTGATCGAAGGGAGAGTATGAGGAATCTTGGGTACACTGCGTTAGGCGGTGCTCTTACTTCTGGTGCTACTGGACTCATCAACGCAGCTACAAAAGGAGTCGAGAAATCGATTGATGATGCGCTTCCGCCAGCTACTGCACCTTCTGGTAAAGCACCACTTACACCTAGTACTGCTCAGGTCAGTGACTTTATAAATTCAATTCAAAAGTACAATCAGAATCTCAGAGGGCAAGCGATGGTGCTTCGACTTCGTTTAGATTTTGAGGGTGCAAATAGGCTCGAAGCTCAGCAGATTGATCCTGCTAAGGCTTTACAAGATTATCGAGAGGGAGCCAGAACCGATTTTGGTTACGGTACAAAGAGAAAAATTGAACAAGACACGGCGGGGGATGAAGCAGAACAAGAGTTAGAGCGAATTAAACAGGAAACAGAGCGACTTAAACAAGAAGCAGAGAATCAACGTAGAGTTTTGGACCTTGCAGGACAAGTTATTAAGTCCACGGAAGGTTCAATGAATATTGACCTTCTCCCCTCACGCCGATAAGGAGGTAATCATGGAAGAACTCGACGTCTCGATGTTCCAAAACTTGCCTCTTCCCATGAGGCAGTCTTTGACTAGACAAGGTATCCCTAATCTTCTTAGCCCAGAAGAAGCCACTACAGTTCGTATGAACGTAGGGGATGAAGTTGGTCAAGTTACAACCAACGCACTTGAAGGTGGTGTACAGGTTGGCGATCAGGTTGGCCCTGAAGCGATGCCGTTACCTGTAGATCCTTATCCCGTAAGCACAAATGTTCCGGATCCCTCTCCTGAAGGAGAGGAAATGCCTGATATCAAGTCGCCTGATCTTGTTGATCCCGAAGGTGGTGGTACAACTGCGTCCGGTAAATTAGATAGTGTTGAGCGTACCATCGACATTCTTCTCAATTTACCAAACTTAACTTTCGAGCGGCAAAAAGAGCTCCTCAAGATGAAGGGCGAGATTGCTGTTCAACGTGACGCAATCGAAGCCCGAACACGAGAAAATATCGCTCGTTATAACGCAAACGCTCTTCGCGAAGCTGAAGTTGCAAAGGCCCTGACGCTTGTGGCTTACAAGGCCAGCCGCCCTGATTCTGAACTTGTCGGTCAGTTCATGTCACCGATGAGTGGATTATCATCGTTATATAAAGCTGTGGGACCTGTTCCACTCGGAAACATCCAAACTGGAGGGTTCAAGTAATGGGTTTTAATCTAGGTTCAGCAATTGGTGGCGGCCTTTCTGGTTTTGCGGCAGGTGGTCCTGTTGGAGCTGTTTTAGGCGCAGTCGGCGGTGGTCTTAGTGGCGGTTCTTCTGGAGGTTCTTCCGGAGGTTCTTCCGGTGGCTCCAGTGGTGGGTCTGGATCAAGCCCTCTCGACTTTTACGCTCAATACGGTGCTCAAGCTGCAGCAGCGAACAATCCTCTTTCGCTTGCCGCTTCTGAGTTTGGTGCTGCTCTCCAAGGCAGTACTTACGGTCAAGCACTTTTAGCTCAAGCATTACAACAGGGCTCAGCCACAGCTCTTGCTGATGCAGCTTCTCGTGGAGCCACCGCAACCCAGCTTCAAGCCAACGAAGTTGCGACTCTTTTAGGTAAAGGTATTGGTCTTCAAGAAGATCTCGGAAAGGCTCGACTTGGTGTTTCCCTTCTTGGTCCTCAGTATCTTGCTCAGGCAGCTACTGCAGCTCGTAAAGGTGATAACGAGCTCGCAAAAAGTCTTGGTGAAACCAACTTAGGTATCCGAGCTTTACAGGAAACTGCAAAGGGAAATATTGCTCAGCAGTTTGCTAAAAACCTCGGAACTTTAGCCACAACTCGTGCAACAACGCAGGGTGCTTTGGCTACGGGTGCTCAGCGTATTGCTGGTCAGCTGGCTTTAGGTGACCAAAACATTATCGGTAATCTGACTCTTAATAAAGCTAAAACCGAGAGTGATATCGCTCGCATTCGTGCAAACACCGCCGCAACGAAAGATCTTCGTTCAAATGCGGTTAATATCGCCTTAGCCGGACAACGATTCTTCGCATGATTACAACACAAGCGCCTGATACTAATACTGTCGGGGCTTGGTTAGATACGCTAGGCAAGACACAAAAGGACGCTTTCTTGCACTATGTCAAGAACAGCACGAGTGACGTTGAGTCTTACTTATATGCTCGTTTTCTACGTCCTGGTTATAGCGGCTCAATTGCCGACCTCACAGCCTGGTTACAAGAAAAATATCCCAAGCAAGATCTTCGAAAGGTCCTGCTGATCGAAATCGACAGTCTGAAGATGGACATTGACAATGTCCGGCAAATGACTCTTACAGGAATGTTGGATCATGCCACAGCAGCGACGAAAATCAGCGTCTTGCAAAAAGAACTCCGGTCGCATATCCAGGCCGTCCGACAGCTCACTGACGGTATTGATCGCCGTGGGCTTTTACTTGCTGGTGCGGATCGTTGTTTACGTGAGCTCGTAAACAGCTTTGAAGATTCGCCAACAATGTCGGATCTGATCGACGAAGCTTCTATCGTTGTATGGTCGACTATTGAAAGAGAAGAAAAATCGTGACAGATAGAGAGCGGATCATTCAGTTTATTGAAGACACTGAATATGACCGTAACTATCTTCCTCACTTCGGTTTGATCCCTGATTGGTTTGTTCGATATAAAGAACTCAGGGATCTTATTATTTCGTACTTAGACAGGCTCGAGGAGAGCCAAGATATTAACCAGAGGGCATTTGAAGATGCCCATGAAACTATCGTTGACCCCGACAGCTAATTCGATAGTGTCGTCTTCTTCGACATACTCGCCTCCGAAAGGAAGAATACAAGCAGGCTGAGTCGAAATCGGGTTGCCTACGCAATCAGTCCACCAAATAAGGTCATCATTAGTTGACCCGCTGAACAATGCCTCTGTGCATTGACGTGTGATTTTGGTGAATTTTTTATCAAGTGTGTAGGCTCCCAGATGGTAAAGGAGATGAGGGCGTTGCGTTGACGTATCGATAGCCATGTATTTCCAATGGAAAAACACAAGCCACTCGTCGCCGATGTCGATCGGAGCCGTGGAGTTGAATGTAGGCGAGTTACCCACAACTTTTTTCAGGCATTCCGAGTCAATGGTGATGTCCGGTTCGCCAGGTGTCCTAATAGAAATAGGAATGGTTGAGTAGAGAAGCCGTAACTTCCCGCCTTCACTGAAGAAGCACCAGTTCTTTTCAGCTTTACCCGGCTCAAGATTGTTACCGACCGGCGGGTATATACAGTCCTTTACTTCACCGTACTCATCGATATGACCGACGCACACCTTTGGCTGGTTAACCATAGTGTGCTTTGACGTATCCCATTTAGATGCGTACGGGCTTGTAATGAACTGCATATACAGATCATTATCAGGAGCTTTAAAAAGCCGAGCATCTTCGTAGCTGAGGCGGTGAGGCTTGTTTCTAATCTTTTTAGCGCCTGAAATCGAGTTCTCTGAAGTCAGCTCACCGATGTAAATCTCCGTGGGCGTGTTGTTGTAGTAAAAATACTTTTGGTCGTGCCGGAACACAAAAGGCTCAGGCTGACTTCTGAACGATACGAGCCTGTGACCCTCGTGGATCACAAGACAAGGGCTGAAGTTCGCTACTGCTTTTTCAGGAAGACCCCAGTAAATGCGAGAGAACTTGCCTCCGATGTCATCAGCCTGCTGATAAATAGTTGGGTATCCCGTCTTGCTACGGATGTTTACCGGGATCTGGGTGTACTTGAGCGTGGTTTGAAATCTAGTATGTGTCATCAGATAATCTCCATGGCTTTAGTGAATCCTTCAGCGATCTTGTCCCACCTGTAAGCAGGGTTCTGAGTTACTTCGAAGCAATCTTCGCCAACTTTTTCGCGGTACTCGTCGCTCTCATACAAATTCTGTAGTAATTCTGCAGCGTGCTTGTAATTAACGATCCCTCGTTCCACCCCTAAATCTTTATCAGAGATCCACGCTGCGACATCGATCAACAGACCTTTGTCCTTCCAGATGTCTTGGCAAGACGTATGTGCGGGAACAATCTGTGGTTTTTTACACATCGCGTGCTCGAAGGGAACGAGTCCCCAACCCTCACCGTTTGCGGTGTTGATGCCGACGTCAACAGCGTTGTATATGAGGTTTAGTTGTTCATCTGGCGGAGCAGCCATGTAGTTGATGTTCGGAGTGATCGCCAACTTTGCTGATGGGTCGGCACCCCTTCGGCGCATCTCTGTCTCGAAGAGTTCCTTGACGGACCAACCCAGGTCTTTCTCACCCATGTTCAGATAAAGGATTACGTCGTCCTTATCTTTTGCAAACTCAGCGAATGCCTTGATCGTTTGATCGATAAGTTTTCTGGGCTGATTTCGGTTGCCGTTGAAGACAATAAATTTGTCGAGCGGCAGACCTAAGCGTTTGCGGGCTTCGTCCCGGTCGACGACGTAGAACTTGCCCTGGTCTAAACCGTGTGGGATTATTCCGAGCTTTTTAGGTTTGATTCCGTGTGCCATCAATCGCTGAGCTTGCTCTGGGGTAAATGTGATTGCGAAGTCCCAGTCTTCAACGAACCTCAGCATCGGGAGGGGATACCACTCCGAGTCTGTAGGGAAGTATGCGATGAACTTGAAGTTGAACTGAGATTTAAGTAGGTGAACTCTTTCCCAGACTTGGTTTACGATCCAGATATCGTTCAAACAGATAAAAAAGTCAGGTCGTTCCCTCTCGACGATCTGCTGGATCCGACCAATGCCGAACTTATCTCCAGGATTAGCGGCGCTGGCGGGATAAATCTTAAATGGATAGTCGTGAGGATCTCCTGAGTAGTTGATCCCGTATACGACAATCTCATGATCTTTTTTTAAATGCTCTAGAATGCTATGAGTTACACGAGCGAAACCAGTATTCGAACAAGCATCTCCGTACCAAAGAATCTTCGACATACGGGTTTAGAATTTCAGTATCAGTATACAAACACTAATCGATAATGCCTAGCAGAGAAACATTCGCATACCGACGCGCTTTAAAGCTTCGAGCGCAGAAAGCTGTTGATGATTCTGATGCTGCTATCGATAGCGTTTTCACAAGAGCACAGGATGATTTCCTGACGTTCTGTACGATCATGGATAAAGCTCCAGCGCACCATATGCTGGAATGGCATAAGCACTTGATAACGGGAGTAAGTAATAGATATCTTCTAGATATTGCAGGACCAAACCTAGATATTCTCGCCCCTCGTGGAAGTGCCAAATCAACCGTGCTCAACATGTTCACGGCTTGGATCATTGGAAGGCACACCAGCAAAGGAATGCCTCTGCAGATCATTTACTGCTCTTACAACATCGCCACAGCTATTCCGAAGAGTCGGATCATCAAGCAGATCATCGACTCGACTTCGTTCAAGAAGATCTTCCCGAAAGTCAAGCTGAAGTCCGGTATGCAGAGTGATATCGGTTGGTCGATTGACTTTGACTATGCCGGTATCGACCGTGTGGGCGATGAGGAATTCACTCTACGTGCTGCAGGGCTTCGAGGAAGTATCACGTCAAAACGTGCTCATCTGGTTATCGTCGATGACCCGATTAAATCTAGTGCTGACATCAAAAACCCGGCAGTTCGGGATGAGATGAACAACAACTGGTCCTCCGTTATCGCACCGATTGTGTTTGAAGGCGGTCGTTCTATTTGCTTGGGGACCCGATTCCACCCTCTCGACATCCACAAGACAATGTTTTCTCCTTCAAAAGGCTGGAAACAGGTTTCGCAGGAGGCACTCACGTACGACGCCGACGGAGACGCGGTCAGCTACTGGCCTGAGCAGTGGTCAGTTGAGTATCTGCAACAACAGAAGGAACTGGATCCGGTTGCTTTTGCTTTCCAGTACCAGCAACAGCCAGTGATGACCTCTGATCTGGTTCTCTCGCCTGATCTGATTGTCAAAGGCGAGGTCGAGACTGAGTTTGACTCCCTCGCTGTGGGGATCGACTTATCAGCCAGTAAGAATGAGACGTCTGATTACACCGCGTTCGTTCTTGGGGGTCGCCTTAAGGACAAGTTCTACATCATCGACGCGCATCAGGTGCGCTCTATCGGAAACCTTGAAAAGATAGATCTGTTGTGTGACATGCTGGTTGAATGGGGAATTCTTGAGCTACAAGGAGACCAGTATTTTCCTACTTATTCGACAGTAACGCTTGTCGTTGAGGCTGTTGCTTACCAAGCTTCCTTGGCCGCTGACCTCAAACGAGTCCTTTTAAACGAACGAGGTCTGGGCAATCTTCACATACACGAAGTGAAGGGTTTTAGGGGAGATAAAGTCGCTCGTTTTAGAGGGACACTGGGTCTTCTGGAAAATAAAAAAGTCATCTTTAATAAGTACCGCAAGTTCGATGCGCTGACTGATCAGTTGATTAACGTCGGAGCAACATCTCACGACGACCTTTTAGATGCCTACACCTGGCTCATGACGTTCCTGCAACGTCGAGGCAACTTTTCTGTTGAATACTGATGAAATCTATTTACATCGCAATCACAGCACACAACCCTCTGCACAGGGTTGAGAAAACCCTCAAGGTCCTTAAGGCTTACGAGGATCTTGAGCTTGAAAAAGAAATTGATATTTACATCGACCACAACCACAGGCATGACATCGATGAGTTTTCTCTAATCGTCGCTTCTCACACCAACTTCAACCGTGTGGGTTTTGTGGCAGCAGGACCCCAGTACGAAGGATATGATCTCTGCTGGGCGCATAAACCTTCTTTTATTAGAAGGGTTTTGAAGGGTACTCATGATTTTTATATGTACTCAGAGAATGATATGTTGTTCACTAAGAAACATTTTGACTATTGGTATAAATACAAAGACGAGCTTCGTGAGCAGAATTTAGAGCCAGGTTTCTGTCGTGTAGAAAGACAAGGAACAAAGCTGATTCCGTTCGATAACTATAGAAAGTGGAAACTGGGTGGAGTTACAGAATACGTATGGGGGGACATCCCGTTTAAATCAGAGTTCCTCCCGAAACCTTTTGACAAAGATATTTTGGGATTCACTACCCTCGGAAACCCTTATTCAGGGATGATGATTCTTGATCAGGAGGATGCCACGAAGTACGTGAATAGCTGGAGTTGCAACCCCGTTCACAGTCACGTAAAGACAGGCAAAAGAAATTGGCCCATTGCCGATCGATCTTCGATGGGACTTGCCTTTGAGGATTTAAAACCTTGGCAAGAGCACCGCCGCGTCGTTCCCGTTACTTGTGAAGACGATTCAGTGGTGATACCTGACTTTGCTTTGATCGAACATCTTGATACGAAATATTCTTCCGCACTGCTTAAAAATCAAAGTATCATTGATACCAAGACTATGTTCGCATACTGACATGATTTCGTCTCAAGGTAATCCGAGTCGCGTTGATCATCCCACGCACTACAACCAGGGCGAGATCGAGTGCATCGATGCGATGTTGGCTGCAGGTGGTGAAGATGCTGTGAAGAGTTTTTGTCACCTTTCGTGCTTTAAGTATCTCTGGCGGTTTAAGCACAAGAACGGTGTGGAGGACTTAAAAAAAGCAGAGTGGTATTTGAAAAAGCTTATTGAGCTAAGTAAGTTAGACTGACAAAAAGACTTAGAGAATGGACATCCGCGCTTTTGGTTCTGTATACGGGCAGCAATCAGAGCTGCCTTACGCCAGTGGTTTTCACTGGGCTCCTGCTGATGGTCAGACGACATTTCCAACTTGTAGAGCACTTTTTGTTGAGTCAAAAGGATCATCTAGTAAAGATGATGTGTATGTTCGTTTGAACGATATGGGTGAGAATCAGTTTCTCCATGTCGAAAATATTGGTGGTGATATTTTTCTGCCTTTTGGCGCGGTTACACTGAGTGGAGGATCAATTAACGCTGCTCTGGTCTTGTACTGATGGATAGTTTTACTGGGTACGCAGACTTTTTTTCAGATCGATTTGATCGTTCAGTAGACGCCGCAGGTCAACAAAGGAGCCGCGAAGACGAAGCAGCTCGCCGTTTCCGTGGGCAAGTCCAGGCTGATCTAGAACAAACAAGTGGAGGACCAACTCCTCCCACAATGCCTGATGACGGAAGTCGTCCTCAGTTTGATTCTGAGATGGATCAGCAAGTTGATGAAAATGTAGAGCGCACCAAAAGCTATCTTTTAGAAGAAGCTAAGAAACGCATTAACGGTGTAGCAACACCTGAAGTCTGAGTTAGCATACTGCTACTCAGGCGTAAGCAACGTGTTAATCGACTGCTTTCCGTATTTCAACGAGAAAGAACTACTAGAACTTCGCATTGAAACACTCTACGATCATGTAGATGGTTTCCTGATTACTGATGCGAATCGTACGCACCGGGGCGAACCTAAAGAGTTTAGCTGCGTTAATACTCTTAGAGAGCTTGGTATCCCCGAAGAAAAAGTCCAAGTTCTCCATGTTGAATTGCCTCCGGTCGAGGAGGCACCTGACCCCTGGATTCGAGAGCGAGGGCAGCGAGACGCTTTGAGCGTCGGTCTTTTTCAGCTCCCAGAAGACACTTTCTTCATTTGCTCTGACTGCGACGAGATCGCAAACCCAGCAAAGTTAGACGAAGTCAAGAAAGCAGTTCTTGAACAACCTGACAAGACCGTGCGGCTCAGCATGTCTATGCACTACGGAAGGGCTGATCGCCAGCTCGAATCTCCCACGGGAGAAAAGTTTGACTGGCGTTGTGGGACAGCAAGCACCGTGGGTCAGTTGAAAGAATTTGGAACTCTTTCTTCGCTTCGGGCGACCACGAATAATTATTACGTCGGGGATCGCGACGCAGGCTGGCACTTGAGCTGGATGGGAGATGCGGAGAAACGTCGCCGTAAACTTAGTTCGATTGCCGAGTACTACATCTGGGATAAGCCAGAAGTACAGAAACTCTGTGACGAGTTTGAAGCTGAGGAAGGTAAAACAGACATGCTTGGTCGTCACGACCATTTAATTACTTCCTACCCAGTAGATAAACTTCCTGAAGCAGCCCTTAGAATAGAAAGAGTTCGTCGATATCTCTTACCAGATGGCTGACAAAATGCCCGCTGATGTCTTAGCCAAGTTTCAAAAAGACCGTGAAGAGAAAAAAGCTCCGAGCGGTGACGAGGTTAAGATGGAAAAACAGAAGCGAGCTAAGGAAAAAGCTCGTTCTTACAAGGAAAAGAAGTAATTAGCTAAATGGCGGCCTCTACTGAAGTTCGAAACAAGTTCGAGGAGATCTTAGAGGCTGCTCGAACTCAAGGTCGACAAAATCAGGCTGCCACGATGGTAGTTCTGAGTCACCTTCAACAGATGACCCTCTTGATGATCAAGAAGGGTCTCTCTTTTTACTGCGATCAAGACACTTTTAAAAGTCGGACTCGTTTTCTCCACGACGTTGTCGAGTTGAATCGACTCGATATTCGTTTTCCTGCGATTATTCGCAACTTTTTGATCGATGGATGTGGACTTTTCTACTTCCGACCGGATCAAAAGCTTAAATATCAGATCTACTTCTTTAATAAGAATCAATATCGTGTTTATCACGATGTGAATGGACAAATTGAAGAAGTCGTAATTATCTACGACTACAAGGTCAAGAACGCAACTTTAGGTTTGCCTAGTGATGTCTATGGGCAAAACAAGCGTTATGTCCGTTTGTCGATTACTGCAGACACAATTCAAGAAACCGAGTCTGATTCAGAGCTCAGCTTTGAAGTAGAGCCTGGAGCAGGTATTTCTGGGACAAAGAGTCGACCAAACTCTCTGGGTTTTGTGCCCGCTGTTGAGTGTTTAAATAAACCCAACGCCAGTGGCACGGACGGCGAAGGTGATTTCGATCCGTTTATGGAGCAGATTGTGCTTCATAACGACATGATTACCAACATTGCCAAGAATATTGAATTCTTTGGCAATCCGACGTTGATCTCTAGTCGTCCTCGATCTGATCTGGTCGAGGCGGGTGATGCCGGAAGTAGTTTCCGACCCACAATTAGCTCTCAGAGTGGGTTTGCCAGTCGGGACACTCCTTCGACTCGCGTGAGTGAACCGTTTGGTTCAGCGATGGGTGGCGGACTTCGAGTCCCCCGGATCATCGCGAACGTCGAGCCGTCTGATCGTGTGGGCTACATGACGCCCGACCCGATTAGTGGTGACATGAACCGGTACGCACTTCTGCTTAGGGAGGAGATTCGTACCGCGTTAGGTGGTGTCGATGAGATCTCTATCTCAGCTGGTGCCACGGCAACAGAAATCAAAGGTTTGATGGGCCGAGCGCAAGCTACGGCACTTAGGAAGAACAAAAGCTTCCTTACTTATGGTTTCTGTCGTCTCCTGGAAATGATGGTTTATCACCAGGAAATGATCTTCCGTGAGTCGTTTATTGCGGCCTCCGGTCTTAAAGAACCAAAACCACCTAAAGAAGAAACAGAAGAAAGCATCCAGAAGTATCAGAAGGCTTTACGTCGTTTTGATATGAAGTTGGACGAGGAAATTAAAAAAGCAGTATCTGAGAATAAAGTTCCTCGCGGTGTCGTCGGGCTTCCGGAAGACGGTGACCGTAGTGTTTCATATCGCTTTATGGGCGATGTGTACGAGGACACGGCGTTTGATTTACAGCAAAAATCAATCGTCGTTCGAAACATGCAAGAGGTTGGTGTTAACAGTGTGGAGGCAATTAAATACCTCTTCCCTGATAAAACCGAA
>MDTE01029407.1_pt1 | contig 11499 bp, 12 predicted proteins | sample 811231 | NCBI WGS metagenome assembly MDTE01 (sample SAMN05326651, study PRJNA326480) | marine metagenome | isolation source: seawater | place: Indian Ocean: Red Sea | collected 2010
TGGTCTGATCAAACCGATGCTTATCCAAACGATGCATCGAAGTATCTCGCTTCAGAAGAGAACCCGGAAGAGAACAACCTCAAATTCATTGGTCTTGGAGTTCTTCTTCTTGTTTTCGTGCTTCTTATCTTTGGAATCACGCGAAAGAAGACAACGGTAGAGCAAGAGTTTGGTTTCATAGCTCCACCGGCTCCTCAACCACTTCCAAACGTTCCACCTCTTCCTCCAGAGGGATTACCGGCTGGTTGGACGATGGAGCAATGGATGATCTATGGTGAAGATTATCTTAAACCGTAATTGTATCGAGACAAATCGATTTTGCCGATTCTAAACGTTCTCATTTTCCTGTGTAGGGATTTGAACAACCACATATGATTTGTTCTCTTTTGCAGAAAGAATGGATTTAATCCCGACAACAAAGAATGCAATTGAAGAAAGCAAATGCAATAACATAATCCAAATGAGATCATTCCGAACGCCAATGATGTTGATTCCTACAGCGACAGTTCCTAATGCGGCAAATCCTCCAATGATGACAACAAATGGTCGTGTCACTGGAAAAATCATCAATACAAAACCTATGAAGTACAAAGGCGCACATATCAACGAAAACAATGTTGCTCCAAAGACTCCACAAGAGTCTTCATCTGCGCACATTGCACTTGCAGGTTGAGCTGTAAGCGTAAGAGCACACAGGCCAATGATAAGGAGCAAAGATAATTTCTTCACGAATCCCGTTTACAATCTTAGCAAATAAGTATATTCCCAGATTATTGAATCAGATTCCAAATATGGCAGAAGGTTACAATCGCTAAAGTACTACAAGTTCTTGGTAAAGTCATGAGCAAGAAATTCTTCATCAAGATTGTAACAAACCCGGACGTTGATCTCAGCAAGTGTATCGTTGGCATTGCCTGTGCAGCACAAGCCATCAAAGATGGTTATGAAGTAGACGTTTTCTTTGCAGCAGATGGTGTAAAAATGATTCATGCCGGTTACATCAATGGAATCAATGAACAAGGAAGTCTTCCAGATGGTATGATCTTCAACATGTTGAACGTCATAACTGACGGAGCATCCAAGATTTACTGCTCAACCGGTTCACAAGCAGCGAATGGTGTAACTAAGGAGAACGCAGATGAGATGCTGCTCGAAGGATATTCGGAGTGGATGACATGGAGTGGACCTCCTGGTGTGATCGAACTTAGTGCCGCTTCAGATGTCCAACTTGTATACTAATCAGATTTCATTGCAAGTAGTTCTGCTGGAATTCGATACGTGTAACTGAATCCGTCCCCGATGAACGTCATTGCTTTGAGCGAATCATCGAATCTAACCTCATTGAAGCTAGAATCAACATTGTGCAGAGGCATGTTTGCTGCTATCTTGCCTTGTCTCGACAATGAGATTCCTGTAGCAACGTGAGGTTCAATTGAAGTGAATTGTAGCATCTCTTCAGTCCTTGTGACTTCTCCCAATCCGCGGAACATGTTACCAAAACATTCGCTTATCTTGTCCCATTCTTCAATCTGGAAGTTCATGATTGCACCATTGTCCATCGACGTATAGATGTTCTCTCTGTGTCGTAGCCTTGATGCACCACCAACGAGTGGGATGTTCATGGCCTCCCTCATCTTGATGCGACATGGTCAGTCCATGTGGAATGCTGCGAACCTGTTTACGGGCTGGGTTGACGTTCCTTTGACACAAGTCGGCATTGATGAAGCGCTCGCTGGTGGAATGAAGCTGGCTGATGTGCAAATCGATGAAGTGCATACTTCGACCTTAATTCGAGCACAAATGACAGCCATGCTTGCATTGAGCCAACACAACAGTGGTAAGACGCCAGTTCTGCAATACGCTGACTCTGGTGAACAGATGAGTGGGAATGAGCAGAAAATGGTTGATTGGTCGCAGATGCATGAAGATGCAGATGCTTCCAACATTCTTCCAGTCTATGTCTCATGGCAATTGAATGAACGTATGTATGGTGATCTGCAAGGCATGAACAAACAAGCGACACGCGACAAATTTGGCGATGAACAAGTCAAGATTTGGCGTCGCTCGTACGATATTCCTCCACCAAACGGTGAAAGTCTCGAACTAACGGCTGCACGAACAATTCCTTACTTGGAATCCGTGCTTTTGCCAGCCTATGAACAAGGAAAGAATCTCTTTGTTGCAGCTCATGGAAATTCTCTTCGAAGCATCATCATGCATCTTGAAGGATTGAGCAAGGAAGAAGTTCTTGGCTTGGAAGTGCCTACCGGTGTTCCCATGATGTATGAATTGCAGAATGGTGTCTGGAAGCGAACCATGGGGTGATGTCATGCTTCTTGATTGGCGATTCGATGGATTTCCTGGGCGTGTTCTTTGGGTCGATCTCACCAATGGAACGCTTGAAGCCAAGGAAATACCACATGATTGGTTGATTGAATCCATGGGTGGTAAAGGGCTTGCAACTCGTTTGCTCGTTGAATGGGATACCACCGATTATGAGGCAGCCATGCAACTTCAGCACCCTGTTCTCGATCGAGTGGATGTTGCCCGCCATCCAACCAATCCCCTCCTGTTCATGACGGGTCCATATCAAGCGAGCACTGTAGGTTCATCTGGCCGAGCTGTCGTTGTCACTCGCTCTCCACTGACCGATTTGTACATTGATACCTACATCGGCGGAAACATCGGCCATGTCCTTCGTCAAGCGGGATGGGATGGATTGTTTATTACTGGCGCTTCAGAGAAGCTCTGTCGCCTTGAGATTGTTGATGGTCATGCGGAATTACACGAAGCAACGGAGTTGCAGGGAATGACCACTTGGCAGGTTGAGCAAACGCTTGATGGAAAAGGAGAGTGCCTTTCAATTGGACCTGCAGGTGAACACGGAGTCCGTATTGCAAGTCCGCTGACAGCTGGTCGCAGAGCTGCGGGTCGGGGCGGAACCGGAGCAGCATTTGGCTTCAAGAATCTCAAAGCGGTGACTGTCAAATCCACGACAAAACAAAACGTGCGATTTGCGAGTGAAGCCAGTCTGAAATCTGCGGTCAAAGTTCAACGTCAGGAAATGGGATTACGGCGACGTTCAGGCGACCCGTTCTATGCCTTCGGAACAAGCCGAGGGCCACTTTATGCCTCAGAAAACGGTCGTATGCCGACTGCCAATTACAGTTCGACCAACGCAATGATTCCTCAATTTTCTGAATTGAAAGTCAGTGGCGGACAAGGTGGAGTTGTACCGACCTTTGGAACACCCGTGACCATTACAACCAAACTCGATGCGCATGAGTTGTCCGGTGAACACTGGCACGAGTCCTTACCAGATGCAAAACAATCTGCGTGCTGTGCTCCATGCCCAATCGCTTGTGAAGCAGCGGATCGGCCAACGATTGATGGAGAGAAGATTCGAAAACGTCCCGTCCATCTGAATCGAGTTGATCGTCCAGAATACGAAACACTCGCCATGCTCGGTTCGAACTTGGGACTGACCAGTTCTCTCGATGTTATGGATGGAAATGATGCCTGCAATCGTCTTGGCATTGACACGATTTCGGGTGGAGCCGCATTGTCCATCGTTTGTGAACTTGTTGAACATGGCTGGCTTCCAGAGAATTGGCCCGACCATTTCCATGCACCTTTTGACTTCGGTCGATACAAGCAAGGTGATGTTGTGCCTTGGCAATTTGGAATTCCGGAACTACCACCTCTTGCCCTAGCAATGTTGGCAAACGCTCAAACTGGATCTGACGATTTGTTTTCCGTTCTCGGAGCTGGAGCAGTAGCGTTTTCTGAATATGTTGAGCGTGTTACGGGCCATCCTGCAACCAAATTGACAGCACATTGCAAAGGCCTCGATTTACCTGCATGGGATCCTCGCGGAAAACGAGGAAACGCCATGGCCTACATGACTGCAAATGTAGGCGCATCGCACATGCGTGCTGGATACAAGGAACCAACAGGGTTGCCGAACGCATCTGCTGTAGATTTGATGGAAGAATTGATTGAAAGTCAAAACAGCATCGTAATTCGAGATTCCATGATTTTGTGTGCCTTTGCGAAGGGTGCGACACCAGATGAAGTCATGTTGGATGCATGGAATGCTATCACGGGTGATGACGCAACTTGGGACGATTTGATGCATAGGGCAAGTGTACAATGGGATTTGGCACGAACATGGAATGTCGAGCATTGGCAACGAATTGGTATTGAGCCAATGGAAGCAGACCTCCTCTCATGGCGCTTACGCAAGGAACCAATCCCTGCTGGTGTTGCGGCAGGAATGGTCTCGTTTGTTAATGATGAGGACGAAATAGCCTGCATGGAGAAATACTATTCATTAAGAGGATGGCAAAGTAATGGAGCCCCATAAAGGGGGGAGTAGATGCATCCTACACTTACCAAGGCAGTGTTGTTGGTACTGATCATTGCATCTCCATGGCTGCTTGTTCAAGGATGGGTTTTTGTTGGTGCGCAAGACGAATCCATCACAACAATGTCGGAATGTTCTGAAGGAAGTGCGAATTGTGCTCATCTTGGTGGGAATGCAAATTACCGAATGGACTCAACATCAACAATGATTGAACAACCAATAGAAGAAATACGACTAGCATTGACGGATTACATCACAGAATACGATTGCGAAATACTGGTCGAGGATGCTTCCGATTCGGTATATTTTGTCCACTTTGTTGAACACACACCGTTTTGGCTCTTCCCAGATGATGTTTTAGTAATGATTGAAGTGATCGATGAAGGGTCGGTTGAGATTGAACTCCACTCACAATCGCGATTAGGTCTTGGTGATATGGGTGTTAATCCAGAACGACTCGAACGGATATACGATCAACTCGTCTCTTGAATCAAGTTGTCCCAACCATAGGGATAACCGCTTTCATCGATAAGGAGAACATTCACACCGAGTCCTGACTTGTGGAAAGCAATCAACTGGATGTCATGAATAGCATGTCCTGTTGGAGCAACGCCTAGAACTGGGAGCTCTTTCTTCGAAAACCACGATCGCTTGGTTTTCATCGCATGATCTGTTCCAAGACTTCTCCTGGTACCATCAACATCATCAAACCACGGAAGAGGCCCCTCGGGAGAAAATCGAAGTCCAAGAATCATGTCAACGCCCGTTGTTTCCTGAGCAGCATCAGTATCTGCGCCACTGGGAATAGCAGGTGCATTTGGGTGGGTATGCAACCAATGCGTAAATCGGCCTGCTCTCGAACCACGTTGTCCTGAAAACAAGTCGTCCGTCCACTCTTCAGGAAGATGATGAACGGAAAACGAGTCACCTCTGTTGACGACGTGTGCTTCTTTGATGACATAACCTTGTCCTCCGAAAAGATTGGAGACATGTTCTTGGCCTTCAAAGGCAGTTTCGACTTCATCGATGTTTTTCCGATTCGCATCGACATCGATTCCGACAAGAATCTCGTCGGGAAGTGATTGCAGCGCCCAAACAACAATATCACGGAAAAGAGGTCCTGGGAGATGCAATTGAGCAGCATAGGCATGCTTCATCGAGTATGATTCAGCGTTGTAGGAACGCATTGCCTCAACCAACCAAGTTTCGACCACGTACATTCCACTGCATCATCCTTCATCAAGGAGCGCCTTGAGGAGAATCTTTGAAGAATCTGGAGTGCAAGCGCTTTTCATGGCGAAGAAGAAAAGAGGTGGCTTTGGCCGATTCCTCGGCGCTCTCACTGGAACGCCATATGAACGACTTCTCAAGCAAGTTGAGAAACTTGCAAATGAGCATTCAGACGATGAGCGTAAACTAGCAAAAGTGCTCAAAAAGCTTGTCGACGTTGTTGGAACTGCTTACGAAGAAGAGGAGATTGATGAAGATGAGCACGATCTTGTTCTAGAAGCCATTGAGGAAGTTGATCCAAAAGGGCGCTCATTTCCGAAATTTGCTGAAGAAGATGCATTTTATGCAAACGATGCACCGGACGCTCCTGATCTCAATCTTGGGAAGCGAAAGAACTTGGATGAGTTAATGACTGCATCTGGTAAAGAATTCACTGGAAGTTTCGGCCGAGACGAATTCGATGAATTCAAGGCGCGAATGACTGAAGATTTCTATGCAGATTCGGATGAAGCCATTCAAGCAGGTGACCATCAGGCTACAATTCGTACCGAGAATCGAGTGTTTGCAGATGAAGAAGATGAACTTCAAAATGTGAAGGCAATGATATCCCAAGAGTCCGGACTTGTTGATCCAGCCTCAATCGAAGAAGAAGAGGAAGAATCATTTGAAGATGATGAAAATTACTCCATCGATGAAGATGGAACTGAGTGGTTTCAAGATGATGATGGCTACTGGTGGTATCGGCCAGAAGGTGAACCGGATTGGTTACCTTGGGAAGAAGATGAAGACTGACCGAGTCGATCTACAAGTGGCATTCAACGCCTACTGCTGAGGATCCTTCTGGGATGGGTTGTTGTTCCCACCATGGTGGTGCACAGAACCAAGCCTCATGATCAACAGGTCGGTCGATAAGTGGTAATCCAATGGTCCCACCTTCGATGGAAAGTCCTCCAAAGAGATTGGTTGCACATGGGCCTGGTAGGTAATCTTCACCAGTTTCTGTTAATTCAATGCGCAAGGAATGGCCAGCTGGAACAATAACATCGAGTGGATTGAATTCCATCAACATCGTATAGGAAGAAAACGGTGCGACTGGATTTGCATCGTATCCACCGTCTCTGTAACGAATGTCCATGGTTGCATGACCGAGTCGAAGATTAATCGTATCATCGTAGAGTGTAGCAAAGATTTGACCGCCATTGCAGGCTTGTGTTGAAACGTCGAGATGCAATGTTGGTAATCCCGAAAGATGGAGGCCATCTTCGTAGACTTGACTTGTGAGTGTTACAGACCCACCTAGTCCATTGACAACACCATCACCATTCCACTCCGTGCCGATTTCTTCCATCTGCCACGTCATATCTGCAGGAGGCCACGTTTCCTCAACGTGCCATTGACCATCCTGCGTTTGAATCTGGACCATTGGTTCAGGTTCATCACCAATACCCTTGAGATAATATTCGAACCAAACGTACAACTCAACCGCCCAATCCATTCGGGTCATGTTTGGATAGGCTTCGGCACCATAACCACTGCTGAGTTCACTATGTCGGTCGGGTTGATCCGCATAGTTGTGGGCCCATTGGCCTGCGATAGCCCGTGCATTGATTCCAGCATCGCGTAAAAGTTGGTAGGTCGGGAAGGCATGGTATGGATCGACGTTCCAATCTTGAAGACCCCAGACCAAGTATACGCTACCTCGATAGTTTTCCAAGACATCAGGAAGATGGCGACGCTCGTCCCAATAGTCGTTCCATTCCGCTCCACCAAACTCTGCAAATGCATAGGTTGTCCAAGGATTGAGTGGACCAACAAGATCGTCTGAACACACTCGCAAGTCATCTGTAGTCAAATCGAATGTAGCTGCCTGATAAGCAGCGTCATAACCTAAAGCACGGAACTCGGATGAACCGTTTCGATAGAACATTTCTTGGACACCGATGGAACCAGAAATAGGGACGATGGTCTTGAGATGCTCACTCGGTTGTTGCGCTGCTTCCCAATTGGTTGTACCTGCATAGGATTTGCCCATCAATCCAACATTTCCGTTTGACCAATTTTGTTTGCCCAGCCAATCGACGACTGCTTGAATTCCAATCTGCTCGCCAAGGCCTTTCACGTCTTGACAGTGCGTTGATTTCCCAGTACCAAACGTACTCGCTTGGACAAGTGCATAACCCTGTGGAACAAACTCATCATATACCCATTTGCCTACTCCACCATCGAGAGCCGTATTCGGACCCGAATCACCACCTACACCTGGCATGCCCTCGCCGCCGAAGTCGTAGTAAGGGTGGATGGTCATAATCACGGGTACTTTGACACCTTCCTCCACATCAGGAAGCCAAAGAGCGAGATGCATTTTCGCCTCTTCAGGATAACCTGCGTCTTGTTCAGAGGCAGGCAAATCAACGGTGATAAAATGCTCTTGATAATCCTCGTAACCGTATTTGTCCTCGATTGGGAGTTGCGCTCTTGATGTGTTCATTGGCAACTCCATTTTATGGCGTTCATTGAGAGGAACTTCCCACCATTCATCGGTATTGACGACACCTTCGTTGTCTGATAAAGCCTCACCAAATGACATGGAAAGGAAAAGGAATACAATACATACTGCAACGGTTACTGAAAGCGAGATGTTGAGTTGGGCTTTGCTCCGTTCTGGCGACGAATCGAAGGGATTTACTTCGATTGAATCGTCAGCCATGTGGAGCCCAAACGTTGCATATAGAAGAGGATGGCGATTTCAAACGAGTTCAAAATTGAGAGGAACATCCTGTTCCCAAACGTGCTGACCTTGATTGTTAAGGCCAAGATTGTCGAAGATTTCTGGAGTACAGTGCACTCCGAATTCCCCTTTCAGTAGTGCCCTTGGAGCGAGAGTGGTGATACGTGCAAATCCTTTCTGCCATAATGCAAGAGATGTAATTGCATCTTGTGAAGTAGGTACGGTACGCTTCAATCGTGGCCCAAATGGGGCAGGGTATTCATATTCATCCGGTAAGAGTCGATTCCCTTCTCGAAGCGGGCGCTGCGTCGAATATCTCGGCTTCATGAATTTTCTTCTGATTGCTCTCCACTTCTTTTTCTGGTAGGAAACGCCAGTGAGATATTTGTCTTCGTAATCATAGAGTGTTTGTTTGATTTCATTCCAAACTTCCACATCCATACAATATGTTACGGAATGTGTATGCGTTGCTTCAACCAAGTGAAGGTGATCTTCAGTCATCATTTCCTTAGGAAGGTTCCATACTTGTGTCATTCCAACGTCGACGTATTGTCGAGCCCAATCAGCCAATCGAATGCTTGTTTTTATGAAATTAGGGCCAGGAACGAGATCATCTTCAACCAAGAGAACGCGCTCATAACCCAGAGTATCGTACAAATCTCTCCGAGCACCAATCAAGTTGCGTCCGACCCCATAGTTTTCCTCTCGAAGAACAATCTCTTCATGAGGCAGTGACGATGATTTGATGAGTTCAAGAATTTCTTGTTGTTTGGATTTTGGTCCACCATCGACATAATGGAAAACATCGATATCTCCCAAATCATCCTTGTTCAATTCAAGCCCTTGGAGGACTTCTTGAAACAAGTCAGGACGATTGTAACTTGCAGTGAAGAGTGCAGTCTTCATCCTTGTATACTCCTAGATGTTGCCGTTTGAACAATCTAAAAAAAGGCTTGCACGAAGATGAATTCATCAAATGGAATAATCAACACCGATGCTTGCAAGGAAATCCCTCTTTAAGCGCAAGGTTGTGGGAATGCATATGGCCACCATTCTTGTTACAGGAGGGTCAGGGATGCTGGGTCAACATCTCGTTCCAATGCTAAAGGAGAATGGACATCTTGTTCAAGCCCCTTCTCGCCAGGAACTGGATCTGACCGATGCTCAGGCTACATTGAGTTTTCTCAAAGACAAACAAATCGATGTTGTCGTTCATTGCGCAGCTTATGTTGCAGGAATTGCCTCAAGCAAATCGACGAAACACCATTCCCTTGATGTGAATGTTGCCATGGGCTTGAATCTCATTCGAGCTTGCTTGCAACAAGGTGTTTCAAAATTAATCAATGTTGGAAGTGCAACTGTTTATCCAAACAATGCGGAACAACCTTTGGCGGAATCATCGATTGGTCAAGGTCCTCTTGAGGAACCGATTGAAGGTTATGCGCTATCAAAATATCTAGTGTATCGAGCATGTGCTATGGCGAATGAACAACACAATGTTTCGTTTAAAACAATCTTGCCTTGCAATCTTTTCGGCCCGTTTGATAATTTCTCAGTTGAGACGGGTCATATGCTCCCTGCAATTCTTCATCGAATGCATCAAGCCAAACATCAAGAAAATGCTCCTATCGTTATATGGGGCGATGGTAGTGCCAAACGTGAATTCCTTTACGCCCCCGATTTGGCGGATTTTATTTGTTATTCTCTTGATAATTTTGATCAACTTCCAGAAGTCATGAATGTGGGGTCAGGTCTCGAAATCAGTGTTAACGAGATGCATCAACATATGGCATCAATCGTTGATTATTCTGGAGAATTTATCCATGATTACGACAAACCTGTTGGACGTAAGCGCCGCGTCATGGATTTGCATCATCAGAATCATCTGGGCTGGTCACCAAAGACAGAATTCAAAGAAGCACTTGAGCATACATACGATTATTTGTTGAGGTCACTAAAGCAAGGGAGTCACCAACGATGAGGCAAATACTTCCTGGAGGAACACAGCCTTGGCATGCATTTGATGAATCAAAGGCTGGTCATTACAGCCAACTCCTTCTCAAACGTTGCGTTGAAGATCGGAACCCAATGCTTAGGCTGATGGAAGACAAATATCGTTCGCGTGAACTTGTAAAATCAAAAGAAGTCTGCAATCTTACCGAACTCTATCAATGGTCCGAAGATGCTTCAATCGATTGGAATTCGCTACCAGATCGGTGCGTTATCAAAGCAAATCATTGGTCTGGTGATGCCTTGTTCATTATGGATAACGGGCCAGAACCACTTGCGAATATACCGCGAAAGTTCCGCCTCTTTTCAAGAAGAGAATCCGGTTACCGCGTGATACGAAATTGGCGTGACCAATATGGCCGACTATGGCCTAGATGGCGAATTCAGAGAGCGCTCAAGAAGTGTCTGAAAAAAGAATATCCAACCCAACTTGAATGGGGTGCTGCAAACATTCATCCAAGAGGTGTTATGGTTGAAGAACTGCTTACTGATAACAACAACCTTCCGAACGATTGGAAAGTACATGTGTTTAACGGAAAGGCAGGGTTCATACAATACGATACAGGACGAATGACAGATCATTCGCAATCCATCTACACGCTTGAAGGGCAACGTATTCACCAAACGAATGGTCTTTGGAGTGAGAAGCACACTCCTGACGAAATAGTTTCGATTCTTGGATCGGACGGTATACGTGAACTCATTGACATCGCCGAGCGTTTGGCAGAAGACATCGATTATACGAGAGTTGATCTTTTTCATGCAGATGGAAAGTGGTTCTTTGGTGAATTTACAAATTACCACAATTCATGCCACCCTCAATCCCTCGAATGGGAGGAGCTTGCTGGAAGTTTGTGGTTGAATGATTCGCTCTAAATTTCGATACATTCAAAATCATCGGGCTTGAGGTTCTCTTGGAAGGGGCTGAAATGGAACCACCGAAACAATCTCGCAGATTGGTAGTCGAAGGTGGTGAAAGCATTGTCGATTTCGATAACAAGGCCTTCAAACCCATCCCTCAAGAGGGCATTGATTTGGCTGTCAATGCCATGAATGCTGGTGTCATGTATCGATATCAACCAAAGAGCAAAGAGGCATCCATTACGGCAAACTTTGAGCACAATTTTGCAAAGTACATGCAGGTCAAGCACGCAGTAGGCACGAA
>MDTE01026192.1_pt1 | contig 11497 bp, 10 predicted proteins | sample 811231 | NCBI WGS metagenome assembly MDTE01 (sample SAMN05326651, study PRJNA326480) | marine metagenome | isolation source: seawater | place: Indian Ocean: Red Sea | collected 2010
AAATAGACAAAAACGTGATCAAATTTTCTGAAGAAAAATACGGCATAAAAAAAATAAATAATTGGTGCTGGCAAAGACGAAAGTCCCCTCAATACCCATATAGAAGATTTTTGAAAAGGGATATATATCCTTTTAATTTTTATATTTTTGTTTAATTGTTTACTAGATTCTGGTGGAATTCTATCTGGTATGGATGTTAGTACACAAACCTCAAAATTTTTGGATACCAAATACTCGCATAAGTCTTTCATTAAGATGGAAGCTGAACCTATTGAGGGAAAAAACTGTTCACTTATAACAAGGATTTTTACTTTTTTCACTTGTTAAGTTAATTTGATAGTTCGTCGACTAAATTAAATACCAATTCCATTGTATTTATTTCGTCTAGTAAATTTTCATGAAATTTAATTTCAGATAATTCAGACAAAAAGTAATTTATCTGATTTTGAAAACCAAGATCGAATTTATATGAAATTTTTTTTCTTCTTTGTTTATAAATTTCTAGAACCTTCATATCTGTAATTTTGTAATGGTGTCCATTTTGAATTACTTCAAATATTTCTCTGGAAAAACTTCTTGATCCACTAGAAAAATAATTTAAATTTGAAAGGCTACCGTTCTCATGAGAAAAAGAAGAAGAAAAATTTTCAAATCTATTTTTTGAAGAACTCAATCCTGAGGCAGAAAGATTCACAATCTCTGATTTAGAAATATACTTAATTAGATCTATAAAATGTGAACATTCTGCAATGACTCTATTTCCCCCTTCACTTTGATTATATAGCCAATGATCATCTTCAACTTTTCCAGCGTTTATTGAAATATTTATTATCATCGGCGAGTGATAATCTAAATTTTCAATAAGTTTGTTAACAATCTTCGAGTATCTTCTATTGTGGCCTACAATTACTTTGGGCAGCTCTTTTTGATCAGCTAAAAAAAGTTTTAAATCGTCTAATTCTTCCTTAGAGATGCAGATGGGCTTTTCAATTAAAAGGTTTTTATTAGATGATATAGACGACTTTATAGTATCTAAATGATCTGAGTGTCTTTCAAGAGAAATAACGTGACTTATTTTATTATCTGCAAAAATATCGTCTTTATTTGTAGAACAATTACTAAAGGAAAATTTTTTGGAAACATGGCTTGCTTTTAGAGGTGATTTTGAAACCAATGTTTTTAAGGCTATTTTTTTGATTTTTTTTAATACTGGTAAAAAAGTCAGCACAGCATGGTTTCCAGCGCCAATGACTCCGGCATGAATTTTTTTTTGAGAATCTACTGTGTTAGCAATATTTTTTAAATATTTTTTTTCATTATTCTCCTTAGATGAAGTGAAATTTAAAATAATGCCAAGATCATTTTTATTTTTTCCAGATATTAATTCCTCATACAAAGAAATAGAGTTATCAAACATTTCCTCACGAGTGATAATACTTTTTATGTCTATCAAATCTTGATCTATAAGCCTTATAAATTCTTTTAGGTTTCTTTCTTGCGTCCATTTGATGATATCTTCAGGATAATCGTTCCCATTGATTTCATATTTATATTCTAAGGCGCCATACCCTCCCGATTTAGAAACAATTATAGATGCTTGTTTCTCCCACATAAGCTGTCTATCAATGGAAATGTCTAAATTTCCTAAAATAACGATAGAGCCATTATTTTTTACAATTTCTAAAGCTTGAACTAAAGGTTTGTTATCTTCGACTGCGCAGGCGATTATGACAGAGTCTAAGCCGCTGGGATATTTAGATTTTAAATACGAATTAAAATCTTCTTCTAGGTGAAAGGAGCCAATACCAAATTTTTTTAAAGCTTCCGATTTATTTTTAATGGGATCATAGCTAACAACGTCACTTCCATAAGCCTTTAAGATTTGTGAACTTACGTTGCCTAGCAGTCCTGACCCAATTACTGCTACCGAAGAGCCTCCAAGCTGAACATTAGATAACCTACACGCATGCATAGAAATACAACCAATCATTCCAAAAGCACTCTCTTTGAGAATATCCTCCTTTACGTGAGCTAGCATTATTTCGGGAACAACAATGTATTCAGAATGAGATGCAAAGCCTGAACCAATGGCAGAAACAAAGTCCCCGACTTTAAAATTTCTTATTTTCTTTCCTACTTCTACAACTTTTCCGCTTGCGCTGTACCCCAATGGAACTGGAGTATCAAGTTTGTTAAAAGACATCTTAATAGCTTCAGAAAAACTTGTTTGTTTGGCTTTATCTAAGACTCTTTTCACTAAATCAGGCCTGTCTATTGCCTTTTTAATAATGTTCTTTTTAGCTAGATTTATCATGGAGGATTCAGTCCCCAGACTTACAGCAGAGAAAGAAGTTTTTACTAAAATTTCATCATCTCTTATTTTTGGCTCAGGTAAATTTTCAATAGATATTTCACCAGATGAATAGTTTTGGATTAAGGTTTTCATTGATTTATTTAATTTCTAACAGCAGAGCTCATACCTGGCGGAAAATCAGTTGATTTAGAGATCTCTTCTTCAAATAAATCAAACCACTCAAGAGTTAGTGAAAAGCCCTCCTCAAAATCAAAAAAAGGTGAATAGCCGATTAACCTTTTTGCTTTTTCTATAGATGCTAAAAGCCTTGGCTTCGTATCCCATTTTCTTCTTTCTTTGTAAAGAAAGTCTAAATCATTATTTGTAACTTTTTTGACTAACTTTGCCATTTTTATAATCGACGTCTCTTTTCCAGAAGCTAAGTTAAAATTTTCTCCAATAGCAGATTCGTAAAATCCTGATCTAATTAGTCCCTGAACAAGGTCGAGACAAAAAGTGAAGTCTCTTGTTTCTTTTCCATCACCAGTTATGGGAAGAGCTTTATTATTTCTAGACCAAAATAAAAAATTAGGAATCACGTTTCTATATTGACCTGGGACCTCTCCGGGTCCAAAAGAATTGAAAAATCTACAATTTACAGTTTTTAAATCGTAGTGATGGTGATAAAAGTTACAATACATTTCTCCCGTCATCTTGTTAATTTGATATGGAGTAGTCAGATGCATAGAAATAAAATCCTCTTTTAATGGAAGCTTTGGATAAGAACCATAGATTGCACAACCACTTGATGCGTAAACAAATCTTTCTACTTTAGTAAGGGTTGAATATTCTAAAAGTTTAATTTGTCCGATAACATCAACAGAAGCAGAATTTTCAGGAAAATCTACTGAATTTTGATTTGCAAAAAATGCAGCAAGGTGAAAAACAATTTGAGGTTTTTCTTTAAAAACTCTCTTCAAATCTGATTCATTTCTTATGTCGCCTTTAACAAATATCATATTTTCTAAAGATGGAAGATTCCAAGGCTCTTCACCTCTAATTGCAGACAAGTTATCTAAAACAATGATCTTTCCTTTCTTTCCAACAAGCTTAGAAAGAGAAATTGCTAAATTACTTCCTATTGCACCAGCTCCGCCAGTTATTAGAATGGTTTTTTTCTTGTAAAAGTTTTTTAAATTCTTTTCAAAATTACAACTATTGAGGTAATTTTGACATATTTGCTCTCTAAACTTATTTTTCATTAATTGATTTGATTTTATTGATAATTCTCATTGAAGTATTTCCATCTCCAAAGGGATTTTTGATACCAGACATTTCTTTATATTTTTTCTTATTTTCTAAAATTTCTCTTGTTACATTATAAACTTTATCTTCATTTGTACCGACCAATAATCCACCCCCAGCATCTATGATTTCAGGTCTTTCAGTAGAATCTCTAAGAACGAGAATAGGTTTATTGAATGAAGGAGATTCTTCTTGAAGGCCGCCACTATCAGATAGAACTAAATCTGCCTTATTCATTAATTTTAATAAATCAAAATAAGTCAATGGCTCTAAAAGAGTTACTTTACGATTAGCTTTAAATATTGTCTCAACAACTTTTTTTACATTCGGGTTAGGATGGATAGGAAAAAAAACATGGACTTGCAGGTCGCTTGTAAGTTTATTGATTGCAGAACAGACTTGCTCAATGCCATGCTGATGATTTTCCCGTCTATGCATAGTGAGTAGAATTTTTTTAATATTTTCATCATTTAATATATCTTGTTTTTTTTGAAGATTTTTTGATGAGAATGTATGTTTTTTTAATTGAACTTTAAAATGTTTGATGGCATCAACGATTGTGTTTCCAACAACAGAAATTTTGTTATTTGAAATTCCCTCCCCTAATAAATTTTCTTTAGATTTTTTAGTCGGACAAAAATTATGTTCTGCAACGAGAGAGAGTCCCTTGCGATTAAATTCTTCAGGAAATGGAGAATAAATAGTCCCTGTCCTAAGCCCTGCCTCAATATGATAAACCGGCAAGTGATTATAAAAGGAGGATATTCCAGCTATGAAGGACGATGTAGTATCGCCCTGAACAAAAACTCCTTGAAAATTACTTTTTATAAAAATCTTATCTAGTTCATTGAAAAGTTTTGAAGATAATCTTGCTAAAGTTTGGTTTTTTCCCATGGTATTGAGAATAAAATCTGCTTTTAGCCCGAAAAGAGGAAGAACATCGTTTGCCATATCTTTGTGCTGCCCTGTGAGTAAAATTTTGTATTTAATTTTTCTCGTCTTCATCGCCATGCATAAAGGAGCTAACTTTATTGCTTCGGGCCTGGTTCCAATTACAACTAAATAAGATTTCATTTTCTTAAATTAGCTAACCTTAAAAAATTTTGAGAAAAAGCTTTTAACTTTCCTTTTATGAAAAAAATTCCAAAGTAATGGAAAGTTAGTTATTAAATATAGAAAAAAATAAGCTCTAGATACATGAAAATTTCTTTTGATTAAACTTTTAGCTTCTTTTATATTTCCTTGTTCATACTCATATCTAGCTTGGTAGTATTCTCCCCTAGCGTACGCGGATTCAAAAACTTTTTTATTAGCATCATATAATTTTTTGTGATTGTTTTTTAAAAAATCAAGAGTAGAAAATCTTTCAGATGCCCAATTTTTCATGAGTTTGTTTGTAGTTGAATCTTCGTATACTCGATAATAACCTAAAACTTTTTTTTGAACTTTTATTGGAGATAAGGCACAAATCTTTATAAAAAGATTAAATGCCTCTGAAACAGAGAAGTTTGAATCAAAATTTAGACCATTCTGCGAAAGAAAATTGGCATTAATAATTGGAGTGACCATATTTATCTCAAAATTTCTTAATTGCTCCTTAAAAAGATTTCCTGAATCATAATTTGGAATTTGCTTTCGTAAAGCATTCCCTTTTGTATTAATTTCTATTACTCCTCCGTAACCTAATGAAAAATCTGTTCCATCAATTTCATTTAACTGGGTCTCTAACTTATTTCTTATCCATAAATCATCTGTATCTAAAAATGTTATCCATTCTCCATTTGATAAATTTACAGCTTCAGCGCGAGCATGCCCAAGATTAAGAAGTTCTTCAGAGTTAAAAATTGTTACTTTATTTCCAAAGGAGCTTGCTATTTCCTCACTATTATCTGTTGAGGCATTATTAAAAAAAATAATTTCCCAATCTGTAAATGTTTGACTAAAAACTGAATTTATAGCGTCCTCTAGATATGCTGCTCCATTATGACAATTAATAATCACGGAAACTTTTGGCATCAGCTCATCTCAACTCTTTAAAATTAGTCTTTTGAGTAATCAAACATTTAAATTTATTGGAAAATCTTTTATTTCAATCGCCTCGGTCTCTGTTGGGTCATGAGGATAATCTGAGATATTCATCAGCATATTTTTTTCTTTTAAACCCTTAAAGGCAAACCATACTCCAGGCGAAATAGTAAGTCTAAAATAGTTTTCTGCACTCAGCGTAAAAGAAGATAATTTAGAATTTTTATCTTCATTTTTGTCATTAAACACAAAAAATTTTATTTCTCCGATAGGAACAATAAGATTTAAAGTTGCTTTTTTATGTTTTTTCCAACCTTTAATTTTGTCTTTTTTTACAAAGGAAAAATAAGCTTCTCCAAAGTCCGTAAATTCTTCTTCAGATGATTTTAGAGCATGCCATATATCGCCAAGAGGATTTGAAATCTTCTTTAAAGGGGTATATCTAATTTTATCTTTTTCTAATTTGCCCATGGTAATTTCCTTTTTGAAGCTCTAGATTCATATATTTCTATTTGATTTAGGGTAAGTTCTTCAAGATCAACTTCTTGATTAAAATAAGTGTAGTACCAATCCGAAACAGCCTCTATCATTTCGTTAGTTCTATTTACTGGTTGCCAGTTAATAAGTTTTTTTGCTTTAGAAATGTCTAGCTGAAGGAGTTCAGATTCCGGAAAGTTGTTTGACTCAATAATTTTGTAAGGATTTTCTAAGTTAAATGTTTTTGAAAGTTTTTTTATTAATGATTCTACATTTAACTTATCATTTTGATTAGGACCAAAATTAAATGGCTCGCCATTAAGATCTTTAGATTGATGTATTAAACTTGCTAGGTGCAGGTACCCGGACAGCGGTTCTAAAACATGCTGCCAAGGCCTGGTGGAAAATGGGTTTCTAATTTTTACTGCTTTTTTTCTATTCCAGGCATTCATGCAATCTACTACCAATCGATCTTTTGCCCAATCTCCCCCTCCTATTACATTTCCCGCCCTTCCTACCGCAAGAGAGAGGTTTTCTTTATTCTTTAAAAAAGTCCTGAAGTAAGAACTTATAAATAACTCTGCTGCAGCTTTAGAAGAGCTATAAATATCTTTTCCACCTAATTTATCAGCCTCCTTATATCCCGACGATTTTTCTATATTTTCGTAACACTTATCACTAGTAACAAATAATACAGAGCACTTCCAATCAATATCATTAATAATTTGAAGTAAATTAACTGTACCCAAACTATTAGAAATAATTGTGTCGATGGGATTTTTAAAAGATTCAGAGACTATTGGCTGAGCTGCCAAATGAAAAATAAAATCAGGTTTATTAGAAACAATAATTTTTTTTAATTTATCAATATCTTTTATATCAAGATAATGGTGTTTAATTTTTTTTTCTAAGTTTAGGATCTCAAAAAGAGATGGATTAGTAGGTACATCCCTAGAGACTCCAATAATATTAGCTCCTAGTTTAAGGAGCCATAAGGTTAACCATGATCCTTTGAAACCTGTATTGCCAGTAACGAGAACTTTTTTATTTTGAAAAATTTTTTGAAACATTTTTTCATTACCATTTTTTCCAAGCTGGATTGCCTGAGTCCCAATTAGACTGGAGTTCTAACTTATCTCTAAGAGTATCCATACATTTCCAAAACCCATCATGCTTGTATGTCATTAATTGTTTCTTACCAACCAGGGCCTGGAAAGGTTCCCTTTCCAAGAAGGTTTCATCATTTTTTAATAAAGAAAATAATTCTTTTTTAAAAATAAAAAAACCACCATTTATCCAAGAATCAGTTTCACTTGGTTTTTCCTGAAAAGAAGTAACAAAATCGTCTTTGCTTTCGATAATGCCAAACCTCTTTTCTTCCGGCTGAATACAAGTCATTGTTGCAATTTTATTGTGAGCTTTATGAAAATTTTCGAGCTTATTTAAATCTATATCTGAAACCCCATCTCCATAAGTAAGCATGAAGTCTTCATCCCCGATGATTTTTTCAGCTCTTTTTATTCTTCCGCCCGTCATAGTGTCCTGGCCTGTGTCTACAAAAGAAATTGTCCAATCTTCTGGACTAAAATCAGATAAAGTTTTTTCATTAGATTTTTGCTTTAAAGTAAAATCACCTGCATTGAAGGGATAATTCAAGAAATATTCTTTTATTACCTCGCCTTTGTATCCAAGCAATATTACGAACTCTTTAAAACCGTGAAAGTAGTAATGTCTCATAATATGTATAAGAATTGGAAGGCCTCCAATTCGTACCATCGGTTTAGGAATAGAGGAGGTTTCCTCAGATAATCTTGTTCCTAGACCTCCTGCTAAAATTACTACTTTCATTTTTTTAAATTTCTATAAAAATTATAAATAAATCCCCTAGACGTATATGTTGAATTCTTAATTTTACCCCATTGGGCCGATGAATTATCTACCATTTTAATTAATTCGGAGCATGTATTTTCTAAATTATGATTTGAATCAAAATATTCAAGTGTTTTTTTAGATACATTTTCAAAATTAGATGAATACTCAATAAGTTTTTTTTCAAGTGAGTTTTTTTCTAATAGATTTATAGGAATTTCATTAATATTATCACCCAGAGTTTTTCCGTCTCTTTCGTATAACCATCGATAATTGTATTCTGACTTGATGCTTTTATAAGATATATCTAAAAGAATTGTTGGAATTCCTAATTTTGCCCCTTCTAAGGCAGCCGTACCCATTGCGAATAAAATCGAGCAATTTTTTATCAAAAAATTATCTAATTCATTATTTTCAATTTCTTTTTCAAATGTAATTTTATATGAAACTTTTGATTTTAATAAGATGAGATCATTTAAATAAGGCCCATCACCAATTATTTTCAATTCAAAATTCATTTCAGATGATAAGTTTTCTAAATCTAATATCAATTTTTCTAAAACGAAGAATTTGAAGTCTACAAGCCTGCCAATCCAAACAAAAGTTGTTTTCTTTAAAGGCAATAATTTATGTTTTTTTGAAGGTTTTCCTATTGCAACTGTTAAAAATTCTGGCTTTGGAATATTAATATCTAGAAAATACATGGTATTTTTTAACGTATGTTGATCCATAAAAAAAAGAGAATTCTCTTTTAAAAGGTACTCAACAAATTTTTTACTCTTTTTATAGTAAGAATATAAAAATAACTTTAAGAAAAGCTTCTTAAATTTATCCCCAAATCGATTAAGGAAAGATAAATTTGGTAAAAAATTATTTGGATGACAGGTCCAAAAAACTGCCTTAGCATTGTCCAGTTTAATATTTTTGTAAATCGTCCATGGAGTCATAGATTGTAAGACTATTACACTAGAATTTGTTTTATCTTGATCTAGCATTAGATCTTTGGAAGCTTCGAAAGAAATTAATTTATTTTTTTCATTTAGATTTCGTGCCATAAAACCGTCTTCAAAATCAATAAGATAGGTATTTATAGAAAATTTATCTTCTAATTCTTTTGCGGTTCTTAAAAAAAGGATAGACACTCCTCCAATTTTTTTTTCTGGAAAACAAAAATATATATTCATAGAAAGGTGGTAAAGAATTTAATCACTATTAAACAGATATTTTGTAGCAAAGGCTCTACTGGATATCATAAACATCATGAATAAAAAGTTTGTAAATAAATATACACCCGAAAAAAGGTTTACTGTAAGAACAAAATTGAACATAAATAAAAAGTAAAAAATTATCACTATGAGGCAGCTCATTATGAATTGTCCGGCTACATAAATTTTAAATCTTAGTTCAATCTGATGAAGGGTTAAAAAAGAAATACCTATTAATTTACACAAGCCTGAGGCAACGAAAAATAATAAGACTATAAGATCTATTTTGAAAATTTTTCCATAAATAAAATTAAAAAATATAAAACTAAAAACACACCCAAGAATTGATAATACAAAGAAAATAGGAAGTACTTTTTTTAAAGTGTAGAAATTAGACATTAGCTTTTCTTCTGAAATTCTTTTGGTGAATAATGGTAAGTAATAAAAGCTTATTAGGGCTAACCCCATACCTACCCACCACGAAGTAATCCTTACATAAGCCTCTACATTGGCAAAATTTTGTGAATATCCATTAGAAATAGAAATGTCTCTTAGGAAAACTTCTGAAAAATTAAAAAAAATATTTGCTATCAAGGTCATTGAAGCAATTTTAATGACAGTTTTTATTTTATTTATTTGCTCTGAGTTTCTTAGGTTTTTAGGATAAGGAAATGGAATGTTTTTAAAATCAAATGGTTTAAAAAAATAAAAGAGTAATAGGATTAAAAAATATGTAAGAAAATAAGCAAATATTAAAAAAATATAGAATGTATCTCTAGATGGATTTTCAAAAAGAAGAATAGTAAAAAAAAGAATCAATAAAATTAGTGATTGAATTATTTGCAAAACATAACCAAGTTGTTTTCTTAAAAACTGGATTCTGAGAAATTGAATGAAAAATGCAGAAAAAATAATTACTGAAGATGCAATTATCATTTCAAAATTTTGTTGAAAGTAATAAATTAAGAAAAAAATTATTACTGGTATCGATATTAATATTCCGAAGAAAGATATTGCTGAATATAGTTCTTTAAAACCGTCAATGTTTTTGGTTTCAAAAAATATCGATTGTCTTACAAGAGCAGTTTCAGAGCCAAAACAAGCAACAGCAAATAATATTGCGAATAAATTAAGAGCATAATTAAATTCTAGAAGTCCATTTGTACCAAAATTTTCAGCAACATATTTATTAAGAAATGCATTTATAGAAAAGTAAAATACTGAAGAGAGCAAAAGAAAGCCAATATTTTTATTTCTTAAGAAGAAATTAAGAATCATATCACTTGAATTTACTCTTCCATTTTATAAGGTTTTTACCTTGCGGATCTAAAGGAAAAAACCATAACTCTTCTCTCTCCCTCTTTCAGAATTGATGAAGAGTGAAGAGAAGAAGTATCAACTGCTATGAGAGAATTTTTTTTTAAAATAAACTTTTTTTCTCTTTCAAGTAATTCTTTTTTGATTGAGGAATCATCATAATATTTATCTTCAAAAGTCCTTCTAAAAATCAAGTATTTAAATGCCTGTAAATAGCTCTGATATCTGGTGGATTCTTCAATAATTCTAAGGGGGCCATTCAAATCATTTACTTCTGTAGGGAAATAAAAGAACTTTATTATTGATTCATAATCATCTACGTGCCATCCAAATCCAAGCGGTAAGTCTTCTGAAGGAAGTGAAATTTGATATTGAGTCTCCATAATTTTATCAAATTTTAAATATAAATATTTTGAAGCAAAATCATATAATTTTTTTTGCAGACTTTCTGAGAGGACATATTCTTCATGGAAATTTAAAATTCTTATTGATCCGCAGGAATCTTCTTTTAGAAGTTTAGATCTCAAGTCTTGATCAATATTATTGAGTTCTTTGATATCTGAAGTTGATAAAAAATTATCAAGAATTTGATATCCTTTTTTTGGAAAAGTATTTTTATCTGATTGAAAGAGAAATTTTCTTAGATCTTTGAACAATAATTCAATTAAAAAAATTATTGCTAAAGGAAATCTATATATTATCTTGTAACTCATTTAATAATCTTTATATTCAAAATGATTTATTTCGTTTTTTATTTTCTCAATGAAACTCTGACTTGAAAATTTTTTCCAAATCATTACGTTTTTGTTGCTTTGCAAAGGATTGAAATATTTGAATTTAGAAATATGATTTTCTTCAGTTAAGCACAAAAATTCTTCGATTTCTTTTTTTGTTTCCTCGTAGTTTAATACTAAATCTTCAAATCTAACTTTAAGAATTCTATCATGAAAATTATTATCTAGAATTTTATAAAATTGGTTAGTTCTCAAGATAAACTTCTCCAAAT
>MDTE01155924.1_pt1 | contig 11497 bp, 9 predicted proteins | sample 811231 | NCBI WGS metagenome assembly MDTE01 (sample SAMN05326651, study PRJNA326480) | marine metagenome | isolation source: seawater | place: Indian Ocean: Red Sea | collected 2010
TCGACAGACAAGGCCGCCAGTGGGGCCCTGCACTGGCCAGCAAACTCTGTGGGAAAAGGCGGCGCGGTGGTGTGCCAGGCAGACAGTTCCTTCAAGGGCGCATCACAGTGGGGCTGAAGCCGAAGCGTGGGCAGATGTGTTCGCGCCGGGCCATTCCAGACAACGTGCAAAATGACGCCTCCAAACCCGGGGTTATCAGCATGGCCATGCGCGCGCCAATCGGAAGCGGCCGGATCGATTTCGATGTCACCAGTCATGGGCGAACCATCGCCAAGTTGGATCACAGCCCGCTGGAAATCGGGTCCAGCTTCGTAATTCCAAAAGCCAGGATGGAACACACGAAGGATTTGGCCATCGCAGGTATGAAGCCGGTCCCGCCGAATGCGCTGGTGCTGCCAAATCCCCTGTAGCAGCCGCTCTGGAGGTGGCCCCGCAGGCGCGTCATGCAGGACATCGTCAACCCTTTGCGCACGCCATTGGGAATAAATATTGGGGCTGACCATGTTCACTTCCATTGCGTGGAGTGGATTTTTTTGCCAAATTGTTCCTGTCCCGTTCCACGGCAGACGGGCTTGTTTTAAATGAATACTGGAACCATCCACCGGACTACACCGGCCGTCAACCGCGCATTGGTGGCTGCGTTGTTGATGTGTGGATTTCTCTGCCTTGGGGCGGAAAGTCCGCGACGCGACGCGGTTGTGCGGGCCGTGGAACAGGTGATGCCCAGCGTGGTGAACATTTCCACGGAGACCGTGGTGGAAGTCCGTGATCCATTCGCGGAAATGTTGCGCGATTTCTGGGGACCGTTTTATCAACGGCGCGGCCCGAATGTGCGCCACAGCCTAGGTTCCGGGGTAATCATTGACTCGGATGGATACCTGTTGACGAATCAGCACGTTGTCCAACGGGCAACGCGTATCACCGTAAAATTAATGGACGGCAGGGAACTGGAGGCAACGCCTGTAGCGGGCACCGCGCGAAGCGACTTGGCGTTGCTGAAAATCAAGGCAGCCAAGGGGGCGCGGTTCAATGCGGTGGAATTTGCGAAGGCAAACGACCTGCTGCTTGGGGAATCCGTCATAGCACTGGGAAACCCGTTTGGTCTGGGCGGTTCGGTAAGCCGTGGTATTCTCAGCAGCAAACAGCGCAAGGCACCACGGGAGGGAGAGAAACTGGATATTGCGAACTGGCTGCAAACAGATGCCGCCATCAACCCAGGCAACAGTGGAGGCCCGTTGGTGAACTTGGATGGCAAGTTGATCGGCATCAACGTAGCCATTCACCGGCAGGGCCAAGGCATCGGATTTGCCATTCCCATCCGGCAGGTCAACGCCGCCCTAACGGATTTTTTTACACCGGAACGCCTGCGCGGCCTTTGGCTGGGGGCACGTGTAGTGCCCGGCCCCGAAGGCATTGTGGTGGCCGACATGGAGCCCGGCGGACCGGCGGCCGATGGTGGGCTGCGCGTGGGAGACCGAGTGGTCTCCATCAACGGGCGGGAAACGGAGCGGCTGTTGGATTGGGCAAAGGCCATCGGGGAACACATGGAAATAACCGTAATGCGCGCCGGGCAGCGGCGAACCCTGAAATTGAAGCTGCGACCGGAGGAGGATTATTTCAATGCGACTCTCGTTCAGAAACGCCTTGGATTTTTGCTGGAGCCGTTGACGGAAGCCTTGGCGCGACGGTTGCGCCTGAGTTTTACCGGCGGGTTCGTAGTCACCAGAGTGGAGGAGAATGGTCCGGCGAGTGACTCGGGTCTGCGCTCGGGCCATGTGGTCGAGTCGATCAACGGCCAAGCACCGGCGACGTTGGTGAAATTTGCAAGGCAAGTAAATGCCCTGCGCCAAGGCGACCGGGCGAGATTGACGGTGGTCATTGAAAATCGAACGGGCAACTTCATCCAACGGCGCCAAGCCGTGGCGGAGGTAACGGCGCGATGACGCTCGAGGCCAACGGCAAACCCATGATCGAGGTCCGTGGCTTGCGGAAGGAATACGCCGGCAAACCGGCCGTCAAAGGCTTGGATTTCACTGTGGGGCGGGGCGAGATCGTCGGTTTCATTGGCCCCAATGGCGCGGGCAAAAGCACTACGATGCGCATTCTGGCTTCGTTTCTCTCCGCCACCGCAGGGACAGCGCAGGTGGCTGGTTTTGACGTAGAACGTGATTCCATGGAAGTGCGACGGCGCGTGGGATACATGCCCGAGAACAACCCACTTCCAGAAGACATGCGGGTGCGCGAGTACCTGAAATTCCGCGCAAGGCTCAAGGGATTGAGCCGCATGGCCAGCCGTAACCAGGTGGATGAGGTGTCCGGACAACTGGGGCTTGAGGAGGTGCGTAACAAGATGATCGGCCACCTGTCCAAAGGATTCCGCCAACGCGTGGGGCTGGCCGATGCGCTGGTTCACGAGCCGGATCTTTTGATTCTGGATGAGCCCACCATCGGTCTGGATCCCCACCAAATCATGGCCGTGCGGGAATTGATCAAAAAGCTGTCCGCGGATCGCACCGTGCTCATTTCTTCGCACATCCTGCCGGAGGTGGAGGTCACCTGTAACCGGCTGCTAATTATGCATCGCGGCAGCTTGTTAGCTGCGGACACACAATCAAACCTGCAAAAACGAATCGGCGGGGCCACCCGTGTGGTGGCGGAATTGAGCGCCCCGGAAGGGGATTTGCGAACCGCGTGGGAGGAAATGGGGGAGGTCAGGGATTTCCACTTGTCGGCCGCGGAAGGCGATTTTCGGCGGTGTGTTTTGATGCCGCGCGACGGTGTCGATTTGCGCCCGCGGGTGGCGGACTTGGCGCACGCACGTGGATGGACCCTGCGCGAGTTGTCTGAAAACCGGGCGACGCTGGAGGATATCTTCGTGCAACTCACCCGCCCGGATGACGAGGAGGAGGATTTGTTTTAATGGCTGCCTTCCTCACCCTTACCCGCCGCGAATTGAGTGGTTATTTTTTCTCCATGCGCGGCTATGTAATCATTGCTGGTGTACAATTGCTAGTTGGTGCCAGCCTGTTGATTGTGCTGGATGCCCTAAACGAGAAACCCTTTGACATGCCGCTCACCGAAAAGCTGCCCAACAGTGGCTTCTTCTGGCTGGTCCTTCTCCTAATGGCGCCGGTCATCACTATGCGGACCTACGCCCACGAAAAATCAACCGGCACATTCGAGACTCTTTTGGCCACACCGGTCAGTGATCGTGCAGTCGTGCTGGCCAAGTTTGCCGGCGCATGGCTTTTTTATCTGCTGGCTTGGGCTCCCGCCGCCACGTTGCCTTTCTTGTTGAGCCGTTATGTGGATGGCTTGGGCCCGGTGGACACGGGGCCGCTGGCCAGCCTCGCACTGGGGGTAGGAGTCATCGGCGCCTTCTTCATGGCCGTCGGGTGTTTTGCCTCAGCGCTGACTCGCAGCCAAATCATTGCGGCCATGACCAGCTTTGCCATCGGTACCGGCGTCTTTTTGATAGGATTGCTCGCCGTGTATCGCCCCCCACAACTGGGCTGGAAGACGGACTTGTTTGCCCATATTTCAATGGTTGAACACATGGGAGATTTTGCCAGTGGAATTGTGGACTCCAGGCACCTTGTGTTTTACATCAGCCTGACCTTGGTGTTTCTCTTTTTAACCGAGCAGGTGCTCGCCAGTCGGCGCTGGAAATGACCATGAGCGACGCCCCCGCCAAATCGCCCGCCCCCATACGCCGCTGGCTGTGGTGGGTGAACTTTGCCCTAGGCGTGGCGGCCGTGTTGGCGCTTGCAGGTATGGCAAACTACTTCGCCCATCGCCACCACTCCCGCTCCCACTGGGCAGCCAGGCTGGACAATAACCTTTCACCCATGACCCGGCAGGTTCTCGACTCGGTAACCAACGATGTCCGCGTGATCGTGTTTTATGACCGTCGCGAATCGTTGTACCGACCCGTCGTGGAATTACTCCGCCAATACAAGCAGATCAACCCGCGGATCAATATCGAATCCATCGACTTCGAGCTGGAACCCGCCAAAGCAACAAGCCTTCAGAAAGATGAAGAACTGCAGCTGCCGGGTAACGCGCGCAATCTCGTGATCTTCAGGTCAAACGGCAAGACCGAGATTGTGCCCCACGGCACCCTCTCACAGTTGGGTGTTTCACACACAGACCAACAAGGCCGCAGTGTTTTCAAGCGCACACATTTCAACGGCGAACAAATGTTCACCTCCGCGCTGGTGGCCGTGTCCAGCGCCATCAAGCCGGTGATTTATCACCTCACAGGGCACGGCACCCATTCCCTGACCAACACAACCACAATCGATGGATACGGCCGCTTCACGCGCACTCTGGCCCGGATGCACGTTAATCTCCGGCCCCTGTCACTCGACCAACAGGGTGTGCCCAGCGACTGTCGGCTGTTGATCGTTCCTGGGCCGGCTACCCCCCTAGATGCCCTGAGCATTGCCCGGCTTCGTGAGTATCTGACCGATGGCGGACGCGCTCTGTTCCTGTTCCGCCCCCAGACTCGGGCGGGCTTGGGGCCATTGCTGGCCGACTGGGGCGTGCTTATCGGCAACGACATCGTGAATGACCCTGGCAACAGCTATGGCGACGGCTCGGTCAAATTTGGCAAGTACGACTGGGATTCAGAGCGGGGGCTTCATCCCGTTATGCGCGCGGTATCACAGCAGGGCAAAGCTCTGCGCATGGCCCGACCTCGCTCAATTACAGATTTAAATAATTCACCCGAAGCCGAAAATGCGCAACGCACCATACTGATCTCCACCGGCCCGGAAGGACTGGCCTACCTTCGAACCGCACCCGGAGCCTCTGCCAGCCAACCCATTGTGGGTCTTCGGGGGCACATCCCCGTCGCCATGGCCGTGGAGGACACTCCTCCCGAAGGCATGGAAAATCCACGATCTCTGCGAATGGCTGTGTTTGGGGATAGTGCATGGTTGTGCAATGCCCTTTATGATCGCGAAGGCAATTCTGAACTGGCATGGCACTTGGTCAGTTGGCTGCTGGATCGATCCCAACTGCTTGCCATTGGCCCAAGGCCAGTCCGGGATCATCAATTCTCACTCACGGACAAGAGCCGCCGGGACTTGGCTGGCTGGCTGCTGGGTGTTCTGCCAGGCGGTATTTTCGGGTTGGGCTTTCTGGTCTGGCTGCGCAGGAGGCACTAAATGATAACCAGGCAAACCATCACCTTGCTGATCTTAACTATGGGGGTATTCCTTTACCTCGCTGCCTTTGAATGGGATCGCAAACCACCCCCGCCACCCAGTCTACCATCTCTTCCCACGGTAGACATCGCCCAAGTGAAATCCGTGGAATTGCAGCGCGGCCCGCAATTCTTCCGGCTGGAACGTGGCACGGATGGCTGGGACATTGTGCAACCATTCAAGTATCCCGCCCAGGAATCCCGCGTCATGGCACTGGTTGAGGCCTTGGCCGCCCTGCGCCCCAACAATCACATTCCAGACAATGAATCGGGTAGTGATTTGGCCAAGTTCGGTCTGGATCCAGAACGCATGACTCTCCGACTTGAGGGGCTTGCCACCAATCATGTCTTTCGCTTGGGCAAACTGACCCCCCTTCGGGACAAGCTGTACCTTGCCGCCAGCGAATCACCGGGCATCTACGTTGTACCGATTCATTTTTTGCAGACACTGCCGCGCGAAATGGATCACTGGCGCGATCCGCGCCTGGCGCCATTGGGTGTCTCGCGGGCACGGGTGGATCATCTCACACTCACGGATCCCGCCGGCCCTGTCCTCGAACTCCGGCGAAATACCACCAATGGCACTTGGCGAATTACGCAGCCTGAGCCTTCCAAGCGTGCTGATCCTCTTCGTATCCGGCAATTTCTGGAAGAGTTGCAGGGCTGGACAGCCAAACAATTTATCTCTGCGGAAAGCGCCTCCTCAAAAGAAGACATGGGGCTTCAGCCGCCCGTGCTCAAGCTGCGACTCGGCCACGGAACCAACCGGGTGGTAGCTCTCGACCTTGGAGGCACTCACACAAATCAAACAGGCTTCATTTATGCCCACAACCCAATCCTGGACACGCTGATGACCGTATCACGAACGAACACCTTGGACCTTTTAAAGCAATCACCGTGGAAACTATTTGGCGACCGCCAAATGATCAACTCTTTTAAATCGAATGCCGTTGCCCGTATCGACATCCACACCCCCAGAGAAAAATTTTCCCTAGCGCAAAGCCCCACCGACAACGCGTGGCAAATCGTGAAACCCACAGTACAAAATGCAGATGAGGAACTGGTCGGAGATCTCCTTTTTCAGCTGGCCAACCTGCAGGCCCAAAGCCTCGTGAAGGACGTGGTCACAGACTTTGGAGAATACGGCTTGGAAGAGCCCTCCACATCCGTTGTTCTCTGGCAGTTACCCACGAATGGATCCGTGACCAACAAGATGATTGCACGCGTAGACTTCGGCCGCGTCGATCCCGATAACGGCCTGATTTTTGCCCGACGCCACGATGAAAATATGGTCTATGCCCTTGATGGGCTCGAATTGCAAACGCTGCCGGATCAACACTTTAGGCTGCGCAACAAACAACCGTGGCAATTTGCAGACACTGAAGTGTCAAAAGTTATCCTGACATTGAAAGGTGATGAACCCGTGGAATTTTCCCGCAACGATCTTCGTCGATGGAGCGGCCCCAGCGGCCAACTCACCACTCCATCGGAAACAACCATGAACAAAACGCTCAATGCACTGGGAAAATTCAGCGTCGAACGATGGTTGGTCCAAGGGGATGACAAATTCAGCGTACCAACATTCGGCTTTTTGGATACTGCGGAACGAATTGAACTGGAGGTGAAACAATCCGGCCGCTTGGTCCGCCATAAACTTCATTTGGGAGCCGCTAACCTGCAAGGAGAACGATACGCGGCGACAACCGGCCCGGATGGGCAGATGGTGGTTTTTACTTTCCCGGAAGTTGTTTACGCACAGGTTTTGAAAATCTACGCGCTTCTACCTGACTAACCACTGTGGCGCTTGGCCTTGAGCTGGGCCTCGGAATAGAGGATGGCCGCCGCAAGGGCCTTGGCTTCGTCCTCGGAAATATCGCCGCCTTCCTCGAGCCGTTGCTGGGCTTTCGCCTTGGCTTCCTCGGCGGCGGCCTCGTCGATATCCGCGCTGTTGGCGGCGTTGTCCGTGAGAATGGCCACGTGATTGCCAGTGATCTCCGCAAAGCCTTCGCCCACCGCAAGGATTTCCTCGGCGCCGGATTTGCGAGCGATCAACTCGCCGGCCTGCACCTTGGTCATTAGCGGCACGTGGTTAGGGTAAATGCCCGCCTCGCCTTCCTTTCCTGGCAGGGTCACCATCTCCACATCCTCGGAGTAAATGATGGCCTCCGGGGTGACGATCTCGAGCTTGAGAGTTTCAGCCATGTGCGTTTGCGGCGGTCGTTACCTAGCCTTGGATCTCGTCGATGCCGCCCTTCATGTAGAAGTTCGTCTCGGGCACTTCATCGTGTTGGCCGTCCAGAATTTCCGCAAAACCCTTCACCGTGTCGGCCACGTCCACCTGTTTGCCGGGCGTGCCCGTGAACACTTCCGCCACCGAGAACGGCTGCGAGAGGAAACGTTGAATCTTTCGCGCGCGGAACACTGTTTGTTTGTCTTCCGGCGACAGCTCGTCCATGCCAAGAATCGCGATAATGTCCTGCAACTCCTTGTAGCGCTGCAGCACTGCCTGCACGCCGCGGGCCACGCGGTAATGCTCCTCGCCCACGATGTCCGGTGTAAGCGCCAGTGAGGTGGAGGCCAGCGGATCCACCGCCGGGTAAATGCCGAGCTCCGCAATGGAGCGCTCCAGCACGATGGTCGCGTCCAAGTGAGCAAAGGTCGTCGCCGGCGCCGGGTCGGTCAAATCATCCGCCGGCACGTACACCGCTTGGAAGGAGGTGATGGAACCTTTCTTGGTGGAGGTGATCCGCTCCTGCAGATCGCCCATCTCCGCGGCCAGCGTGGGCTGGTAACCCACCGCCGAAGGCGTCCGGCCGAGCAGCGCGCTCACCTCGGAACCCGCCTGTGAGAATCGGAACACGTTGTCGACAAAGAGCAACACGTCCTGCCCCTTCTCATCACGGAAATACTCCGTTACCGCCAGCGCCGAAAGCGCCACGCGCAAACGCGCACCAGGCGGCTCGTTCATCTGGCCGTACACCAGCCCCACCTTGGAACCGTCAGCCAACACCGGCAGACCCTGATCATTGTATTTGGTGTGACCGTTTTCATCCTTTTCGGTCTTGATCACGTCCGCTTCGATCATTTCGTTGTAAAGATCGTTGCCCTCGCGCGTGCGTTCACCCACGCCGGCAAACATCGAAACCCCTCCATGACCCTTGGCGATGTTGTTGATCAGCTCCATGATGACCACTGTCTTGCCAACGCCCGCACCTCCGAATGCACCAACCTTACCGCCCTTGAGGAAGGGGCAAATCAGGTCGATCACCTTGATGCCAGTGGTCAGAACCTCCGGGGTTGGGTTCTGGTCATTCAACGTCGGGGCGGCGCGGTGAATGGGGTTGTAAATGTCATTGCCTTCGGCGTCCTTGTCCGGCTGCACGGGGCCCTGCTCGTCCACGGCGTCACCGGTCACGCTGAACACCCGGCCCATCACGCTGTCGCCCACCGGCATGCTGATCGGCTTGCCGGCGTCGGTAATGTCCATGCCGCGCTTGAGACCTTCCGTGGAACTCATCGCCACGGCGCGCACCCAGTTGTCACCCAGATGCTGCTGCACCTCCAGCGTCAGCTTGGTGGACTGGCCGCCCACTTCAAACTCCACGGTCAACGCGTTGTAAATGGCGGGCAGTTGCTCGGTGAATTCCGCATCCACCACGGGGCCAATGATCTGTACAATCTTGCCTTTGTTCATGTCGTCAATCAGTCGTCTTTAAATTGTCTTTGTTAAATTAATTGCCTTAATTGCCCAAGGCCATCTGAGCGGTGGTGATCTCCAGCAACTCGTTGGTGATCGCCGCCTGGCGCAGCTTGTTGTATTCCAGCGTCAGGTCCTTGATCAGCTCGTTGGCGTTGTCCGTGGCGTTCTTCATGGCCACCATCCGAGCGCTGTGTTCGCTGGCACGGTTCTCCAACAGAATTTGGTGCACCTGAAAATTCAGGTAATGCGGCAGCAACTCGCCAAGCACGCCTTCCGCCGACGGCTCAAATAGAAACTCCGTGGTGCCGCCGGGCAGGTCGGTGGAGGTTTCCTCCCCCTCCACGCCGGCACTCACACCCTTAATCTCCGTGATGGGCAACAGCGTTTGCACCTCGGGCTTTTGTGTAATGGTGTTGATGAAGTTGGTGAACGCAATATCCACGTGATCCACCTCACCGTTTTCAAACAGCTCCACCGCCATTTTGGCCAGCACGCGCGCCTCGCCAATGGTTGGCGGATCGCCATAGGAAAATTCCGCGGCCAAATCCCAGCCCGCGCGCGTGGCATGCTGCGCGCCCTTGCGGCCGGCCGAAAGCACGCGTGTGTTGTCCGTGACAAATTCGTCCGACACCTTGCGCAGTAGGTTGGTGTTTAGCGCACCGCACAAGCCTTTGTCCGTGGTCACGAGGATCAACGCCCTCTTGTCGCCGCCGCGGCTTTCCATGAAAGGATGATCAAAATCACCGGCATGCGTCACCACCTCGGCCAGCACGCGGTTCATCAGGTCCGCATATGAACGCCCGGCGAGGGCGGCTTGTTGTGCCTTGGCCATCTTGGCCTGCGCCACCTTCTCCATCGCCTTGGTGATCTGCGAGGTGTTCTTGACGGACTTAATGCGCCGCCGGATGTCGCGTGTGCTGGGCATCGATTAATTCTGCGCCTTAAACTCGTCGAAAGCCGCCTTCAGACCGGCTTCCACCGCGTCCGTCACGGCACCTTCGGTGGCAATCTGCTTCACCAGATCAGCCTTGCTGTCATTGAGAAAGTCCGTGATGTCGGCCTGCGTTTGCTTCACGGCGTCCACTTCCACATCGTCGAAATAACCATTCTGCACCGCCCACAAAATCGCCACCTGCATGGGAACCGATACCGGCTGGAACTGCGGCTGCTTGAACACTTCCACGATCCGTTTGCCGCGCTCGAGCTTGGCCTTGGTGGCGTCGTCGAGATCACTGCCAAACTGCGCAAAGGCCGCCAGCTCGCGGAACTGCGCCAGCTCCAGCTTCACTGTGCCGGCCACCTGTTTCATGGCCTTTACCTGCGCAGCGGAACCCACGCGGCTCACCGACAGACCCACCGAAATTGCCGGACGCACCCCCTGATAAAAGAGGTCCGTCTCTAGGAAGATCTGGCCGTCAGTAATCGAAATAACATTGGTGGGGATGTATGCGGATACGTCACCGGCCTGCGTCTCAATGATTGGCAACGCCGTGAGCGAGCCGCCACCGGCCGCCTTGCGCAAACGCGCTGAGCGTTCCAGCAACCGGCTATGCAGGTAAAACACATCTCCCGGATACGCCTCACGGCCAGAAGGCCGCTTCAGCACCAGCGACACCTGCCGATAAGCCACCGCGTGCTTGGAAAGATCATCATATACGATCAGTGCGTCCATGTCGTTGTCCATGAACCACTCGCCCATCGCTGCACCGGCGAACGGCGCGAGATACTGATTTGTCGCCGAATCACTGGCCGTGGCGGCCACCACAATCGTGTGCTCCAGGGCCCCGGCCGATTCCAAATCAGCGATCACCTTGGCAACGTTGGCGCGCTTCTGGCCCACGGCCACATAAATACTGTAAACTGGGCGGAACCCCTCGACGCCCTCGTTCTCCTTGTTGATGCGGGCGTTATTGATGATTGTGTCAATGGCCACAGCCGTCTTGCCGGTCTGGCGATCGCCAATGATCAACTCGCGCTGGCCACGGCCAATCGGAATCATTGCGTCCACCGGCATGATTCCGGTCTGCAGCGGTTGGTTGACAGACTGCCGATCCACGATGCCCGCGGCAATTTTTTCAACCGGATACGTCTCGGTGTATTCGATCTGGCCTTTCTGCGGATCATCAATCGGCTGGCCCAATGCATCCACCACGCGGCCCAGCAGGCCTTTGCCAACGGGCACGGAAAGCAGTTCACCGGTGGTGCGCACCTCGGTGCCCTCGTTGATGCCGGTGTGATCGCCCAAGATCACCGCGCCAACCTCGGTTTCCTCGAGGTTTAACGCCAGCCCGCTGACTCCACCGCCGAAATCCAGCCGCTCGTTCATCATCGCGCCGGTGAGGCCCTCGATCTTCGCCACGCCATCACCAATCTCGCGCACCACACCCACATTTTCACGTGCCACATCTGTCTTGGCACCGGCAATCTGGGCTTCAATATCCTGCAGTAGGTTGCTCATTTTTTCTCGTTCTTAAAGGGGGTTAAAATTTCTCGCCCAACCGGGTCAGGCGCGTCCGAACGCTGCCGTCAAACACATCATCACCCAGCCTCACCCGCATGCCGCCGATGAGGTCCGCGTTCTGCGCAAA
>MDTE01202960.1_pt1 | contig 11497 bp, 10 predicted proteins | sample 811231 | NCBI WGS metagenome assembly MDTE01 (sample SAMN05326651, study PRJNA326480) | marine metagenome | isolation source: seawater | place: Indian Ocean: Red Sea | collected 2010
CAATAGCGCCTGGGTCAAGGTCAATGCCCCATAGGAGATCCTTTACTATTCTCTCAGGATCTTCCCCTGCTTCATTAAGGCATTCCGCTGCTGCTAAGAGAAATGCCCCGCCTCCAACCGAAGGATCACAAATTGGTCCTGTTTCAGTATCGGAGAGAATGATCTCAGAAAGGTTCCTTGCTACATGAAACGGGGTGTAATGAACTCCTGCATGCCGTCGCAAAGAAGAATCGAGGCTTCTCTCATATGAAGCTCCTATAAGATCTAACGTGTAATCTATCCCCCGCGGTGCAGCGGAGTTCCCGCGGCTGAGTAGTCGAGGGCTACTTGAATCTAAAGGAAGATTCCGCTGTCGTGCGATTTCTCTACCTACCGCTGCTGCAATTTCTAGTGGTTTAATTCCAGAGGCAAGGCTCGTATCGATCCACTCAACAAGCACCTTATCCATGTGCTCTGTTCATCCCGGTATTCATACTCTAATTCTACGGGTAACCTGTTTCGAAAAAACCAGATTCTCTAGTTCCCAGGTTCCCATCCACCAAGATTTGTAAGACGCTCATCATTGGAAAACATTTCAACTAGAGCAATATCTAATCCTACGCGTTTTTGTAATCGCTTTACAACGAGTTCCTCATCCCAAAGCGAAAGGGTTACAACCAGTCCTTTCGTTCCAGCACGCGCTGTTCTTCCGGACCGATGAAGGTAGGTTTTATGATCAGTCGGAGGGTCATAGTGAATTACCACATCTACATCATCAACGTGTATACCTCTCGCAGCGACATCGGTGGCCACAAGCACCGGCAATTTACCTTTCGCGAAACGGTCAAGTGCTTTCTCTCGTATATTCTGACGCAAATCTCCGTGAATTGCTTGAGCACGAATCCCTTCATCAAGCAGTTTTTTCACTAGGCGGTCACATCCTGCCTTTGTATTTGAGAACACTAATGTGCGTGAAGCAGATCTTGCTATTGTTGCAGCGACTTTGACTTTGTCCCTTTGATGAACATGGATAAATCTATGTGTCATTTCTTCAACTGTTATTTCTTTCGTTTCAACTTCATGCATTGTCGGATCTGTCTGGTACCTCTGGATCAGTGAATTAACCACTCCGTCCAACGTCGCGCTAAATAGAAGCGTCTGGTGTTTTCGTTCAACTTTTCTGAGGATCCATTCAACTTGAGGCAAAAACCCCATATCAGCCATACGGTCTGCTTCATCAACAACGACGATTTCAAGTCCACCGACGTTCATTTCTTGTCTTTCAAGCAGGTCAATCATCCTGCCAGGGGTGGCCACTACCATGTCCACACCCTTCTTAATTACCTTTATCTGCTCATCAATATTTGCTCCACCATAAATCGCTACGATCTTCAAGGTTTTCACCTCTGCCAGAGGTTCTAGCTCTTCACAAACTTGTGTCGCTAACTCTCGAGTTGGGACAAGGATTAACCCTTTGGGATTCTTGCTTCTTTCCCGTTGTTGGAGGTTCTGAATCATTGGAATCCCAAATGCTAAAGTCTTCCCGGACCCAGTCTTTGCTTTCCCACAAACGTCTGCACCACGTAACGCATCGGGAATCGTTAAGGATTGCACGGGAAACGGGTACGGGATGTCTCTTTCCTTTAGAGTTTCAGAGATTTTAGGGTCCACACCTAGGTCCACCCAAGAGGTTGTTCTTGCCATTATTCCTTCTGCCTTAAAGGCTTATTCAGACCCAGCAACTGCTGCCTGCCATCTTTCAATTTTGATTTATGCGTACTAGCCACGCTTCCCAAGAATACATGCTAGGTATGAGAGACCGTGTATCCCCTATGAGTGTGATATATCGCTCACGTGGGGCTCTTTAGTCTAACGATCTGAACAGTTTCTTCTAAACCATCGATTTCTCGCTCGGCAGCGGGTTCAAAAGGTGTATTTACCATCAAGGAAGTCATCATTTTTTTTGTCGCTAATACTTCACCAGGTTGTGCAAGGTCACATAGGCGAGCTGCAAGGTTCACTGCATGACCAAGATAATCCTCACCATCAACCATGAGGACAGGGCCAGAAGCAAGTCCTGCTCGTAATCCTAATTTCTCATCTAGGGCTTCCATCCTTCCTTGCATTTCCATAATGGCTTCTGTAGCGATCTCAGGCTCTACTGCGACGAGCATGGCTCCATCACCAAGCCACTTCGCTATTCGAAGTCCTTTACTAGACGCTATTTCCCTCACAAATAAACGAAATTTAATAATTTCATCCAAAGCAGCTTTATCTCCTTCATTATCTGTGAAGCGAGTGAACCCTGAGAGGTCAATGAACGCGAAAGTTCTTTCAAATCGATCTTCGTTTGCGTTTCCTTGGAACATAATTACCTAGCTAAGACGCTAGTTGAATAATTGAACCAATGCAGAGCATAAACTACTCAACTGGATTCTCTGATTGGTCTCCTTCTGCGCTGGAGACTTGAACGGTAACTTCTTCGGAGGTTTGGATACGTGGGGATCTCATTCCCTTAATAGTCACACAGATACTCATAATCGCTACTAAACCAAAAATCCAGATGTTTATTCTAAGTCCCCATAATTGTGAGGCTTCATCAATTCGCAACGCCTCCACCCACAAGCGCCCTATGGAGTAGAACGTGAAATACGCAGCTAGCAAGAACCCTGATGGCAGCTTCCTTAGTTTTTCTAGCTTGAGCAGTGCAAAGATGACAAGCAGGTTCCAAATTGATTCATAGAGAAAGGTCGGGTGAAATGTTTCCTCAGCTAGATAATTGGCAGGCCTATTTTTCTGGTCAATCTCCAGCCCCCACGGTAGATCAGTTGGCCGTCCAAATAACTCTTGATTGAAGTAATTACCCCACCTTCCTATCATCTGTGCTAGCGGCAACGCGGGAGCTACTACGTCCATGGCTATTCTCAAGTTCAGGTCATTGTGTTTACAATAGAGAATCGCAGCAAGTACACCGAAGATGAGCCCGCCTAAGATACCTAATCCACCTTCCCAGACTTTCAATGCATCACCCCAGTTCCCCTGGAACCGTTGCCAATCTGTCGCCACATGGTAAAGCCGAGCTCCTATTAACCCAGCTGGAACTAACCATAAAGCTATTCCGGAAGCATGATCAGAATCTATCTTTGCCTGATCAAATCTTTTCGCCATCAACCACACGGCAGAGATCACACCTAAAGCAATCATCAGCCCGTATACCCGGAGAGTCAATGGACCTAAATCAAAAGAACCGGAACTTGGGCTTGGAATTGATGAAAGCACTGATGAAACCCTTCTCTCCTGATAATTTCTTGTTAGGGCGTAGTGTACCCGTTTGAAAGTACGCTGAAAGTTACCCTTTAGTCAAGGAACCAATGACTGCAGAAACAGAGATTCGTAATTTAATTTTCCGATATGCAAGAGCTATCGATGAGGGAAGATTCAATGACTTAGGAGTGTTGTTCTCTAGGGGAAGAATCCTCTTTGACATGTCTGAAGAAAGTGGTGCTGCCGTAGGGGAAAACGAAGTAACCGCATTATATGAGAGAACGACAAGAAGATATGAGAACGGAACTCCGAACACACACCATTTGACTTCAAATATTGAAATAGCTGTAGATAAGGGTAGCGCATCATCTATTTCGTACTTCACGGTTTTCCAATCACTCCCAGACTTTGACTTGCAGCCGATTATCGCAGGTAAATATTTTGATACTTTCGTTCTGCACACTGATGGTTGGTGGTTTGATACTCGGTCAATGGAAATCACTCTCACCGGAGACCTTTCAAAGCATCTGTTGATAGAGATTTAAAAAAGTTGCTGATCTTAGCTTGCCTTTAATGAATTAATGGTATACATTAAAATGAAATAGCAAGTTAACTTGCGTATAGATTCCTCGGGAGTTAGGTGAAAGTCCTAACCGGTGGTGATAACACTTTCGTGTTTAGCCCACGAGTCCTCTTAAGTAGAGCGACTGACTTGGTGTGATTCCAGGGCCGACGGTTATAGTCCGGATGGGAGAGGATTTTGGTGACACTATCCCTGCCTGCACACTCCCGAAGACGGGAGAAAAATGTTTACAGGCATTATTGAAGAAACTGGAACAATCACCGATCTTTCTCCCTGCGGCTCCGGAACCCGTCTCACGATCAGAGCTGATCTAGTACTAGAGGATGTTGAAATTGGTTCATCCATCGCTGTAAATGGCTGTTGCCTGACCGTCATATCGTATGGTGAGAACTTTTGCTGCGCTGACGCAGTGCCGGAAACGATGGATAGGACCAACCTTGGCTCTCTAGCTGAAAAAAATTTAGTTAACCTTGAACGACCAGTTCAAGCAAATGGAAGGCTTGGAGGGCATATCGTTCAAGGACATATTGACTCCACAGCTACAATCACAGCAATACAACCTCTAGATGACGGCTCCTACGTGTTTTCATTTGCATTGGGAAGCAACTGGCGTCAATACGTTAGTGAAAAGGGATCCATTGCTATTGATGGAATAAGTCTCACAGTCGCTAACGTCGATCGGAGTTCTTTCTCAGTCGCAGTTATCCCCCACACTTGGAATACGACCAACCTCAGAGAAAAGACAATCGGAGACCGTGTAAATATCGAAGTCGACGTTCTTGCAAAATACGTAGAGCGTCAACTGCTCTACCTTAATGAGAAAGTCGAAAACAGTGCCTGAATTAAACACCATTAGAGAAGCAATCGACGCAATAGCAGCCGGAGAATTTGTTGTTGTCGTTGATGACGAAGACCGTGAAAACGAAGGGGACCTTATCATTGCCGCTGAGTCTGTAACTGATGAAGACATGGCTTTCATGGTTAAATACACAAGCGGGGTAGTTTGCTGTCCAATCACGAATGAACGCGCCGATGCACTTCACCTGCCTTTAATGGTTGCCAATAATACTGAAGCGATGGGAACAGCTTTTACTGTTTCAGTTGATGTCGCTGAAGGAACAACCACCGGAATCTCAGCAAGTGACCGAGCACTAACCTGCAATGCTCTCGCTAACGATCAAGTAGCTGCAAGCGGCTTTGCAAGACCGGGGCATGTATTCCCCCTCCGCGCACGACCCGGTGGAGTTTTAAAGCGAGCTGGACACACAGAAGCAGCTGTTGACCTAGCGACAATGGCTGGACTTTCTCCAGCAGGTGTAATCTCAGAAATAGTTTCTGATGATGGAACCATGGCGCGACTCCCTGAACTACTTGAATTTTCCAAACGGCACGACATCCCGATTATTTCTATAGCTGACATGATCCGATATAGAAATAGGCACGAAAGGCTCGTAGAAAGATTTTCCATCGCTCGTATCCCAACTCGCTACGGCGAATTTGAAGCGCGTATCTACCGAAGTTCCCTCGATGAGGTAGAGCATCTAGCCCTTGTCAGCTCAAATTTTGATCCGGATGAGGCGCCGTTGGTGCGTGTACATTCAGAATGCCTCACGGGTGATGTCCTCGGGTCATTACGTTGTGACTGTGGTCCCCAATTAGACTTAGCTACCCAATTGATCGCAGAGAATGGCAACGGTGCGGTTATCTACTTGCGAGGACATGAGGGTAGAGGAATAGGGTTAGGTCACAAAATGCGAGCCTACGCACTCCAAGATGAAGGACTGGACACCGTTGAAGCTAACGAAGCCCTTGGATTTCCTCCAGACTCCCGAGAGTACGGAATTGGAGCACAAATCATCGCCGACTTAGGCATTCAGAAAATGCGTCTTCTCACCAACAATCCAGCTAAATACGGAGGTTTGGAAGGATACAACCTACAGATCATTGAACGCGTACCGCTTATCAGCGGGGAAAATCCCGAGAATCTCCGATACCTACAAACAAAGGGAGAGCGATTGGGGCATTTACTTCTAGAAGATAAAATTGGCGAAAATGAGGAAAAGTTATGAGTTCCGAACCATTCCAGATCGCAATCGTAGTTGGCCGCTTCAACGAGGAAATCTCTAATCGTTTACTCAAAGGAACAACTCACCGACTTGAAGAACTTGGGGTTATTGAGGAAAACATTTCCGTGTACTGGGTGCCTGGCGCCTTTGAAATACCATACGCCTGTCAAGAAGTCATCCAAAGGACAAACGTGAATGCCATTATTACTCTGGGTGCTGTAGTGAGAGGTGGAACACCACACTTTGATTATGTGGCAGGTGAATGCGTCAGAGGCATCCAAAGTGTAAGCCTTTCTACTGGTACCCCAATTTCTCTTGGAGTGCTTACAACCGACACTTACGAGCAAGCACTAGAAAGATCTGATTCCAGCTACGTTGACCACGATGGTTCAGCTGGAGACAAGGGGTCTGCTGCAGCAGATGCAGCGATAGCGATGGTTAAATTTTCGATGTCACTCGATACCAGCGATTACGTCAAACCCTAAGTTTAGAATCCCTATCTAGAGCCCAAATACCGTGAGGTTCTTTGGGAAAATGCGAAAGAATCTTTGCATCAACCAATTCGAAACCAAGACGCTGTGCAACAGCCTGAGATCGAAAATTATCCAAGAGGATAGTGCTATAGAGACGATCCTCACCGAGTTCTTCAAACCCATACCTGACTGCTTCTGCTCCTGCTTCCGTGGCATAACCCATCCCCCACCAATCCGGATGTAAAGCCCACCCAACTTCCACTCCCGGCCAGTCCTCTCGTTCAGGATTGTGCAAGCCTGCTCTACCTACAAATCTCCTAGACGCTGTCTCCTCTACAGCCCAATGTCCAGTTCCTCGAAGTTCCCACTGGCCTAGCCACCATGCCATAGCAGTCCACGCCTCAGCCTTCCCTTCTCCCAGAGGGATACGAAGTGCTTCACGAAGTTCGGGAGTGTCCATCATTTGGGAATAGGCATTAAGATCCTCTTCGCAGAACGGACGAAGGGTTAGCCGCTTCGTTTGCAACGTAGGGCAAGTCGTCATCTCGGCACCAGTCGCCTTTCAGTTAACTTCCAAAATCTATTACTGCCCTGACAACTTCCCCGTTTTTCATTGCGTCAAACCCTTCATTGATCTCATCAAGAGTAATGGTGCGTGAGACCATTTCATCTAGCTTCAATCGTCCTCCTAAATACAAGTCACAGAGGTGCGGCATATCAACTTTGAAATTATTTGACCCCATCATTGAGCCTTGTAACCTTTTCGCGCCAAGGAATAAATCCGTTCCGGGAATTTCAAGATTCACACCAGGGGGTATCATCCCCATTACAGTCGCCAGTCCCCCAGCTCGTATCATCCCAAATGCCTGTTCAGCTGTCTGTTTGAGTCCGATCGCTTCAAAACTGTAATCAACGCCACCTCCGGTTAGTTCAAGAACTTGGGCTACCGGGTCCCCGTCACTTGGATTAACTGTATGGGTCGCCCCTAACTGCGTTGCCCATTCTAATTTCTGCTCTTCTAGATCAACGGCAATGATTTGGCGTGCCCCAGCAAGATGAGCGCCTTGAATGGAAGAAATCCCTACTCCTCCGCATCCAATGACTGCAACTGTTGAACCGGGCTCAACTTCAGCGCTCCGGAACACTGCTCCCACCCCAGTCGTTACTCCGCATCCGATTAACGCTGCGCGATCTAAAGGCATATCAGGGCTTATCCGGACAACTCCATTCTGATGGACCAACATTTCCTGCCCGAACGACCCTAGACCAGTGAATTGGTTGATCGCAGCTCCATCCGCATCAGTAATTCTGGGTTTCTGATCGGCTGGACGAACTGCCATCTCTTGTCTCTCAGAGCAAATATAACTATGCCCTGTCAAGCACCTATCACAGTGACCGCAGAAAATAGATAGGCACGTAATCACATGATCTCCTACATCAATACCGACGACATCCTCTCCAATAGCCTGCACTATCCCAGCCGCTTCATGACCGAGAAGCATTGGGTATTCCGCAAGAATGGACCAACTCCCATCTATAAAATGCAAGTCACTATGACATAAACCTGAAGCGACAGTTTGAATGAGAATTTCATTCCGATCAGGTGTATCTATGTTGACATCTTCTACTACCAATGACCCGCTGTTATCTCGTAAAATCGCTGCTCGCATACTTTTCCTCCATTGCTAACTGCTTGAACTTTAGCCGAAGTTCCAATAAAGGGACAGTACGTATCAATCTGCAAGCACCTAAACAGCTGACAGAACTCTCTCAACAATTTCGCTCAGGATTGAAGGTGTAGTCGCGAAATTAAGTCGAGCGAAACTATTGCTTTGTGTGCCAAACTTTTCCCCTGGCTCTAAAGCCACTTTCGAACCTTTCAGGATGTGTTTCGCTGGATTATCTTGTATACGGGTTTCTGAGAAATCTATCCAGGCAAGATACGTCGCTTCGGGTAGATGCATTCGTACACCTGAATCTGAACTCGCAATCTGCTCATAGAGATAATCCCTATTGCGAAGAAGTTGCTTCTTAATATCAATAAGCCAGGGTTCTCCATGTGTCCAAGCTGCTACGGCCGCTGCCGCCCCGAAACTACTTGGCTGACCGTGATAATGATCTGGCAGAATCCGCAATGCTTCCCTAGTAGAGGCATGGCCTATATGAGAAACTGAACATCGAGCGCCAGCGAGGTTAAATGTTTTGCTCGCTGAACCTATTGTGACGGTTCGTTCACAAAGGGCGGGATTTACTTTCCCTAATGGCTGATGAGGATTTTCACCGAGTATTAGATCTCCCCAAATCTCATCACTGATCACCAGCAAATCATTTGCCGTGACTATCTCAGAAAACTCATTTATTTCATCTACGCTAAACACATGCCCTGTAGGGTTATGTGGTTGACAGAAGAGGACAACTTTAACTCTAGAATCGATTGCGGCTTTCAATTTTTCAAAATCTATTGTCCAGTCAGGTTCACGCAGATTGATATCTACCAAGCGTCGTCCTGCTCCTTCAATCGCAGTCCTAAACGGGTGATAAACAGGCGAAAAGAGAACAACGCCGTCACCCGGTTGAGTGCATGTGACCATAACAGCTTCAAGGGCATGCATTGACGAGGTAAAGATAGCGCATTGCTCTTCTGGTATTTCCCATCCATGATGATGTCTTACCCAATTAACCCAAGTAGGGATCAGTGCATCGATATCTACAAATCTGTAGCCGTAATCACGGAGCCTTACCATCTCTTCTAGTGCTTGAGTAACTTCAATTGGGGGTTCAAAATCCATATCGGCAACAAAGGCCGGCAGAACATCATCTGCGTATTTTGTCCATTTGACGCCCTGCACGGACCGAAGCCTTAATCTGTCTTCACCATTCATTGCTGCACTCTTCCATAATTCTACTTAGAGCTTAACGGAGAACCTTTGTCGGACAGCGCTTAACTACAGCCACTGGTTGAGCCGCAACTCTGGCATGTGAAGCAACTCCCCGCCCTTTGCATTCCAGTGCCGCACTGCATGCAGAACGGGGCATCGTAAACCATTTCGATATCATCTAGTTGGGGAAGTTGGGATGGTGGATCGGGTTGGATATCTATGTCTTGCGCTGAAGCTATAGCTGCTTCTTCAACTCCTGGCAATGTTGGCTGAGTCCTCTCCCCTGTTGTGAAAATATTAAGCCCCGCTCGTAGGGAAGATGAGAGATACTCAACAGCCAAACGCCTAAAGAGATAATCTATGAGGCTAGAGGCGATCCTCAGATCTGGGTCATCAGTAATTCCTGCAGGCTCAAAGCGCATGCCTACAAACGCTGAAACGTACGCCTCAAGCGGCACTCCATACTGCAGTCCGTGACTGACAGCCATAGCGAAAGCGTCCATAATCCCTGCAAGAGTACTCCCCTGCTTACTTACCCTTATAAATATCTCACCTGGCCGTCCATCATCGTATTCTCCAATCGTGACAAAACCTTTACAATCCGCAACCCTGAACTCAAACGTTTTGCTAGACCGGGAGCGAGACAGCCGCTCTCTCTGCGGGCGCGAAGCCTGCGAGAAAACCGCTTTTGCCGCTGACGTAATTGAATCTTCGCTACTTCGTTCACCAACAGATAGTGGTTGAGCGACTTTACAGTTATCACGGTAAATAGCTACAGCTTTAATCCCCATTTTCCATGCTTCTAGGTATAGCTCTTGCACATCACCAACGGTTGCTGTTTCGGGCAGATTAACTGTTTTGGAGATAGCTCCAGATAGAAATGGTTGAACGGCAGACATCATCCTTACATGTCCAAGAGGTTCAATGAAATTATCGCCCATCGAACAAGCAAATACCGCTAAGTGTTCTTCTTTGAGATGCGGGGCATCTAGAACACTTCCAGAATTCTCAATATATTCAATTATCTCTTCTCGTTGAATAAAGTCATACCCAAGTTTCTCAAGCGCTCTTGGAATAGTTTGATTTAATGTGGTTATAGTTCCACCGCCAACAAGAGTTTTTGTCTTCTTCAGACCCAAATCTGGTTCAACGCCAGTGGTGTCACAGTCCATCATGAAACTGATCGTTCCCGTCGGTGCAAGAACCGTAACCTGAGAATTACGGACACCATTCTGTTCGGCAAATCGTATTGCATTCCCCCAGACCTCCACAGCTGCGGCGAGAAGAGCTGGCGGGACCACTTCAGAGGCAGAGATTTCTTCTAGAGCATCACGGTGGGCCTGAAGAACAGAGAGCGTAGCTTCCCTATTAAGGTCATACGCTGCAAAGGGACCCATACGCGCTGCAATCTGGGCAGACGTTCTATACGCCTCTCCCGTCATTACCGCAGTAATCACTCCGGCCAAACTTCGTGCATCATCAGAGTCATACGGTAAGCCAAGCGCCATCATTAAGGCTCCTAAGTTGGTATAACCAAGTCCTAACTGCCGGAAGTTACGCGCATTTTCTCCGATTGCTTCGGTGGGGTAATGTGAGGGCGAAACAAGAATTTCTTGTGCAGTTATCATTACTCTTACCGCATGCCTAAAGCCATCTATATCAAATGAGCCATCGTCGGATAGAAAACTTAGAAGGTTCAAGGAACTTAAATTGCATGCAGAATTATCTAAATGAACATACTCGCTACAGGGATTACTCCCATTTATTCGACCACTGATAGGTGTGGTATGCCACCGGTTAATCGTGGTATCAAATTGGATTCCAGGATCAGCGCACTCCCAAGACGCTTCAGCTATCTGTGCGAAAAGGTCTCTAGCCTTTACACTCTTCAGCACCTCTCCGGTTGTTCTAGCTCTTAATTCCCACTCTTGATCAAGTTCTACTGCCTGCATGAATTCATCCGTAACCCGAACAGAATTGTTTGCATTTTGGTATTGAAGAGAGAACAAATCACCTCCGTCTATCCCTACATCAAAACCAGCTTCACGAAGGGCTCTTGCTTTTTTCTCTTCCCGCGATTTAGACCAAATGAATTCTTCAACGTCTGGATGGTCCACATCTAGCATTACCATCTTTGCGGCCCTACGGGTTTTCCCACCGGATTTGATTGTTCCTGCGCTAGCATCAGCGCCCCTCATGAAACTGACTGGGCCGCTAGGGGTGCCACCTCCCGCAATCTCTTCGCTACTCGCA
>MDTE01154159.1_pt1 | contig 11496 bp, 12 predicted proteins | sample 811231 | NCBI WGS metagenome assembly MDTE01 (sample SAMN05326651, study PRJNA326480) | marine metagenome | isolation source: seawater | place: Indian Ocean: Red Sea | collected 2010
ACCGCTATCATTATTTTCATAACAACCTGTTGCTAACAATGACTGATTATTATAAGTAAGTTGCATAAATCTACAACCATGGTTGTGCACTTTTTCTACTAATTTTATATCATCTTCAATGGGAGAACAATTTTGAAAACCAAAAAAAATTGCTGTTTTATTTTCATTCTTAGCTTTAATTATATCCTTATAATTTTTACCTAAAAAAATTAAATCTGAATTAGTTTTGAAATAATTATTCCATTCATCTAATCTTAATAAAAATTCATCATAATCTTCATGATAAACAACCGTTACATGTATAGCATCCAGTCCTGCATCTCTATTTATTTGGAATACTTCTCTTGTCCAATTGCAGTATTGAAGGTTATCAATTTTAAAGTTCATAAATTATTCACACTATATTGGTAATTTAAATTGTCGACTATATAATCTGCCTTCTCTTAAAATTGCATTTTGTGTAAAAAGTATATAAAAATAAACAATTACCAATGAAAAATTCTATTAATATTCATAAGGTTTCTATAGTTATGGGTAGTCAATCTGACTACTCTACTATGAAATACTGTGAAGAAGTCCTCAAAATACTTAAGGTTAAATATGAAACCAAGATAGTATCTGCCCATAGAACTCCTAACAGAATGTACAAATTTGCAAGATCAGCTTATAAAAATAAAATTTCAGTTATAATTGCTGGAGCAGGAGGTTCGGCGCACTTGCCTGGAATGATTGCTGCATTAACTGCTGTACCTGTTATAGGAGTGCCAATCGAAAGCAAAAAACTTAAAGGGCTGGATAGCCTGCTATCTATTGCACAAATGCCGAAGGGAATACCTGTTGGAACAGTTGCTATTGGTAAGGATGGAGCAATTAATGCAGGATTGTTCGCAGCATCGATAATTTCTAATTTTGATAATAAAGTAAAAAAAAATTTGGAAAATTGGCGAATTAGACAATCAAAAAAAGTAAAAAAGAAACCAAAATAAATGGCTAACTTGGTGCTTGGAATAATTGGTGGGGGCCAACTAGGTAGTCTACTTTCGCTTGCAGCAAAAAAACTAGATATTAAATCTGTAATTCTAAGCGATGATGAGAATGCGCCAGCTAAAGATTTTGCTGATAAATTTTTTTTTGGAAAATATAATAATGAACAAATTATAAGTCAATTTATTAACTCAGTAGATATAGTAACTTATGAATTTGAAAATATTCCCTTCTCAATTTTAAAAAGAATAGATAATGAAAAAGCTGTATTACCAAAACCTGCTATCAATAAAGTAATACAAAACAGATTAACTGAAAAAGATTTTTTGAATAAAAATAATATTAGAACCACAAATTATGTATCTGTTAATAACTTTGATGAATTAAAAATAAATGAAAAACTAATACCTGGTTTTTTAAAAACTTGCACTTTAGGTTATGATGGGAAAGGTCAGATAAAATTAAATAATTTAAATGATTTAAATGATTTTGATAAAGATTTTGATTTTTCTAAAGATTACATTTTAGAAAAAAAGATAAATTTAAAAAAAGAAATTTCAGTAATAATTACTAGGTTTGGACATCAAAAATATGAAATTTATGATCCAATCGAAAATTTGCATGAAGATCAAATTTTAAAGCTTTCAAAAATTCCTGCAAATATTTCTGAAAGAATAATGATTAGATCAAAAGAATGGGCTATGACAATTGCTGAAGAATTAGATTACATTGGAACAATGTGTGTAGAATATTTCATTGATATTAATGAAAATATTTATGCCAACGAAATTGCACCGAGAGTGCATAATTCAGGTCATCTTACAATAAATACTCATAACATAAGTCAGTTTGAAAATCATATTAGGGCAGTTTGTGGATTAAAAAAAGTTGAAACTAAAAAAATCTATAATGGTAAAATGATAAATTTAATTGGTGATGAAATAATATCTTTCAGAAAAAAAAAATTTAATGATAATGAATTTTTCTATGACTATGGAAAAAAAGAAATTAAACCTAAAAGAAAAATGGGTCACTTAACTATTATTGAAAAAAATAATTAATCTGAAATCTCTTGAATTAAAGATATTCTGTTATTAGTGGGTTTATTTACATCTTTAGATATTTTATAAAAATCTAGTTCAGGTTTTTTTGCTTGTTTTAAAAATTCTGATCCAAAAATTTCTAAGTTAAGATATTTGTTTAAATCAATTTCATTTAAAATTACAGGCTGTCTATGATGAATTTCACTTATATTCTCTGTTGCCTCTTCTGTAATTAAACAAAATTGATCTTTTTCATAAATTCCAGCAATATAAATATTTTTCTTATCTTTTCTTTGGAAATAATAGGGTTGTTTCTCTTTTTCTTGTCTTTTCCACTCGTAATAGCCATCTGCTACAGCAATACATCGATTCAGTTTAATGAGTTTTTTGAAAGAAAACTTTTCATCGATTGTCTCAAGTCTTGCATTAATTAAAGCTTTAAAATCTTTATTTTTAGACCAGTTTGGAACTAAACCCCATTTTAATTTTTCTAGTGTGTTTCCATTGGTATATTTTTTTATTACTGGAAGATTTTGATATGGATGAGCATTATAATTTTCTGAATCTTCTACCTGAATAGCTGATTTTACTATTTTTTTTGTTTTTGAGACTGGATTGGTAACTACATATCTTCCACACATATAAATAAATTATTGTTGGTTTAATTTAATTATAGATTATATGTTTTTATAAATTATGAAATCAATAGAAAATAATTTTGATGATCCTAAGGTTAATGAATTGCTAAATAAACACTTCTTTGAACTAAGATCAGTTTCGCCTGAGGGTAGTACTCATGTATTAGATATAGCTGGTTTAAAAGAACCAAGTATAAGATTTTGGAGCTTATGGGAGCACAACGAATTGTTGGGTTGTGGGGCGATTAAAATTTTTAACGATGAACATGGCGAATTCAAATCAATAAGAGTAGCTGATAAATTTAGAAATTCAGGAGTTGGAGAAAAAATTATATCTCATTTAATTGATCAAGCAAAACAGATTGGAATCAAAAAATTGAGTATCGAAACTGGAGCAGGTGATTTTTTTTCTCCTGCAAGAAAACTTTTTAAAAAATTTGGTTTTAAACCTTGCAAACCTTTTGCTCATTACAAAGAAGATCCAAATTCTTGCTATTACAATTTAGATTTTTAATTTAATGGACAAAGATAAGTCTAGACCATTTGTATTATTTGTTGCTGAAATAATTTATTGTAAAATTTCAAAAATCAAAAAAAATAATCCAGATATTTCAACAACAGAAGCTTTTGAAAGATTTATTAGTTCAAATGATTATAATGTAATAAGTAGTGGTGAATTTCACAACAAGTGGTTCAGAGATTTAAAATATAATAATTTTATCGATAAAGAGACTGGAAATGAAGTTTCTCAAGAAACATTAAGATTGTTGAACATTCAAAAAGATACTATGATAAAGCAACTAATCAAGATACCTAAATTATACTATGCTAAAAGTCATTTTCCACTTGAATTATCGCAAAGAGCTTTTGAGCACTTGTGGAGAATTTGTGAAAGTTACGAACTTTGGTGTAAAGAAACTAAACAAACTAATTTAATAACTTTGAATCTTTTAGATTAATTATTTTATTTCTTGTTTTTTCAATATTTGATTCAACCAATATTATTAAATCTTTTTTTATATTTGCGATTTCTTTTAATTTTTTTCTTTTATTTTTATTTTCTTCAATGGAATTTAAAAAATGTTCTGTTGCCGTCATGCCAGTTTCTTCTTCAATAGCCTTATTTGCGCTATAGCTTATTCCCGCTTGAGCAATATTTCCAGTTGAAGCTAAAGTAATTGCTGGCCCAACCATGGCACTAGTTTGAAAACAGCCTGAAAGCAATAAAGCAAATGAAAAATATAAAAAAATAAATCGAAACCTCATAGAATCTATTTATCACACAACTGTTAGTAGAAAGACATTTTTATTATCCAGTATGGGTTTTTGTCTGATAAAATAAGTAAAATGATTAATAAAATTTCTATATTAATAGATCAAACTCTTTTTGATTTAGCTAGACAATTTAAGTGGACGTATCTGCCTCCTTTAATGATTTATGTTGCAGCTGGTATCTCGGGCCTTACAGGCATTGTAGGAACATTTTTTGTAAAAGATTATTTAAACCTTTCTGCTGCCTTTTTAGCAGGTTTAGGATTTTGGGCAGGTATTCCTTGGGCACTTAAAATGCCACTCGGGCATTTGGTGGATTTAATTTGGAATAAAAAAAATTATATGGTTTTTGTTGGAGCTGGCCTAATTTCTTTAAGTTTAATTATTATGTATGGATTAATTATCCATACTGAATGGATGGCATCAATAACAAAAGTTGAAACTTGGTTTGTTATAAGTGTCTTGTTAGCTCCAGTTGGTTATGTTGTTCAAGACGTTGTGGCAGATGCAATGACAGTGGAAGCAGTTCCTAATGTGGATGAAAAAGGTCAAAGATTCTCAAAGGATCAGATTAAACTTATGCATACAACTATGCAAACACTAGGAAGATTTGCCATCATTGGAGGCACTGTACTAGTAGCTTTGGTAAATGTTATTTTATTTAGAGGAGTTGATGGACTTGAACAATCAGAAAAAATTCAACTTTATGGTTCAATTTATATTTATGCATTAATTATACCTATAGTGTCAATTCTTGGAATTTTTTTAGCTTCCTATTTAAAAAGAAAAAAAATAAAAAAATTAATCTCTAAAGGTTTTTCAGGAAAAGAGGATGAAATTTCACATCAAGATACTAAGGTAAACTGGTGGATCTTGGGAGGAAGTTTAATCTTTGTTATTTTTACACTTGGGGTTGGGTCATTTCAATTGCCTTTTGCGCAAGAAATTGTGTTTTTAGGATCAATGATAATAATAATTTTTTTAATGAATAAATTAATTAAAGAATTACCTAAAAATTTAAGGTTTACAGTAGTTGGTACAGCAATAATAATTTTTGTTTTTAGAGCTATGCCAGGACCTGGTCCTGGACTTTCTTGGTTTGAAATTGATGTTTTAAAATTCAATGAACAATTCTTTTCTTTGCTCTCTTTAATTGCCTCAGTTCTTACTCTTGTTGGAATTATTTTATTGAGGCCATTTATGGCAAATAATTCTATAGCAAAGATAATAGTAATTCTTTCCATAGCAGGTGCAATTTTATTTTTACCTAGCGTTGGAATGTACTATGGTTTTCATAATTGGACTTCATCTTTAACGAATGGAATAGTAGATGCTAAGTTCATTGCAATAATTAATACCGCTATAGAGTCTCCGCTAGGACAAGTTTCAATGATACCTTTGTTAGCATGGATAGCAAAGAATGCACCTCAACATTTGAAAGCAACTTTTTTTGCGGTATTTGCTTCATTTACAAACCTAGCTTTGTCTGCAAGTTCTCTAGGAACAAAGTACTTGAATGAAATATATACCATAACAAGGGAAGTAAAAGATAAAGTAACTGACGCAATATTAACAACTGCAGATTATTCCGAACTTGGAATTTTGTTAATAACTGTAACAATTCTTACTTTAGTTTTACCTATTTTATTTGTAATTATTATTCAAAAAACTAAATTTAAAACATCAGAATGATATTTAAACAATTATTTGATAAATTTTCCTCCACTTACACCTATCTAATCTCTTCTGGAAAAAATAGAGAGGCTCTTATAATTGATCCTGTTTTAGAAAATACCAATTATTATTTAGATATTTTAAATAATTTAAATCTTAAATTAGTAAAAGTAATAGATACACATATACACGCTGATCATATAACTGGAATGGGTGAACTTAGCCAAAAAACAAGTTGTCAAACAGTGATGGGTGAAAAAACACCTATTGAAATAATTTCAATAAAATTAAAAGATGGTGAAGAACTAAATGTAGACGGAATAAAATTGAAAGCTCTTTATACACCTGGTCATACAATTGAAAGTTACAGTTTTCAAATGAATAATAAAATATTTACAGGCGATGCTTTGCTTATAGGTGGAACTGGAAGAACAGATTTTCAAAACGGTTGTCCTTATATGTCTTACAATTCTTTATTTGATGTTATACTTAAACTTCCCGAAGAAACTGAAGTTTTCCCTGCGCATGATTATAATGGTAAACAAAGTAGCACTATTAAGTCAGAAAAAAAAACAAACCCAAGACTTCAAGTAAAATCCGCAGAAGAATATGCTGAAATTATGAATAATTTAAATTTGCCAAATCCTAAATTAATGGATATTGCAATACCTAGAAACTTAAACCTTGGTAAAAAAAATTAAATTGATTGAAAACCAAATTCTAAAGAAGCATCTGTAATTGAATGATAAAGTGACTCACCAAAACTTCTAAGAGCAAATATTCTTATTTTTTTTGGATCATCAGATACAAAATCCAAAGTTATAGTAATCGCATGAAAAACTGAATTTGAACAATTGCCTGCTTTTAAATTTTCGATATTTAAAGGGCATCCTTTTTTAATTACTTCTGTGACTAAATCACCTTCAATCTCAATAATTGTTCTTGAATGAGACAAGTCTGTGATCGCAAAATCTTCTTTAGATATTGAATTATTAATATTTTGTTCTAACTCTTTATTTTCTGAAACTAAAATCCAATTATTTGGACCCATCCAAATAATTCTAGTTGTTTGATTAAAACTTACTTTTAAAATTTCTGGTAATTTTAGAGTATCAATAGATATATTAGATAAATCGATTTTTGATTTTTTATATTTTACGATTTGATAAACTTTCAAATTTTTTAATTCTTTAATTTTAAGTAAACTATTTTTATCTTTACCTTCAAAATTTCCAAAAATACCTTTATGATGAACATTAATTAATGAAGAAGTTCTCATGATCTAACCCTTTCTCCCTTTGGATCAACATAATGTGAAGAAATAATTTCAATTTCTATTGATATGTTTTTTAAAGGTGAAACAGCATAAAATTTTTTACCAATCATATTTTTTCCATCTTTCATAATTGCAAGTGAAAATGGATTGTTATTTTCTACACTCCAACATGATGATGATACATGACCTAGTTTAGGATTTGGTAATTTTCCATTTTTATCCGCAACAATATGAGACCCTTCGGGAATGTTTGATTTTCTATCTATTGGGACAATACCAACAATTTTTTGTCTACCTTCTGAAATAAAAGCATCTTTGTTTAAAGAGTTTTTTCCAATAAAGTCTTTTTTCTTTGAAACCATTCCGTCTAAAGAAACATCATAAGGTATGGTTCTTCCATCCAACTCTGGACCAGCTACATGGCCCATTTCTATTCTTAAAGTAGAAAGAGCCTCGGTTCCATACGGTTGGTTTCCAAATTGCTTGCCTATTTCAATCATTTTTTCCCACATGAACAAACCATAATCGGACTCCACATTTATTTCATAAGCAAGTTCGCCCGAGAAAGAAATCCTGAATATTTTTGCAGGTATGCCAAAAAAATCACTTTCTATATAACCCATGAAAGGGAGTGCTTCGTTTGACACGTCTAAATTAGGAAATAATTTAGATAACATATCTCTTGATTTTGGGCCTGCTAATGCTGCTCCTGCCCATTGTTCTGTTGTGGATACAACATTGACATCAAGTTCAGGCCAAACTATTTGAAGATAATACTCCAAATGAGATAAAACATTTGCTGCTTGAGCTGTAGTTGTTGTCATATGATAATGATGTTCAGATATTCTAGTTGTTGTACCGTCATCCATAACTATTCCATCTTCTCTAAGCATTAAACCATATCTAGCTTTACCAATTGGCAGCTTTAACCAAGCATTTGTATAAACCCTATTTAAAAATTCTGCAGCATCTGGGCCTTTTATATCAATTTTACCTAATGTCGTGACATCGCATATCCCCACATTTTCTCTAACATTTTTTGCCTCTCTTTTTGAAGCTTCTAATATGGTTTCATTTCCTTGTTTGTAATACCTGGGTCTTTTCCAGGCACCAGCATCAACAAAAACTGCATTATTTTTTTCGTGCCAATCATGCATTGGTGTTTTTCTAGTTGGCATGTACTCCATACCTATTTCTCTACCTACTATAGTTCCTATTGTTACAGGCGAAAAAGGGGGTCTGAATGTAGTATGTCCAACTTCTGGCACAATTTTATTTTCTATGTTTGATACAAGTTGCAAACCATTAAGGTTGCTTGTTCTTCCTTGATCAGTTGCCATACCTAATGTTGTATACCTTTTAACATGCTCTATAGATCTATAACCTTCTCTTAAAGCTATTTCTATGTCTGATACCGAAACATCATTTTGAAAATCAACAAATCTTTTTGGATTTTCATCTTTAGGAAGTGGCATACACCAAAACTTATCGTGAGATCCATAAGTTTTCTCAGTTACATTTGGAATATTTAACTTTGATTGGTTGTTTGTGATTTTGCCTGATAAGTCTGATCCTGTTTTATATCCACTTTCTAAAGTTTTTTTAAGTGTAAAAGATCCTTGTGCAGCTCCTATAGTTTTTTCGTTTTGTTTTGATTTATCAGGTACAAAGGCATCAATTTCTTCATTAAATGTTAATTTATTACCTGATTGAGAAGCCAGATGAACTGTGGGTGTCCAAAAACCAGAAACGCAGATACAATCACATTCTATAGTTTCAATCTTTTCAAAAGACTTTTTGTCTTTTGATAATTTTCCAATTTTTGCGGATTTTACTTTCTTATATCCATTAGCTTTTATTACTCCATAAGAAAATTTAATTTCAATTCCTCGAGACTTTGCTTCCTCTATTAATTGTGAAGAATGCTCTTGTCTTGTATCAAGTATTATTGGATTAATTTTGTTTTTTTTAAATTCTAAAGCAGTTTCATAAGCACTATCATTGTTAGTGAATATAATTGGATTTTTTCCAACCAAAACACCATAGACTTTCATATATTCTTTAGCCGCAGAAGACAAAACAACCCCAGGTGTATCATTATTTCCGAAAACTATAGGCCTTTCGATTGAGCCTGTAGATAAAATAGCCTCTTTAGATCTAATATACCAGAGTCTCTGTCTTGGAGTATATTTAGATTTTTCTTTAAGATGGTCGCTCACCCTCTCAAACATTACTAGCATGTTGTGGTCATAGTAACCAAAAACCTGCGATCTATTTTTTAGAGTCACATTAGACATAGATTTTAATTCTGAAATAATTTTTTCAGACCAATCTTTTCCTGAAAGATTGTCAATACTTACGTCATCGGTTAATAACGTTCCACCAAATCTTGGCTTATCCTCGGCTAAAATCACTTTGGCTCCATTTTTTGCTGCTGCATAAGCGCTTGCTAAACCAGCTGGTCCAGAACCTGCTACTAAAAGATCACAATATTCAAATTTATGTTCATACCTCTCATTATCTTTTTCAAGAGATGCTACGCCAAGTCCAGCTGCTTTTCTAATAAATGGCTCATAAAGATAATACCAAAAGCTTTTTGGCCACATAAAAGTTTTATAATAAAAACCAGCAGGAAAAAATCTTTTTAAAAAATTATTTATTGCTCCTATATCAAATTCTACTGACGGCCAGCAGTTTTGACTTTTTGCAGAAATACCTTCAGTCAATTCCATTTCTGTAGCATTTATATTTGGCTCAGAATGTCCATTAAAGCTGACAGTTAATTTGGCATTCGGTTCGTCAATACCTGCTCCTAAAAAACCTCTTGGTCTGTGATATTTAAAACTTCTACCAACTAAATGAATGCCATTAGCCAATAATGCTGATGCAATTGTATCTCCTTCATATCCAAATAATTTTTTACCATTAAAGGTAAAGGAAATTTTTTTATTTCTATTTATCAATCCCTCTTTGTCTAATCTATATGATTGGCTCATCAAATTTCATCACTAAGTTTAGCTGTTTTTAAAATCTCATGAGTTACAGTATCTCTTTGAACCTTAAACCATTGTCTGCATCCAGAAATATGATGCCACAATTCATTGTGTTTTCCTCTTGGACTTTTTCTCATATAAACAAAATTATTCCACTCTTCTTGTGAAACTTCTTTTCCTAACTCAGGTCTTTTAATATTTGCATCTCCGCCGTATGCAAATTCTTTTTGTGCTCTCATTCCACAGTAAGGACATTTAATATGAAGCATTTATTAACTAATCCAAGTTTTAGTACCTAAACCTTTTTCATCAAGCAAGTATCCCTTTGAAAATCTATCTAGCCCGAAATCAGCGTTAAGGTCATGAACTCTATCTTGAGCGATAGTGTGTGCGAAAGTCCATCCAGATGCGGGTGTTGCCTTAAAGCCTCCATAACACCATCCACAATTTAAATATAATCCTTCAATATGTGTTTTATCTATTATTGGTGAGCCGTCCATTGACATGTCCATTATACCTCCCCAAGTTCTCAACATTTTCAATCTGCTTAAAAAAGGAAATAATGCTAGACCTCCAGTTAAAACATGTTGAAGTGTAGGTAGATTGCCTCTCTGTGCGTAACTATTATAACCATCAAGATCACCTCCCATTACCATTTCTCCTTTGTCAGATTGGCTTATATAGAAGTGTCCAGCACCATATGTTACAACACCGTCTAAAATAGGTTTTACAGGCTCAGAAACACAAGCTTGAAGCAAGTGCGTTTCAATAGGTAATGTCATATTTAATTTTTCTGCCAAAATATTTGTACTTCCAGCAACACAAAGTCCAACTTTCTTCGTCTTTATATTTCCTTTTGAAGTTTGAATGCCTTTGATTTTTCCGTTAACAACATCAAAGCCAGTTACTTCGCAATGTTGAATAATATCAACTCCCATCGAATCTGCTTGCCTAGCATAACCCCAGGCTACACCATCGTGTCTAGCAGTACCTGCGCTAGGCTGCATTAGACCTCCAAAGATTGGGAATCTTACTTCATCCGTAAAGTCTGCCATTGGAATTAATTTTTTAACCTGATCCCTATTCAATAACTTTGCATCAATTCCATTTAATCTCATAGAATTACCTCTTCTCGCATAAGTATTCATTTGTGCATCTGAGTGGGCTAAATTAATAATTCCTCTTGGAGAAAACATTACGTTGAAATTTAATTCCTGACTTAAATTTCTCCAAAGATCCATTCCAAATTCATTAAACTTTGCATTAGCATCATACATGAAATTAGAACGAACTATTGTGGTGTTTCTGCCAACGTTTCCGCCTCCTATCCATCCTTTTTCGATAATTGCTACATTTGTGATTTTGTGTTCTTTTGCAAGATAGTAAGCAGTTGCTAAACCATGGCCTCCTCCTCCAATTATTACAACATCATATTCTGATTTTGGCGTTGGATCTTTCCAGGCAACTTCCCAATTTTCATGATTTGAGAAGGCATTTTTGATTAAACTAAAAACTGAATATTTTTGCATTTTATGATTATAAAAAAATATATAAAAGTTTATTCTTATTTTTTATATATATATTTTTTAGAAGTTTAAAAATGGATTAAAAAAGGA
>MDTE01081372.1_pt1 | contig 11495 bp, 6 predicted proteins | sample 811231 | NCBI WGS metagenome assembly MDTE01 (sample SAMN05326651, study PRJNA326480) | marine metagenome | isolation source: seawater | place: Indian Ocean: Red Sea | collected 2010
CGATGGTCGCAGCGGCACTCTTCTGTGAGCAAAGAGGCGTGGCTCATCACGGGGGACACGACCTGTGTCGGGGCCCTGAAGCGCGCTACTCCGACCCCTCAAGTCCACGACCTGGTGGGTTTCCTGGTCCGATGGCTTGGCTTCCTCGATGCGCCGTAATCATCGCTGTAGCGACTAGAACGCTCCGGCAGCAACGACCATCAATCCCGAAGGCTCAAGTGTACGCGGGCCAGGCACCAGGGACGGAGCGACCAGAAAGCCGCGGAGACGCGAAGGACGGTGAACATCGCGACTCTGGCTGAAGTAACCCCGATCCGCATCCCTGTCTCGCGACCTCCACTTCCTCGCCACCTGGTCATCCACCGCAATGCGATAGATGTCGATCCCGAGTAGCACGGCGCCGTCGAGCACCAGGGGAAGACCCAGTTCTGGTGAAGCCGCCGCCATCAAGGCGATGCCAATCCCCAGGAACAGGCCATCGGCAGCAAGACCAATCGCCCTCTGGATGGCATTGCGCTGCAGCCGATCCGCCTCCGCCTCACGAATCAGACGACGCTGGGGCGGCGAGGAGGACCCCAGACGCTTCCGCATGCGCAACCAGTTGGAGACCCCCTGCTGAGTCGACGTTGCCGACGAGACAACCGTGGCTGCTCCCAGGGAGGTCAGACTCAGCGCAAGGAAAAAGGTGGGCTCACCCTCAGCGAAGAGAGCAAAGTTGTGGATGCCGACTACAAGAGCACCCGTGCCAAAAACACCCGAGGCAATCGTGCCCCCCATGTGCAGGCCAAAGTGCCTGTCCAATAGCTGTAAGTCCTCATCCTCTTGAGGCGCAGCGGAAGAGCTGGCCGGCACCAGGACAACACCCAAGGTCAGGACCAAGACGAACGCCACCAGGACAGATCGTGGTGCCCGGTGGCCAATGACGGTAGTCATGCCGAAGAGCCTGGGTTCAATGGGCTCGCGGGTCAAGCTCCGCAGCGCCAGATAGACCAGCAAGATGAGCGCATATCCACTGTGGCGCTCAGCCGGGCAATGGTTAATCTCCAATTCCGTCCACACCAAATTCGGAAGCTGCCTGCCCTCGTGTACACTTCCCGCGGCCCTTCCAGGAGACCCCACCATGTCCCTTCCCGATGCCTTGAGCGATCCCCAGAAGCGGCAAAATGTCATCCGCGACGCCACTGACGTACTCAATGCCGAGGTTCGCGACAAAGGGGGGGTCAGTGGAATCGCGGTCAAAGCAACGTTCAAGATGGTGCGGGGCATCAGCCCCGACTTCATCCCTACGACCATCGACGCCCTATTGGATGACTTCGCAGGCAAGGTCCAGCCGTTCTACGAGGCGTGGGAAGCTGGCGGACGAGCCGGCTCCTGCGCTAGCTATTTCCAGTCGCGAGGAGGCGAGGTGGCCGACGCGCTCTTGTCGATCACGGACGAACGGGCTCGCAAGAGCGACCACCGCACACTGGTCAAGGCTTACCAGAAGCTCCGCCCGAAGGGACACGCACACGTCGTAGCCTCCATGCCACGAGTCGGCGCGCTCATCGAGAAATACGGCAGCTAACGAGGCCGACCGCCAGCGCCTAGGGGAGGCTTTGCGCCTCCTCAGGCCCCGAGGCCGGAGAGGAGTTCGCGGAGGCTCTGGAGCCGCTCGGTGTCTCCAGCGCGCTCAGCCAGAGTCATGGCGAGGGTCCAGGCATCCATAGCCAGAGGCGTCTCCCCTCGGTCACAAGCTGCCATCCCCACTCGACCGAGCAGGTCGATGAAGTCTGCCTTTCTGGGCAGCTCTAAGGCATCGGTCTCCAGCGAGGACAACATGTCTTCCGCCGCAGCCCAATCTCGGGCCTCGGCCTTCACCAGTAACGAGAGGACTGTGAAGTAGGGCTGGTGCTGATCGGGGGCGTCGGTCAAGCCCATGCTCTCGATCTCCGTCAGACGCCGACGGACTCGGCCCATACGCCCTAGCGCGACCTCGGTCACCGCCAGGTTCGTGAGCGCCAACCAGGTCGTTCGATTCAAGCCGTAAGCACGGGCGACACCGAGCGCAACGGAGTACTCGGTGCGCGCAACGGGAAGCTCCCCGCGGGAATGAGCCAGCTCACCCAGGGTGAGCCGCGTTGTCGCGGTCTCGCCCCGAAGCCCAGCAGCCTCCAAACAGTCCACAGCATCTCGAAGGTGTCGTTCAGCTTCCAGATACCGACCACTGGCAAGGTCGAGCGAAGCAATCTCGCGCAGAGCAACCCCCTTGACCGAAGGGTCCTGGGTCACACGAGCTAGGTCGAGCGCCCCGTGGAAACATCGTGCGGCTTCATCCACGCGCTGACGCAGGCGCAGGTTGTGGCCTAGGCTCAAGAGGCACTGTCCCTCGAGGTGGGGCGCTGGCTCAGCCAGGGACGACACCGCGCTCTGGGCACGATCGAAGGCCTCTCCAGCCCCCTCCAAATCCCGCTTCTGCTCCAGCGCCTGGCCTTCCAGAAGAGCACAGCGCGCCACCCCCAGTTGGTCGCCGAGCTCGGCGCAGGTTGCTCGAGCGCTACGAGCCGCCACAAGCGCTTCACCGGGCTGCCCACGCATGAGATAGAGCGATGCTTCTAGGGTCTCAACCTCCGCCCCCTGCGCACCGGCGAGAGATCGGAGGGTCAGAGGCTTGAGAATCGATGCGGCCCGACCCGCATCGCCCAAGTCGCGAGCTGCTCTAGCCGCACCGAGGACCGCCCGGACACGCCGATCATCGGCAGAATCCACTCCCAGTTCGTCACACAGCGCTATGGCCTCGCCAAAGGCTACAGAGGCGGATGCGACTTCGAACGCCAGCGCAGACTCCGCCCCCCGAATCAACGCCGAGAGGCCCTCCTCTCTCTCACCTGCCACAAGCAAGAGACGACCTGCGCAGAGACGACGAGCCACCGTCACGGCATCCCCCCGCAAGAGCACCCGCGCGCAGGCTACGAGCAGTAGATCCGAGCCCCCTCGCTCGAGAGCATCCTCTCGAAGAGCCGGGTCTGAGAAGCTCAGCCGACCTTCTGTGTCAGGCTGTAGCAGGCCAGCCTGGACAGCCTCGTGCAGCGTAAAACCAGCGACTAGGCCGTCCACATCCTCAGCCTCTGCCACCGCGTCGAGTAGCAACGACTCATCCACGGGAGCGGGAAGATGAGCAGCAGCCACCAGAACAGCCTGTGCCGCTTCCGGGGCACCAGAACGCGCAAGATATTCATCCACCCGCGCGGCAGCCACATTGTCCAGACTCATCGTCGGCAGAAACACCTGTTCGGCGTCCACAACCGACTGACTCAGCAGGCTGCTGGAATCATCAGACCACGTGTCGCCGTCACCGTCAGGGCCCTCGTCCTCAAGATGACGGGAGGCCGTGAGCCTAGCCGCCGTCACCGCCACCCGAGGGTTGCCCTGGAGCCGAGCGATGAAGTCCGGCCCAATGAGGCTGTGGGGCAATAAGTCCCCCACTAATTCCCGGATCTGCTCCTCGTGCATCGGGCCGATGGGTCTCTCCTCGAAGCCATCCGGCAAAGGAGAGCGTTGCGGATCCACCACCCTCGGCTCATAAACGATCAAGAGCGGGAAGGGCTGCGCCTGCGCCTGCCTCAAGATCTCGCCAGCTAGCGAGCCAGCAAGCCCTGCTGGGGTCTGGTCCTCGACGAACAAGTAGGCCAGTCCCCGCTGGGAGAGCGTCTGCAGAAGACGCACCAAGAGGGCCGGCCACAGCGCCGCCACTCCCAAGGCCTTCTCGCCACCCCCCCCTTCGCCCGAAGCCTCCAGGCCCCGAAAGAGTAGGTTCAAGTCCGACTCGTGCTGGTGCCCCATCGAGGACACCCAGCCTCCGAGCTTCTCGGTCAGGCGATCCCCCTGCAGCGAGCCCAGCCCCAGCAGGTTCCGCACACACTGCGTCATCGCTTCGAAGACGCCGCTGTTTGCCTCTAAGCGAATACGAACGGTCTGTGCCAGTCCACCCTGCTCCAGCGCTCCACCCAACCAGGATGCAAGCCGAGTACGACCCACTCCTGGGGCACCCGTCAGACACAAGCCCTGGGGCCGTCGGAAGCACTCTCGGGCATAGGTCCACAGCATCTCTCGCTCCGCGACTCGCCCCACGAAACGAGGTGACCGCAGAGAAGTCAGCGCAGGCGTGACGGGGAAGCGGACAAGTTCCTCAACCCCGGGAATTCTGTCCTGCAGGGCCCGCGGCACTAGCGGTCTGCCTGTCGTCACGGCCATGCCCCGCGAGCCCGTCTGAGATCCCAGAGGAAAACGGTCCAGATCCTCCAGAGCTCGCTGTACATCCGCTGCTAAGTGAAAGCGCTCCATGGGCTGCACCGCCAAGAGGCGGTCCACGACATCCGCAAGGCCTCTGGGCACCTGCTGGACATCCCGCGGCTCCATGGGCCGATATTCGCCACGATTCTTGGCTCCGATCAGCGCCCCTATACCGTCAAAATCCCAGGGCAGACGACCAGTCACCAGGGAATAGACCAACACGCCAAACGAGTAGAAATCTGCGGTGGGGTGGACAGCGGCCAGCTCCGACTCGAACTGCTCCGGGGGCATGTAGAGAAGAGTTCCTCCTCCTACTCGCGTATCTGAATACAGGCCCTTGCGCTGGAGGAGCTTGGCCATGCCCAGATCCGCAACCTTGGGCACCAAGGTCCCCTCCGAAGTACTGGACAGCAGGATGTTCTCGATCTTGATGTCCCGATGGACAATTCCGCGCGTGTGGGCATGTCCCAATCCGGCCAGGACACCCAACAAGATGGGCTTGAGTTCCTGCCAGGGCGATGCCGCCTCAACAAGCGAGTCCAAGGAGCCCCGGTCCGCATACTCGATCACTAAGTAGGGTTGATCATCCTCAATCGTTCCCGAGTCGAGGACTTGGATGATGTTGGGGTGACGCAGGGCTGCTGCAGCCTGCAACTCCACGGCGAGCGAGCGGGCCATGTGCCCCTTTTGATCTAGGAAGGGGATCTTGAGGGCGACCTCAAAACCAAACAACTCGTCGAACGCTCGGTAGACTGTGCCTGCCCCCCCCTGCCCCAGCGGCTCGATGTCGCGAAAACGCCCGGGCAGGTGCGCTCCGATACTCACGCGCTCGATCCCCGGCACCACCACTGGACGCTGCCGAGCGCTAGGGCACGCCAGTTCAGCGAATGGTCGATACACACAGCAAACGTCCTGCTCTCAGTCCGTCATCCGCTCCAGAAGGAACTCAACTCGACGGTTCGCTCGGCGGCCTGCTTCTGTGTCGTTGGGCGCCACAGGCCGGGTTTCCCCGTAGCCACGAGCAGAGACACGGCTGGGATCGACACCTCGATCAATGAGGTAGTCCCGCACACTCACTGTGCGGTCCTGACTGAGGCGCATGTTGGCGTCTGCCTGGCCCTCAGAGCTGGCATGACCCGCGACCTCGACGTGCAGATCCGGGTATCGGTTCAGGGCATTGGCCGCCTTCTTCAGGATGGGCAAGGCACTACGCTTCAGCCGAGCGCTGTTGACCTCAAACTGAATGGCTGGAATCGCCCCAGCAAACTCGACCAAATCGGCAGGCACTTCATCGGGGCAGCCGTCTCGGTCGAGATAGGAATTGAAGGTCTCCATGGCCCGTGGGCACGAGTCGTTCTCGTCTAGGAAGCCATCGCCGTCATTGTCGAGCTCCGGGCAACCGTCCGTGTCTTCAAAGCCATCTTTGTCCTCAGCGTCCAACGGGCAAGCGTCCTGCGCGTCGAAGAAACCATCGGAGTCGTTGTCGATGTCGGGACAGCCATCCTGATCTTCCCAGGTGTCCTTGTCCTCAGGCTCCAGCGGACAATCATCCCGGCTATCAACCACGCCGTCCTTGTCGTTGTCATTATCGGGACATCCATCTTCATCCTCGAAGTCATCCATATCTTCGGGATCGTCCGGGCACGCGTCCTTTCGGTTGGTGATCTTGTCTCCATCACGATCGGGGCCGATACCGCCCCCCAAGAGCACGAACACACCGCCACCCACCGAGACATGGTGAAAGACACCATTCCAATCGGTCGCCACTGCGTTGCCATCGTCGTCCCGCTCGAAGTCCAGTGTCGGGATCCCATCGCCGGGAGTCGCATCGCCAATGGACAGCTTCCAGCGAACATCAACCCGGAGACCTACCGAGAACCCCACTCCCGTCTCTACGTTCTCGTAGAGCACGAACTTCGCACCACCTCCCGCATCGACAAGAAAGTCTCCGTCGGCAGAGCGATACGTGAGGTAGTTCCCCGAATCGAGCCGAGGATGGTCGTCATAGGGGTCCCGGTACACGAGAGTGAAGTCCGCCGGGCCCTCACCGCGCGCGTACTCCTCCATGATGTTGTAGTGCTGGAACCCCGCACCCAGCGCGAAGTAAGGGACGACGTGGGGAAAGGGCAGGTGCGCTACAGCGTCAAAGTGGGCGTTGATGTAGTCCGCGCTGCGGCGTGTGTCATCGGTTGAGGTCTGGACCATGCCAAACGTCGCCTCAAAGGCGATGAACTCGGCAAAGTGAAACCCAATGCGGGCGCCGCCTTCGAAGTTGTCCTGAAAATTCTCCAGCTTGACCGTAGCGTCTCTTCCCTCGCCCCCTCTCGCCATGAACGAGAAATAAGAGCCGAACAGATCTACCTCGACCGATCTGGGAATCATCTGGGCCTCAGCCCGCCCCGAGACGAACACGGATACGCCCAACAGGAGCCCAGCGAGAACAACAACTGGAGACCGAATCTGCATCACCTGTCCTCAGGATACCTCAGCAGCGCGCTCAAACCGTCGCCCCCCCACTGAAGCGCTGACACTCAATCACCATCCTTGACGAGGAAGTCCTCCGGGTTGAACTCGGGCTTCTCCTCTACCGCCTTCTTTTTTCCGCCCTTGAAGCGACCGAAGAACCCCTTCAGGCCCTTGCTAGACTCGGCCTCGGTAGGTTCGCCAGCCGCCGCTGCCTTGTCCATCTCATCCGCCCGGCGATAGTCCCGCACCGCCTCGGGATTGTCCGGATTAATCTTCAGAGACTTACGCAGCCAGTTCTTGGCGGCCCGCGCATCCCCCTTTTGAAGACTCACCTTTCCCATGAGTTGGTAAGGCTTGAACGCTGCCGGCTTCAACTCCATGGCCTTTTCGAGCAACTCGACGCCATCCTCAGCCCCCACCGGATCCGAGCCAATCCGACTTCGGAACAGGGTGTAGCCGTAGTAGGCCACATACTCGGCCTCATCTGGGTAACCATCTACGGCCGACTTGAAGTGACGCATCGCGTCCCCCACCTTCCCGGCGTTCAACAGCTGGAGCCCGTTCTTGAAGGAGGCCTCTGCAGCCAGCACGACCTGAACCTGCTCCATCGCAAGTTCTTCTTCGTCCTTCTCGCCATGAATATGCTTGCGAACGTACTTGTCACGACTCTCCTCGTCGGCCAGCACTTCGTAAGCCTCCGAGACCCTGGCAAAGAGGGCCGTGGCCACCGAGCGAAATGCCTCAGCTTCATCCACTAACGCATCGGGATGGTAGCGGCGGGCGAGCTTGAAATAAGCCTTCTTGAGGGCGGCCGGCGGGGACTCGTGACTGAGTTCGAACCACTCGAAGTAGGTAGGATCCGCGTCCATCTTCCGCATTTCTTGAGCCAGCCCGAGGACACGGTCTTTGTCCTTGGTGGTCAGTCGATCCCAATCCTCTTGAGAAATCGCTGTCCAGTTCCCTGCAGGCGGAACGGCGGGGTTGAGCTCGCCTTCCGGCTCCTGACTCTCTAGCGACTCGTCGGGCTCGGGCTCCGAGTCCGCTTCATCGAACCCTAGGTCCCAGTCCCCACCCTTGTTGCCGACGCGAGGCGGCGCCACTTTGCGCCGACCACTGGACGTTCCCACTGCAGCACCGCCGCCATCGAACAGAGACGCCAAGGCATCCCCATCGCCGAGTTCGTCTATGTCAGGAGACGAGGGTCTCTCCCCCTGCGACTCGGTGTCCTCGGCATTCAGTCGACTGACCTCCACAGCATGATCGGCGTTGACTACCTGGACCTTCCCGGCACCCCCGGTTCCCTGGTTCACGGTCTCCCGACTATGAACGGAGCTGGAGTGGGTCGTCGTGGAAGCAGAATCCAGTGGGGCCTGACTACCAAATGCAAGCGAAGAAAAGTCGACACCTGAACTGGCGGTGGAGGAGCCCTCTGGCTTCTCACCCTCTCCTCCTGGCGGGCTGTCGTCAGAACCCAAATCCAGCTCCACTGAGCCCTGTTCATCACCTGCTGCCGGCGAGTCCCCGAGAGCGATCTCTACATTGTCTTGGGGGCTGGGGATGTCAGCATCGGACAAGCCAATGATCGCGTCGAGAGCGGAACTGAGCGCCTCGTCTCGATCTACATCCGGCTTACCGGTCTCTTCGTCTTCCATGCGCTCTCCCCGCGAAGTACGTTCAGCGACCTGAGTCCACCCCATCAAAGACGTGGGCGGTCGCTACCCTCAATTGATTTCGCCAGTCTACGACGAGCCGCTCCAACTCCGAAGCGGCACCGAGATCGAGCGCCCGGGCCACGGCGTCCGCAGCCGGAGACGGAAAGACCAGTCGGTCCGCCCCTCGACCCGAGCGAAGCCGAAGCTGACTCTCCACCGAGCGCAAGAAGCTATAGCCCCCACAGAGTTGCTCAGCGAACTGCTCATCCAGCCAGCCATCAGCTCGCAAGCACTCGATCGCAGCCACTGGATCAGCAAGGCGGCAGACCGGATGTCCTGCTGGGCGCGTCACCTGGACACAGGCCACGGCGAACTCGATGTCGACCAAACCACCGTCGCCAAGCTTCAGGTCGTAGGTTCCTGGTTTTTCCGGGGCGAGCTCAGCTCTCTGGCGACTCCTCATGTGCTGGGATTCGGCCACGGCAATCCGCCCGGCATCGACCCCTAGGTGACGCAGCTCGACGAGCGCTTCATTGACCTCTTCGGCAAAAGCCCGGTCCTGCGAAGCCACCAGACTGGAACGACAGAGCGCCAAGCGCTCCCAGGGCCGGCCCCGGTCACGGTGATATGCACGGAATCCAGTCAACGGCACGACAATCTGGCCGGCGCTACCGTCAGGGCGAAGCCTCATGTCCACCTCGTAACAGCGACCTTCTCGGGTCAACACAGTCAGCGCGGTGATGAGCCGCTGGCTCCACCGATTGGCCCAGGTCCGAGGATCGACATCCAGCCCACTTCCTCCTTGGTCCGGAGCACCTCCGTACAGAAACACCAAATCAAGGTCGCTGCCGTAAGTCATCCAATTGGATCCGAGAGACCCCATCCCCACCACAGCGAGCGGATCGGGTGTGCTCAAATCGCTCCCCGGCACGAGCGGGCCATATCGGTCCCGAAGCGCATCGCTCGCGATCGCATGGGCTCCACGGACACAGGCCTTCGCAAGGTCCGTCAACCATGGATGTGGCGTTCCCGGGTCGGGTAGGGATGAAGCGAGATCCGAGAGCCCAATCCGAAGCAACTCGACCGTATGAAAGGTTCGGAGGGTCGAGAGGGCGCCTGCTTCATCTCCTCGTCGGGCCAGGTCGGCCTTGAGTTCGTCCCACAAGGCCTCCACATCCCTGGGCTGCACCTCACCACCTTGGCCCCTGAGCACGAGAGCATCCAGAAGCTCGGGGTGGGCAATCAAACGCTCAGAGAGAAACTCAGAGGAGGCAAACAGACGCACCAACGTGTCCATGACCGCCGGATTCTCTTGCAGCAGCGCGTAGGTCGTCGCTCGTGCGCCAGCCCGAGAGACAAAGGACTCCAGCCGGGCCAGCGCGGCATTGGGCGCTGCGGAAGAGGCCGTCAAGCGCAACAGCGATGGAGCGACCTGCTCGAAGCGCCTCCAGGCCACCTCCGACATCCTGCGCGACTCCCCCAGACGGGCCATACCCACAAGGCGCCGCTCCGCATCGGCCACATCAGAGAAGCCCAGAGTCTCCAGGCTCCGACGACGCTCTTCCGGTGTCGCGAATGGGTCCAGCGCTGCCGTGTAGTCACCCGACCTAGACGAAATGACTCGCTGATCCATGACGGGCGAAGGCGAGGCTTCACCACCACGACCACTCATCAACATCCGCCAAGCTCCCTCGACCACCGCGCGAGTCTCTCCAAGGAGCTCTTTGACACGAGCCACACCAGCAACGGGCTCGAGACCGAAGCAATGGGCCAGGCGGAACCAAGCAGCCTCATCATCGTCTGCCGGCAAGGACTGGGTTTGGGCTTCCTGCGCCCACTGAACTCGATGTTCTAGGGCACGCAAGAAAAGGTAGGCCTCAGAGAGGGCCTTCCCTTCGACCCCTTCCGGGAGCAAGTCGTGCTCCTGCAACCTACCGATTGCCGCCAACGTGCCCGACTCGCGCACAACGGGCCGCCGACCAGCCCAGATGAGTTGTTGCGCCTGGACGAGGAACTCCAGCTCGCGAATCCCACCTGGCCCAGTCTTGAGGTCGAGTCGTGCTTGATCGGCTCGGGCAGCCGCCGCGATGCGATCTCGCATCGCCCCAATGTCCTCCAGCATTCCGTAATCCAAGGAGCGACGGTAACGGAACGGACGCAACCGCTCCATGAGTTGCTCGCCCAAGCTCAGGTCTCCGGCGCAGGGTCGAGCCTTGAGCCAAGCGGCACGCTCCCAAGTGCGCCCCCAACACAAGTAGTACTGCTCCGCTGCCGCCAGCGAGCTGGTTGGCGTACCAGCTCTACCGTCGGGGCGAAGCAGCAGGTCAACACGGAAACAGAATCCATCCTCCGTCCGCTCGGCAAGAATGTTGGCGATGCTGCTACTCAACCGGTCGGCGTACTGACTCGCGGGGATTGGATCTGCCCCGTCGGTCACCCCCTCGTGATGCTCGGCAACAAAGATGAGGTCGATGTCCGAGGAGTAATTCAGTTCTCGACCGCCGTGCTTGCCCATAGCCACAACGACAAAGCCACCGGACTCGTTCCAGGATGGCCTCCCATGGCGCGTAGCCAGTTGTCGGTCGGCGTAGCGAAGGGCTCCATCCACCAAGGCGTCCGCCAGATCCGACAGAACCGCTGTCACGTGAGGAACTACAGCAGGACCACCTTCGACATCATCCAACACGAGGGCCCCCACCACCCGGTACTTGATGCGGCGCAGGCCACGACGCACCTGAGCATCGCCATCTTGACCCCTGGCGCTGGCCTCGCACGCATCATCAGCGATCAACAACGCTTCGGTTCGAAGAGTAGCCGCATCGACAAAGCGTTCACCGGGCTTCAGTTCCTGCTGGTCCGCGATGGAACGGACCAAGTCGGGGTGCCTCCTGAGAACCCGTGGGATGGCCTCAGAGACCGCATCCAGACGGGCGAGGACAGCCTCCTCGCGCTGCGTCATTCCATCTTGTGGGTCAGCAGAAGACGCGCTCATTCAGGGCTCAGGATCGACCCGGCGCATCCCCGGTGAGTTCCACCAGATGCTCTAGAGCGCGCTTGGCCGGCTCGAAGCGGGGGCCGTATCGGACGGCGGCGCGAAATGCCCTCAGC